>ENA-ORSL01000037-ORSL01000037.1-human-gut-metagenome-genome-assembly--contig:-NODE-37-length-144963-cov-7.368475_pt1 | contig 144963 bp, 133 predicted proteins | sample MGYA00242190_ERZ509157 | MGnify/ENA primary metagenome ERZ509157 (study PRJEB26280, sample SAMEA2338664) | human gut metagenome | biome: human gut; feature: human-associated habitat; material: faeces... | reverse complement strand
AAGATCTATGCATCTTAATTTTCAAAAAGTGTGCAACTTCTTATTGCAATTTAGAAGGTAATAAAAGAATAACAAAAAGACTGCCTGAGGTCGCAGGCAGTCTCTCTCAAAAACAAAATCCGGAGAGGACTGACATACGGCTATCAGGAATCTCTCTTACTTTGCTTATTATAGGAAATTATTTTTTCTTTGTCAATTTATTTTAAGTGTAAGGCTTAGCGCTTCTTTAATCCCAGTATTTCTTCCGGCAGTTGTGCCAGCGTAATAGCTGCAAATACCAGAGCACAGCCAAAGATTTCACGGCTGCTCATAGCCTGTCCCAAAATAAGCCAGCCGCTTACCAGTGCGAAGGCTGATTCCAGACTCATCAGCATGCAGGCAACCAGGGAGCTGACATGTTTTTGACCGACAATCTGCAGCGTGTAGGCTACACCGCTGGACATGATACCGGCGTAGGCGATAGGTGCCCAGCCTGCAATAATATTGCTCATGGATGGTGTTTCGAAAATAAACATCAGCACACCGTTGACAACGGTGCAGGTCATAAATTGTATGAGTGACAGGCGCACGCCGTCAAGATTTTTAATGATATTTTCTATGGCGATAATCTGTGCAGCAAAGCAGAAAGCGCAGATGAGGGTATATAAATCACCTTTGTTGATAGAGAAGCCTTCGTTGATGCAGATGAAGTACATGCCTACGGCTGCTACGACAACACTGAGGCCTTGCTGCAGGGAAACGGAGCGACGGTAGAAGATGTAGCTCAAAACAGGTACCAGAATTATATAGAGTGCTGTAATAAAGCCGCTTTTGCCTACGGTAGTGTACATTATGCCAAGCTGCTGGAAAAAACACGCGAGTGAGAGGAACAGGCCGCAGGTGATGCCGCCCTTAAGTAGACGTTCTTTATAAATAGGGTCATCACTGCCTAAAACAGTAAAGCGCTTACCTGCCGCTTTGTCGAACAATAGGCAACAGCCGAATAAAAAGATGGTAGCCAAAACACTGCGCGCGCAGTTGAAGGTTAACGGTTCGGCGTAATCGCCGCCAACGCTTTGCGCGATAAAGGCAGTACCCCAGATGAAGGCACACAAGGTGAGCATGAGAACGCCGCGTGTACTATGATTATTTGTTGATGAATTATGCATAAACAACACCCCTATAACAAAACAATAAGATGAAAATTATTATACCATATTTTGCAGTGCGTGTACAAAGGTAACAGCTTGAAAAAACGCCGTCAGAGGGATAATTTTTGGTTGCTTTTCTGCAGAACATTTCCTCTTGCAGGACTTTTTTGTAAAGCAAATAGCTGAAAATAGAAAAAATAAAGCTAAGTGCTAAATTGGCGAAAAAATCGTCTACAAAGAATTTCATCAACATATTGATGAATTTATCTTTGACACCTACGATATATTGTGGTAGAATAAAGATACAGAAAATGCTACGCTGAACCGTAGCTGTTTTTTATGATTAAGACAAGGCTTTGACCGTTACGGTCAGAGCCTTGAATAACGTATAGGTGTATTTTAAGAATAACTTATGGATTTTTGCTCTTAGTTATTATACGAAGAATTGAATTTATAGCTTTGATTTTTACAAGAAAGGATGCTGAAAGGTTATGAAAGTAATTAAGCGCGATGGCACAACAGTAGATTTTGATGCCGCAAAGATTGTCGTTGCTATTCAAAAAGCTAATGCTGCCGTAGAACCGGAATTTCGTATTGAGGAGGATAAAATCCAGGAAATTGCGGATAGCGTACAATCTCGTAACCGTATGCGCCTTCTTGTAGAGGATATTCAGGATATGGTAGAGCATAGCCTGATGGATGCCGGTAAATTCGAATTGGCAAAGCAGTATATTATTTACCGTTATAAACGTGCTTTGGTGCGTAAGGCTAACACTACCGACGATTCTATTCTGTCCTTAATCCGCAACAGCAATAAGGACGTTATGGAAGAAAACAGTAATAAAAATGCAACTATGGCTGCTACTCAGCGCGACCTGATTGCCGGTGAGGTTTCCAAGGATTTGACAAAGCGTATCATGCTGCCGGCAAAGATTTCCAAGGCGCATGAAGAAGGCGTGCTGCATTTTCATGATGCTGACTATTTTATTCAGCCTATTTTCAACTGCTGCCTGATTAATATCGGCGATATGCTGGATAACGGCACGGTTATGAACGGCAAAATGATTGAAAGCCCTAAAAGCTTCCAGGTTGCCTGCACCGTTATGACACAGATTATTGCGTCTGTTGCTTCCAGCCAGTACGGCGGTCAGTCTGTTGATATCCGTCATCTGGGCAAATATCTGCGTAAGAGCTATGAAAAGTTTAAAAAGAGCATCAAGGAAACCTCCGGAGGCAACATTGATGACGAAACTCTGGAGCGTCTGACAAATGAGCGCCTGCGCTATGAGCTGAAGGGCGGCGTACAGACCATTCAGTATCAGATTAATACATTGATGACCACCAATGGTCAATCTCCGTTTGTTACCCTGTTTTTGAACCTGCAGAAGGATGATCCGTATCTGAAGGAAAACGCTATGATTGTGGAAGAGATTCTGCGTCAGCGTCTGCAGGGCATTAAAAATGACAAGGGCGTTTATGTAACCCCGGCTTTCCCGAAGCTGGTTTATGTTCTGGATGAGCATAACTGCCTGAAGGGCGGCAAGTACGATTACATTACACGTCTGGCAGTAAAATGCAGCGCTAAGCGTATGTATCCTGATTATATCAGCGCTAAGAAAATGCGTGAAAACTATGAAGGCAATGTTTTCTCCCCGATGGGCTGCCGCAGCTTCCTGTCTCCCTGGAAGGATGAAAACGGTAACTATAAATTCGAAGGTCGCTTCAATCAGGGCGTAGTTTCTCTGAACCTGCCGCAGATTGGCATTGTTGCCAAGGGCGATGAGCAGAAGTTCTGGAAGCTGCTGGATGAGCGTCTGGAGCTGTGCTTTGAAGCGCTAATGTGCCGTCACAATGCGCTGAAGGGCATTAAGAGCGATGTCAGCCCTGTACATTGGCAGTACGGTGCTATTGCCCGTCTGGGTAAGGGTGAAACAATAGACAAGTATCTGGAAAACGGTTATTCTACCATTTCTCTCGGCTATATCGGCCTTTATGAGCTGACCAAGCTGATGAAGGGCGTAAGCCATACCGATCCTGCAGGCGAGGATTTTGCCCTGCGCGTTATGAACCGTCTGCGCGGTGCCTGCGATAAATGGAAGGCACAGACAGGTCTGGGCTTCGGTCTGTACGGTACACCGGCAGAAAGCCTTTGCTACCGCTTCGCACGTATCGACAAGGAACGTTTCGGCACGATTGAGGATGTTACCGATAAGGGCTACTATACTAACTCCTATCATGTTGATGTACGCGAGAAGATTGATGCTTTCAGCAAATTTAAATTTGAAAGCCAGTTCCAGAATATTTCCTCCGGCGGTGCGATTTCTTATGTAGAAATTCCTAATATGCGTCACAACACCGAAGCATTGGAAGAGGTTGTCAAATTCATTTATGATAACATCCAGTATGCGGAGTTTAATACCAAATCCGATTACTGCCATGTTTGCGGCTTTGACGGTGAAATTACCATTAATGATGACAATGAGTGGGAATGTCCCGTATGCCACAACAAGGATCACTCCAAGATGACGGTTATCCGCCGTACCTGCGGTTATCTGGGAGAGAACTTCTGGAATGTAGGCAAGACTAAAGAAATCAAAGCCAGAGTAATGCATCTGTAATTTGTGAGGTGAGGGCGTATGAATTACGCAGAAATAAAAAATCTGGATATTGCTAACGGACCGGGCTTGCGTGTATCGTTGTTTGTTAGCGGCTGTACGCATCATTGCAAGGGCTGCTTTAACCCGGAGTCCTGGAATTTTAATTACGGTCAGCCATTTACGGAAGCAACGCAAGAGCATTTGCTGGAGCTGTTGGAGAACGAACATATCCGCGGCCTGTCGCTTTTGGGCGGTGAACCCTTCGAGCCTGACAATCAGGCAGCGCTGCTGCCGTTTTTACGTAAGGTAAGGGAACGCTTTCCCAAGAAGGATATCTGGTGCTACAGCGGTTATAATTTCGAAAAGGATATGCTGACAGGTAACCTGGGACCTTGGGAAATTACCGAAGAAATGCTGTCCTATATTGACGTATTGGTTGACGGAGAATTTAAGCTTGAGCTGAAGAATCCTAATCTGCGCTTTCGCGGCAGCGAAAACCAACGCGTTATCCTGGTGCAGGAATCGCTGAAGGCAGACGGCATTGTACAATGGGATGACGGAGAAGGCTTGAGCATCTGACAAGCAGTGCGTTTACAAATTTATAAAAAATAAAGCATCCCGGCTCGCAGGAGCAGGGATGCCCGGAAAAAGAAATAGCATTGTCGGTCTTAGCAGGACTGACAATGCTATTTTAATTGTGTGCGCAAGGCTTGCGGAATAACAGATTCTATAAAGGCCTTGACGATTGCCGGTTCAAAATCCAGACCGGCCTTGTTCTGCAGCTCGATGATAGCGTCGGCGTGAGTTTTTTGCCAATGCTGGGTGCAGGGGTTCAGGTTGCGGTCATAATAATTGGCTACGGCAACTATGCGTGCGCCGATAGGGATGTTCTGTCCCTTAAGGCGTTTGGGATAACCGGTGCCGTCCCATTTTTCATGGTGCGCGCGGATGATGTCACTGATGGTGTCAAAGCCGGGAATGTTTTCCAGCATGCTGGCGCCTGCGATGCAGTGACGTTTATAAATAGACTGCTCGCGCGTAGAAAGAAACGGCAGCTTAGCCAAAATAATATTGGGTACGGAAAGCTGACCGATATCATGCAGCAGCGCTGCTGTTTTTATCTGTGAAACTTCGCTGGCAGGCAGACCGAGCTTAGCAGCAGTGCTGGCAGAATAATTGGCAACCTGCTGGCTGTGCAGATAAATTTCCCTGTTTTTAATTTCCAACATTCTTAAATAGAACTCGCAGATATCCTTCGTCAGGCGAGCATCCGCAAAGTCCAGACATTGTGGTATAGCAATCATAAAGCGTATTTCCTTTTTTTCCGTTCAATATTGAGTACCAATAGTATAGCACTTTTTGACAAAAGATAAAAGTATGCAGAGCTATTGACTTGCAAAAAAAATTTTTTCCCATTATAATAGATAGGACAACTCAGGTCTGTGGTTGCAAGTCGATGCCAGTTGCAGGCGAAACGATCCACGTAAGCAGCAAAATTTTGCTGTGAGCACGGTGCAGCTTAGAAGTAAGTCCTGCCGCAAAAAAATTATGGGCGAGAGAGGTAGTAGTGGGGAGCGGAATGCTTAGGAGCGAACCTTCCAGCAGGCGAGTGTGGGGGCGAAAACCAGGTCAGCTGAGTTGTTTTTTTGTTACCTAAATTACAGTTTGCTGTATTTTGAAAAAAAATGCAGCAAATTTTTATTTTTATACCGATTTTTTTCATAAAAATACTTTACCTTGCGGGAATTTAGGTATATAATGTACCTATCTCAAAATTGGCTTACAATATTGAAGGGGGAAATGATGATGAAGAAGATTTTGTTTTTAGTTATGGCAATTTTAGCTGCTGCTTCTATGATGATTGCCGGCTGCGGCGGTGGCGATAAAAAAGCTGCTGAACCGGAAAAGGTACTGCGTGTAGGTACAGAACCGACCTTTGCACCTTTTGAATTCCAAAAAGAGGGCAGCAAAAGCTATGACGGTTTTGACATGGATCTGGCACGTGCTATCGGCAAGCAAATGGGCTACAAGGTTGAAATTGTCAGCATGGGCTTTGATGCTTTGATTCCGGCACTGAACTCCGGTAACATTGATGTTGTTGCTGCAGGCATGAGCATTAACGAAGAACGTCAAAAAGCTGTTACCTTCTCTGAGCCTTATTATACTTCCGGCCTGATTGTCATGGTAAATAAGGACAACAACGAAGTTAAGAGCATTAAAGATCTGGAAGGCAAACGTATTGCCTGCCAAATCGGTACTACCGGTGAAAAGAATGCCAGAAACGTTGCTAACGCTAAAGTAACTGCTTTCAACACTAATGATGAAGCTGTTATGGAACTGAAAAACAAAGGCGTTGATGCGATTATCAATGATAGTCCTGTAGTTGGTTATTACCTGGCACAGGGTGGCAACACCAGCATGAAGACAGTTGGCGATATCATGGAAGCAGAGCAATACGGTCTGGCTGTTAAAAAAGGCAATGATAAGCTTGCGGGCGAAATCAACAAGGCTTTGGCTGAGTTGAAGAAAAATGGTGAATATGACAAGATTTACAAAACCTGGTTTGGTGAAGTAAAGAAATAATATTTTGTTCACTACGGAGCACGACAGGGTTTAATTGCCGGACGTGCTCCGTTTGATATTATAAAATTAGAAAAGAAAAAATGAGGGGGACCAACAAATGAAAAAGGTATTAGTATTTTTAATGATGGCTATTATGGCCTGCAGCATGCTGCTGACCGGCTGCGGCGGTGAGGAAAAAAAGGCGGCTGACAGCGCTAAGGTTTTGCGTGTCGGCACTGAGCCTGTATTTGCACCGTTTGAATTTCCTAAAGAAGGCAGCAAGGATCTGACCGGCTTTGATATTGAACTGATTGAAGCTCTTGGCAAGCAAATGGGCTACAAGGTTGAAATGGTAAGCATGGGCTTTGATGCTCTGATTCCGGCGCTGAATTCCAACAATATTGATGTTGCTATTGCCGGTATGACCATTACCGACGAGCGTAAAAAGGTTGTTGATTTTACTGAATCCTATTACACCTCCGGTCTGATGATTATGGTACGTAAAGACAGCAATATAAAATCTATCGATGATTTGAAGGGTAAAACTATTGCCTGCCAAATCGGTACTACCGGTGAAAATAAATCCAGAACTGTTGAAGGTGCTAAAGTAAAGGCATTCAATACTCAGGACGAGGCTTCTCTGGAGCTGAAAAACGGCGGTGCTGATGCTGTAATCGGTGATGCTCCGGTTGTTGAATACTATATGACTAAAGCAGGCAAGGACTTTGCTAAAACTGTTGGTGAAAGAATGGAAGCTGAGCCTTATGGTATTGCTGTTAAAAAAGGCAGCAAGCTGGCTGGCGATTTAAATAAAGCTTTAGCTGAATTGAAAAAGAGCGGCGAATATGATAAGCTTTATACTAAATGGTTTGGAGAGAAAAAATAAGCAGTGGTTCTCTCCAGCCTGCAACTAAGAATTTAGAAAGGATTGGGAGAATATGAATTTTGAGCTTATGGCAAATTCGTTTCCGCTTTTGCTGGCCGGTGCCGCTATTACCGTAGAGATTACGGCGATGAGCGTTACCTTCGGCCTGTTGATTGGCTGCATGATCGGTATTGCGCGCTTGTGCAGCATTAAGCCGTTGCGTTATTTTGCCAATGTTTATGTCGATTTTATCCGCGGCACCCCGCTGTTGGTACAAATCTTCCTCGTGTATTTTGCGTTGCCTAATATTATCGGCAGCCGTGTTGATCCTTTTGTGGCAGCAATTTCCGCCTGCTCCATCAACAGTGGTGCGTATGTTGCCGAAATCTTCCGTGCAGGCATTCAGTCTATCGACAAGGGCCAGATGGAAGCAGGCCGCAGCCTCGGTATGACCTGGGCGCAGACTATGCGCTATATCATCATGCCGCAGGCCTTCAAGCGCATCATTCCGCCTCTGGGCAATGAATTTATTGCGATGCTGAAGGATTCCTCTCTGGTTTCTGTTATCGGTTTCGAAGAGCTGACTCGTCGCGGTCAGCTGATTATTGCCCGCACCTACGCTTCCTTTGAAATCTGGATGGCTGTAGCTATTATCTATCTGATTATGACCTTTGCTGTTGCAAGGTTTACCGGTTATCTGGAGCGGAGGTTTGACACGAAATGAGCAAGGAAATGATTGTAATCAAAGATCTGAAGAAAAGCTTTGGTGATCTGCACGTACTCAAGGGGGTAAACCTGACTATTGCGGAAAAAGAGGTTGTTGTTATTATCGGCCCCAGCGGCAGCGGTAAGAGTACTCTGCTGCGCTGCATCAACTTTTTGGAGGAGCCTACCGGCGGCAGCATTGTTATCGACGGTATTCCTCTGAACGGTGAGGCTAATATCAACGAAATCCGCAAGGAAGTAGGCATGGTATTCCAGCGCTTTAATCTGTTCCCGCATATGACTGTTATGCAGAATCTGATGCTGGCACCGATGAAGGTGCGCGGCGTTTCTAAGGATGAAGCAGAAAAGACTGCGCATATGTACCTGAAAAAGGTTGGCATGGAAGATAAAGCCAACAATTATCCTGATCAGCTTAGCGGTGGTCAGCAACAGCGTGTTGCTATTGCGCGTGCCCTGTGCATGAAGCCGAAGGCTTTGCTGTTTGACGAGCCTACCAGTGCTCTTGATCCGGAAATGGTTAACGAGGTTCTGGACGTTATGAAGCAGCTGGCTAACGAAGGCATGACCATGGCTGTTGTTACTCACGAAATGGGCTTTGCCCGTGAGGTTGGCGACCGTGTATGCTTCGTAGACGGTGGCAAGATTTTGGAAGAGGGAACTCCTGAGGAGATTTTTGGCAATCCGAAAGAAGAACGCACCAAAAACTTCCTGTCCAAGATTTTATAATTACTTGATTTTTATTAAAAGCACATCTGTAAAGGTGTGCTTTTTTCAACTAATCATCATTTATGGAGTGATAATTATGCAAATGCAATTCGACGGACAACAATATCCTTACGCTTCGCGCCGTCGCGTAGTTTATGGCAGACGCGGTATGGTCTGCACCTCGCAGCCATTGGCCTCGCAGGCGGGCCTGCAGATTTTGCAGCAGGGTGGCAACGCTGTAGATGCAGCCATCGCCACGGCGATTTGCCAGACTATAGTTGAGCCTACGAATAACGGTCTTGGCAGTGACTGCTTTGCGATTGTCTGGATAAAGGATAAGCTTTATGGTATCAACGGCAGCGGTTATGCACCGCAGAACCTGACGGCGGAGGCTGTGCGCGCTGCAGGACATACTGATAAAATGCCGTTCAGAGGCTGGCAGGCTGTGACAGTTCCGGGGGCGCCTTCTGCCTGGGCAGAGCTGCATAAACGCTTTGGCCGTCTGCCCTTTGCGCAATTATTTGCACTAGCAATTGATTATGCGGAAAACGGTTATCCTGTTTCCCCGATAGTAGCACGCTTTTGGCAGGAGGGCATTGAGGCGCTTATGCCGTATAAGGATAATCCTGCTGTTTCGCCCTGGTTTGCAACCTTTGCTCCCCAAGGCGTGGCACCACGCACAGGCGAGCTGGTGCGTTTGCCGGACCATGCCAAAACACTGCGCCTGTTGGCGGAAAGCTATTGCGAAAGCTATTATCGCGGTGAGCTTGCCGAAAAAATTATCGACTTCAGCGAAAAGACCGGCGGTTGCCTGACGCTGGCAGATTTGGCAGACTATCATGCGGAATTTGTTGAACCGGTGCATATTAATTATCGTGGCTATGATGTGTGGGAGATGCCGCCAAATGGTCATGGCATTACGGCATTGATGGCTTTGAATATATTGAAGGGCTTTGAATTCGACGGACGTGACAGCGTAGCAACACTGCATAAGCAGATAGAGGCTATGAAGCTGGCTTTTGCCGATGGCATGCAGTATATTGCTGACCCGCGCTATATGCGTACTAAGGTGGAAGCTATGCTGAGCGAGGAATATGCAGCCAAACGCCGTGCGCTTATTGGCGAGCAGGCCTTGCTGCCGGAAGCAGGCAAACCGTTCTGCGGCGGTACTGTTTATCTGTGTACTGCAGATAATGAAGGAAATATGGTATCCTTTATTCAAAGCAACTACAAAGACTTTGGCAGTGGCGTTGTACTGCCGGGTTATGGCATCAACTTTAATGACAGAGGCGCAGGATTCAGCTTAGACGAATCTTCGGATGATTTTCTGCTGCCGCGTAAGAAACCTTATCATACAATTATCCCCGGCTTTTTAACTAAGGACGGCGAAGCTGTTGGTCCGTTTGGTGTTATGGGTGCCTATATGCAGCCGCAAGGTCATGTGCAGGTGCTGATGAATACGATTGATTTTCTACTGAATCCGCAGGCTGCGCTTGATGCACCGCGCTGGCAGTGGATTGATGGGCGCGAGGTGTGGCTGGAGGACCGCTTTGCACCGGAGATTGTTGAAGAGCTGCGCAAGTTGGGGCATGATGTGCGCGTTATGAGCGATTACACCAGCTTTGGCAGGGGCGAAATCATCTGGCGCTGCTCTGACGGCGTACTGGCGGGAGCAACGGAGCCGCGTGCTGACGGAACAGTTGCTGCCTGGTAAGTTTATAAGTTTTTGTGTATTAATATGATATTCTCTACTGTGGGAAGTACGTAATTATGATCAAGCTGCGTTTTCAAGAATGGGCATACGCATGATACTACAATAGTAACCTTGCGGTAACTAGCGCACGTGAAAGTGCGTACTTTACAGGAATGCACTTTGGTACTATGATATGTACAGATGATGCGCAACGCATCACGAGGAGGTTAACAGATCATGACACAAGAAACTTTGAATTTTGTAAAAGAACAAACTGAAGCTTTAATTGCTGCTCCGAGCTGCAGCGCTGAAGCAAAGGCTGCTGCCGAAAAATGGCTGGCTGCTGTTGGTACTGCGAAAGAAGCAGAGGCAACCAAGGCTTATATTGCAGAGCTGGAAGCAGATATCATGCCGATAGACGGGCTGATTGCTTTTGCCGGTTCCGAAGCAGGCGTTGGCGTTTTTGGAGCTGAGCTGGCTAAAAATATTCTGGCACATGCTAAGGAAATCAAGGCTGCCGGTGCTGCCTATTGCGATTGCCCGGCCTGCGCTGCCTGCAAAGCAATTCTGGATAAAAAAGCAGAGCTGCTTTAATTTGCGAGAGCGCAAACTCTAACCGCCCAGGCTTCACTTCATGGTGAGGCTTGGGCGGTTTTTCTTCGTAAAAAGCTTTTTCTCTTTTTAGCGCCGACAAGCTTAAAAAGTTTATATTTAATATACCATAAAGTCTTGTCGAGGGGGAATACCGTGCTATAATTTAAGTATATAGACGTGCGCGAATAAAGTGGTAATTACTCTGAATAGTATATGCTAATATCTTCGAGCATAGTCATTTAGCACGCATATTTTAGGATAAGTTGATATGCTGATGCTGTGTAAAAAAGAAAGGTTGAGTGATTATGAAGTCAAATCATAAGGACAAATCTTTGGCAAAAAAAGTCCTGCTTTCCGTTGTGGCAGCAGGCGTGATGAGCACTTGTGTGATGGAAAGTGCGTTGGCGGCGGATGTGAAGGATAATAATTTTAACCGAGAATATGGTGAATTTATTTACAGTGACTCTACGTTTGAAAATGTAATGAACAATACTGCAACTGCTGGAAAACAAAAAGATGGTTTAGCAGGTGGTGGTATGTATATATCTTATGGTAATAAAGTTACAAATGTTACTTTTAATAATTCCATGATTAGTGGCAATAAATTGCTCAGTACTGGCGGTGGTGCAAATAGTGAAGTATTTGGTGGTGCAATTGCGGTAAAAGGATCAAAGGTTATTTTTAACGATGTTTCCATTAGCAATAATATTGCAGAAGTGCAGGATGAACAATTAGCTGTTGGTGGAGCTATTACTGCTGATGCTAAGATTAATAAGGGAGTAAATGAACAAAGCCATTTAACTTTCAATAACACTAAAGATTTAAAATATGTAGGTAATACTGTAAAAAGTAAAGATGGTTATAACACTTGGTATGATACCTATGGTGGCTTGACTACTTCTGGTGGTGGTTTTCTGTTTATTGACCGCAGTACAGATGTAACTTTTAACGTTACTAATGGCAGTACTTTAACTATTGGTGAGGTTGGTGCTGCAGATGTTAATGCAGATACAATTGCAAGCTCTTTGATTCATTCTACTGATATTAAAACTGCTTCCATTAAGAAATATGGTGATGGTACCTTAACAATTAATAGCTCTTTGGATAAATATTACGGTACTCTGGAAATTGCAGCTGGTACGGTAAATCTGACTAGTGATTTAAACTTAAGAAATAACTATAAGCTTACTGGCGGTACTTTAAATTTAGGCAATGTAACGCTTAATAAATTGTCTGGTACAATCGAAGGTGCCACAGTTAACAATGATGGTACTTTTACTTTGGGTGCTCAAACAGCAAGTAATGTCAGCAACACTAAAGTATATACTTTAACTGATAATGTTGGCTCCATCACCACCGCCAAAGGCTCTACTTTAACAGCTAAAAATGTTCTTGTTAACGCTGGTAGCATTAATGCTGAGGGTACAGTAAATGCTTCTTCTGTATTTGCAAAAAATGGAACTACAGTAGCATTAAATGGTGGCGGTGAGATTACTGGCGATGAGTGGCATAATGCTGCAATAGTAAAAGATAAATCTACTCTGACAGCAACTAAAGTTAATTTCACAGGCGATTTTAAAGCAAAAGAAGGCTCTAAGATTATCCTTAAGGGCGGCAGTGTAACTGCAAGTGATTACTATGAAAATGGCAAAAAGGATGGTTATACTGAGTTTGGCGCAGTTGGCAAAGGCTCTAGCATTGTAGCAGAGGGCGTAGATATAAAATCTGCAACGCTTGCAAAAGATGATGCAACGGTAACCATCAAAAACTCCAGCATTAATACCGTTGAAGGCATTTGGGCTTGGAACGAAGAGAAAGTTGGCAAAGGTTCAGTAATTGTTTTAGATGGCACAGCTGCTAATGTTTATACTGTTGGCGAATCCATCGTTGCTTACAATGGCGGCAAAATTTATATCAACGGCGGTACGCTGAAGGATGATAATTTGAAGAGCAAGATGTTCGGTATTAAGGTTGAGGGTGGAACAATTAACACTGATACCAAAGGCATTGTTCTCGACAAAAACGGCGTTATCTCCACCATGTCAAAGCAAATTTTTGAACATGCTGCAAATGCTAAGACAGAAGCTGTTGGCGAAATTACCAATAATGGCATTGACTTCCAAGGTGGTACTTTAAGCCTGAACGATGCAGAGTATACTTTGGCTTATGCAAATGATGCCGGAAGTAAAGTTGGTCCTACGAATGTTGTTATGACTGGTAAATTAGCAGGTTCCGCTGATGGCAAGGTTTCTGTTGGTGCGGCAAGCAAGGTTGGTGATAAGGTTGCATTGGACCAAGTAACTGCAACAACTACGGAGAAAAACTTGCTGGTAGGTAGTACTTCCGGTAGGGCTACTAATGTAGACGGCATTGAAGTGAAAGAAAAAGTTCAAAATGGCTTCAGCGTTGGTTCTCTTGAATTGGCAGCTGGTTCTACTGGTGTTGTAATTACCAATGCTGAAAATGTAACCTTAGGTGGCAGTGCTGGTGGTGACGTAATTTCTGTTGTTGGCGAGTCAAATCCATCAGTAAAAGTTGTTGTTGGTACGACTGATCTTGTAGCTGGTACGAACTCCAAAGCCGGTTCTTTAACTATTGGTAATGCTTTAGCAACTGCTGACACAAAATATACACTTAAAGGCGAAGTTGTCGTTAACGAAAACAGTAAGCTGAATGTTAATGGTCAGACTACAATTACGAATGGTGTAACCTTAAATGGCGGCGAAGTTAAGGTTGATAATGGTGCTTTAAAGACTGCCGAGTTAGAAGCTAAGGCTGATACCAAACTGACTGGTGAGGTTAATGCTGGTAAATTAACTGGTGCTGACAGCAAAACTTTAGCAATTGGCGATAAAGATAATGCTGGCAAACTTACTGTAAAAGAAGCTGCTTTAAATGGCGGTATGCTCTTCCTTGACCCTGCGTTCAAAAATGGTGCTACGATTGGTGATGCAAGTGGCGTAGCTGTAACTACTATCTCTAATCTTGATGGTGCGTATGTTGCAGGTCAAAACTCCAAGCTTTCCTTCGGCGCTGATTTGGCAGATGCTGATGCAGTCTTTGCTAAAACTGGTGAAACCTGGGGCAAAACCGGCGTAACTGCTGCTGCATATATTGCTAAGAGCGTATCTCTTGCTCCTGCTACTGCAACTGCAAACGGTTCTCTTACTGTAAAGGGTGATTTGACTACTGCGAATATTGGTTCTTATACTCCGACAGCAGGATTTGTTACTTTTGCAGAAAACTCCTTGCTCATGGTTAATGGTGCAGAAATTACTTCTACCGCAGCTATTACTGACGTAACTAGAGCAACTGTAGATGCTTCTTCTAAACTTTACATCGACAATGCTAAGAAAGGCGAAACCTATAAAGTTTTAGCTGGTGCTGGTATTGCTGGTGGTTGGGATGAAACTAAAATTATTTCTTCTAACTCCTTGCTGAGATTCACCAAGGATACAGATGCTAATAAATACGATGTAAAGGCTTCTGTGAAATTTGTTAAAGATGCTTTTGGCGGTGAAGTTATCGCTCCGAAGGCTTATGACGCAGCTTTGAATGCAGCTGATGCCAACGCTGCTAGTGACTTCATCATGAATGCTGCAGATAGCAAAGTTAACGCAACAAAAGCTGCCCAGGTAAGCGCACTGAACAGCGCAGCTGCTATGGGTGAGCTGGCAGGCGTTGAGCATGGCACTTATGCAGCAAGCAACCTGTTGACTGATGCTGTAACTGACCATATGTCCTTGGCAAATGATAAAGACCATGACAGCGATATCTGGGCAAAATACATCCATACTAAAGAAGATATTGATGGCTTGTCCGTTGCTAACTTTGGTGCTGATTATGATGCTCAATATAACGGCATTGTAGTTGGTGCAGATCTCTACAAGAACGGTAAGGCAACCGTTGGCGCAGCATTGACCTACGTAGATGGCAACATCAATGGCAACACGCTGGCAGCTAGAACTAAAAATGATGCAACCTACTATGGCGCAAGCATTTATGGCGGCATTCAAAACGAGGATAGCGCAGTAGTTGGCGATATCAGCTATCTGCATGGCAAGAACGATATTACCCAATACAACAGCGGTGCAACCTTAACTGCTGATGCAAAATCTGATGCTTTCAGTATTGGTGTACGTGCTGAAAAGAGCGTAAAAGCTGGCGTAGGCAAGTTCGTTCCGTATGCTGGTATCCGTTACATGCACCTTGGCGCCGGTAACTACACCAATAGCATTGGCATGGCTTATGATGGCGATGATATGAACCTGTGGCTGCTGCCTGTAGGCGTAAAATACAGCGCTGATGTAAAAGCTGGCGGCTGGACAATTCGTCCTATTGCGGAAGTTGGCTATGTATGGAATATGGGCGACCGTGATGCAACGCAGACCGTAAGCCTGAACGGTGCAAGCGATGGCTTTGGCTATGATGTAACTGATAATGGTAGCTATATTGGCCGCTTTGTTGTTGAAGCTGAAAAAGCTAATGTTACTTATGGCTTAGGCTATGAATATCAGAAGGGTGACAGCGTAAAGGCTAATAAATGGATGGCCAATGTAAACTGGAGCTTCTAATTAAAACAAATTAATCTTCAAAAATAAAACTGACCGCCCGTATCTCAGGTGAAGTGGAGATGCGGGCGGTTATAATTTTCTTTCAAAAAAATGCTGCTTGCGGTATAATATAAAAAATACTGAAGGAGGGAAAAGCATGGATAAGTATATAATTATGAATAAAAATATTCCTTTGGTTAAGACAACGATGTCCGCGGCAGGCTATATAACTGAAGTCCTGCAGATATACAATCCAGAAGCCTTTCCGGTAGGTATTTTTACTGATGATTTTAATAAGCTTGCAGACAGATTAAATCAGTGGTGGCGTAGCCGTATTATTCCTGCAAGTCGCGACGGATTGTGCTATATCCTGCATTTTTATGATGTCGAATCTCCAGCGGTTTTGAGCAAGCGCAGCTTGGGGTTGAGCCTGTCTGATCAATATTGGCTGAAGCCTGTCGGCAGTGAACTGACATGGCAGGAGGTAAACTTTTTCACCAACGATTTTTCCAAGGAGTTAGGGGAAGCGTTTTTTAAAAAGGAGTCCTCCAGGCCTGCAATAAATCCGTTCACGCCTGATGCTTCAAGCAATGGCTGGTTAAAGAAAAAGTGGGTGAAAATCAACGGCGTTACGTATCTTGCCAAAGCAGGCTCGGTACCGCTGTTGCAGCAGCCGTATAATGAAATTGCTGCCGCTAATGTAGCGGAGGCTCTGAAGATAAAGCATGTTCCCTATGAGCTGATTATAGAGGATAATCGTCCGCTGTGCCTGTGTCCTAATTTTATTACTACGGAAACAGAATTTGTTCCTGCTTATTTTGTTAAGGATATTCTTACCAAGTCGAATAACGATTCTGCTTACGGACACTTCCTCAGGTGTTGCGAGCACTTGCAAATTCCTGATGTGGCAGGCTATTTACAGCAGATGCTTTGCCTTGATTACCTGATAGAGAACAGCGACAGGCATTATGGTAATTTTGGCTTTATCCGTGATGTTAATTCTTTGAAGTTCCTAGGTTCTGCACCGTTGTTTGATAATGGTACAAGCTTGTGGTGCGAATCATTAAATAGCGAAATAGGAACAGAATTACCTGCTATGCCATTTAAAGATACGCAAAAAAAGCAGCTTGCCTTAGTTAAAGAGTGCCTTATTGATATCAATGGAATTGATGCTTGCGCTGAGATAGTACGGAATACCTTGTCGACAAGTCCGTATTTGGATAAAGAGCGCGTTACACGTATCAGCGAAGCAGTTGGTAACCGTGCGCGTGGCCTGAAAAATTATTTAAGTAAGCTAAACTGAAAGTGAGCATCAAAAAACCGCTAAAGCCTTCAAAAAGCCTTAGCGGTACTTTTCTTTTTGGTGCGCCTGAGAGGAATCGAACCTCCGCACACGGTTCCGGAGACCATTGCTCTATCCACTGAGCTACAGGCGCAAAAACTACAATGGAATTATACCACAGATGTGAAACTTATGCAAAGAAAAGCCTTCTTTTTTGTCTTGTGCGCTCTTATATGTTACAATAATATTATTAATTTAATAAGCATGTATTACCTTGGACATGCGCTTTGAATAGAGGGTGCTTATGAAAGAAAGAAATCCTTATTGTCTGCTAGCCTTTGCAATTGTACTTATCTGGGCGTTGTGGAATTACAGCGTCAGCCTACATTTGCTGGGCAGCTTATATGATATCCTTCTTCCGTTTGTCATTGGCGGTTGTATGGCTTTTATCGTCAACGTGCTGATGAAAAAACTGGAGCAATATTGGCGCAGAATTTTTAAGCAGAGCGTGGTATCACGCTTCGAGCGTCCTGTGTGTTTGCTTTTGAGCCTTGCGATTATCATCGGCTTTTTGGCCTTCTTTGTGCTGACGATTGTGCCCGAGCTGCATGCCAGCATGAAAATGCTCGTCAAGATGCTGCCGCCGGCGGTGGTTAAGCTGAATATTTATCTGCAGCAGAAGGCGCAGGAGCTTTCCTTCTCAGCAGACGAGCTGGCTGTGGTACAGGCGCAGGCTAAAGAGGTTTATCAGACGATGCTCAATTATCTGCAGAACAACAAGCGTCTTTTGCTGGAGCAGACGTTTTTGGCAACAGCCTCCGTTCTGGAGGTGCTTGCAAGCTGTGTTATAGGTTTTGTCGTAGCAATTTATTGCCTGCTGGAAAAGCATCGACTGGTGCGCAATTTTAAATGTGTAATTTTTGCTTTTTGCTCGAAGGAGCGTGCTGCTTATATTCTGCATGTTTTGCAGACGGCAGAGCAGATTTTCCGCGGCTTTGTTGGTGGACAGCTGGTAGTGGCGCTGCTTTTGGGCGTGATGTATTTCGTCGGTATGACGCTTTGCGGCTTCCCTTATTCGACGGTCATTTCGCTGCTGGTGGCTGTGCTGAGCCTGATACCGATTCTCGGTACCTTAATCAGTGCTCTTATCGGTTGCTTTTTAATACTGGTGGCAGCACCGGAGAAAATCTGGTATTTTATCATATTATACATTGTGCTTCAGCGCATCGAAGCTGACTTGCTTTATCCTAAGATTGTGGGTAAGGCTGTAGGTCTTTCGGAGCTGTGGGTGTTGGCAGCGGTGACGATTGGAGCAAGCCTTGGCGGTGTTGCCGGTATGATTGTCTGCGTACCGCTGTTTTCCGTAATTTATGCTTTGTTGGCTGAAAAGGTTAAGCGCCTGCTGGCAGAGAAAAATTTATCTAATTTATAAGATTTGTTAGGCACTTGGCGCTAAAAGTGCTATAATAATAAATTGATTGTAAGCCTGTTAGATGCAGGAAGCCTTGAAGATGCAAAGGAGATTTTATGATTACAATACGAGATAAAGTGCGTTTTGTTGAAACTGATATGATGGGTGTTGTGCATCATGCCAATTATCTGCGTTGGTTTGAAATGGGACGTGTAGCATATCTGCGTGCCTGCGGTATTTCCCTGGGCGAGCTGATGGCTGACGGCGTTATTTTCCCGATTACCGAGGTACGCGCCAAGTATAAAAATTCCTGTACCTTTGATGATGATTTTGAAGTACAGGTAAAAATGAGTGCCTTTAATAAAGCAAAAATGGAATTTGATTATACTGTTATCCGCCTGCGCGACGGCGCTGTGGCGGTTGAAGGCCATACGCGCAATGTGTTTACCGATAATGAAGGCCACATTGTTCGTCTGAAGCCTGAATGGTATGATAAAATTCAGAAGGTATATGCAGCGGATAAGGCTGCGGAGGAGATGTGAGAGTATGGAAAAGTATAAGATTGTTCCTGTGCCGACAAGAATTTTGACTCATCACGATGATATCTGTGATGCTATTCTGGAATATGCCAAGGATAAAATCGGCCCCAATGATGTTGTCTGCACTGCCGAAAGCGTAGTTGCTATTACCCAAGGCAGAGCAATGCGCTGTGAGGAGTTTCATCCGGGACCGCTGGCTAAGGTGCTGTCGCATCTGTTCCCGGCCAAGGGCAGTATCAGCAGCTGGTACAGCATGCAATCCCTGATTGACGCAGAGGGCGGTGCACGTGTTCTGTGGGCAGTAATCTGCGGCTTTGCGGCTAAATGCGTAGGCGTAAGCGGTACCTTCTACCGTATGGCAGGCAAACAGGCTCGCCTGATTGACGATGTTACCGGCACAATGCCTCCGTATGACAAGCATATTGTTTATGGTCCGGCAGAACCGGAAAAGGTTGCCGAAGCTATTACCAAGGCTTGCGGCTGCTATGGCGCTGCTATTGCCGACGTTAACGATTTGAAGCGCTCTGCAGTGCTTGGCTGGTCTAAGGGCGTTGATCCGGATAAGGTTGCGGAAATCCTCATTGATAATCCCTTTGGCAACGGCAGTGAAAAAACACCAATCTGCATTATCAAGGATTATCATAAGGCGTAAGGGGGGAAGCAAGATGCTGATGACGATTGTGGGAGTCCTTGTAGGACTGTTGATTTTAGGCGTTATAATTGTAGGTGTATATATTTCCATGCAGGGTGATGCTGTAATGCGTCTGCTGGTAAAGCAGCGCACCAAGGCTGTTTTGGACAAGGTATATGCCGACAGAATTGATTTTTCCTTAGAGGTACCTTTTGATAACGTAGGCAAGCAGGAAGGTACTATTCTGGATGCTTATATGCGTATTTATCTGCCGCAGGAGCAGTATGGCGACGTGCTGCTGCGTGGCAAGGTTAACCGTGAGGGCTATTTGCGCGAGGATGATTATTTTGAAGCAATGCTGGTTCCTGCAGGTACCGGCGAAAAATTTGTCCTGCGCTTTGAGGCTTATGCCAAAAACGGCAAGAGCTTAGAGGAAGCAATGGAAAATATTCCTGATGTTGATGTTGCTTTGTTTGCAGATTGCCGCGGCCGCCGTGAGCTTTACACCGTAAAGGAATACTTTACTCTGACTGCGGATGAAATGCGTGCATTGGTAAAATAAACTGATGCGTTTATGTATTATTTTTAAAACTATATAAATAGTAATTTATAACGGATGCTTCTCTGATTTGGGAGAAGCATCCGTTTTTGTATGCGGTGAAGGTTACTGAAGGTAATCTGCAAAAAAAATTCAAAAAATGCAGTTTTTTGCTCAAAAATGATTGATTTTGCGTGAAAATGGTTATATAATATCTGCAAGAGGAGAGATGCTCATGTTAACGCAAGAAAGATTTGAAGAAATCACTCGCATTGTCATGCGTGACGGTGCGGCGACAGTACCGGAGCTGGCAAGGCTTCTGGAAACCTCTGAGTCCACTATCCGCCGAGATTTGGTACAGCTGGACAGCTTGGGCAAGGTACGCAAGGTGCATGGCGGTGCGACTGCTGTGCGCGAGGCGGAGCCTGTGCAGGAGCGCAATATGCAGGAAAAATACAGTCGTAATATTGAAGACAAGCGCACGATCGCTGCGTATGCGGCAACGCTGGTGCGTCCCAACGATTTTATTTTTCTTGATGCAGGCTCAACAACCGAGCAGCTGGCAACCTACCTGACGGAAAAGGATGCTGTTTACGTGACGAATGGTATTACGCTGGCACAGAAGCTGGCGCAGCGCGGTCTGAAAACGCTGCTTATAGCAGGGCGCGTGAAGGCAACAACTGATGCGGTAATCGGCACGGAGGCAGTAGCTTCCCTGCAGCATTACAATTTCAGCAAGGGCTTTTTCGGAACGAACGGCATTACTGTGGAAGAGGGCTTCACAACTCCTGATATCGAGGAGGCCATGAATAAGCGCGTGGCGATGGAGCATTGTCATAAATGCTATGTGCTTGCAGATGCCAGCAAGTTTGAGGCACTGTCGAGCGTGTCCTTCGCCCCGTTGTCCAAGGGCGTGATTATTACGGCTGCGCAGGAGGCTCTGAATGTTAACTCCTATAAGCAGCATACGGAGGTGATTGTGCTTTGATTTACACTGTAACCTTTAACCCTTCACTTGATTATGTGGTAAAGGTTGATGATTTTGCGGTAGGCGAGATTAACCGCACCCAAGCAGAAAATATATATCCGGGTGGTAAGGGAATCAATGTTTCGCTGGTGCTGCAAAATCTGGGTCTGCAATCGGTAGCCTTGGGCTTCACGGCCGGTTTCAGCGGTACAGAAATAGAACGCCTGCTCCAGCAAGCAGGCTGCCGTTGCGATTTTATTCGGGCCGGTCAAGGCTACTCGCGCATTAATACGAAGATTATTTCGGACTCGGAAACGGCGCTTAATGGTCAGGGACCGCAGCTGAGCAAGGAGGAGCTGCAAAAGCTTTTTGCTAAGCTGCAGGGACTGACGCAGGATGATATTTTAGTGCTGGCAGGAAGCATACCAGCTTCGTTGCCGGATGATATTTATGAGCAGATTCTGGAGCTGCTGCAGCCTGCTTGCACACGGGTTGTGGTAGATGCTACAGGCGATTTGCTGCTCAAGGTGCTGAAATATAAACCGTTTTTAATCAAACCAAACCATGAGGAATTAGGAGAGTTCTTTGGCCGGGGACCGTTGCTGAATGAGGAGGATATTCTTGCTGCTGCGCTGAAGCTGCAGGAACAGGGAGCACGTAATGTGCTGGTTTCGCGTGGAGCGGACGGTGCTGTACTGTTGGACGAAAATGGTAGGCAGCACATGATGGCTTCACCGAAGGGGAAACTTGTAAACTCTGTTGGTGCCGGTGACAGCATGGTAGCAGGCTTTTTAGCAGGCTATCTCAAAACGCAGGATTATGAGGAAGCGCTGCGCCTGGGCGTAGCCGCAGGCAGCGCAAGCGCGTTTAAGGATTGGCTGGCAACAAGTGATGATATTGATAAAATTATTTTACAGGGCGTGACTAATAAATAAAAAAGAAGGGGCAAAAATAAGATGAAAATAGTTGATTTGCTGAAGGTAGAAAGCATTGATCTTAAAGCGCAGCCTAAGGATAAGGCAGCAGCGCTGGAGCATTTGATTACGCTGATGGAGAGCGGCGGTAATCTGCTTGATAAGGACGAATACAGAGCCTGCGTGTTGCGTCGTGAAGAGGAGGGCAGCACGGGTATCGGTGAAGGCATTGCCATTCCGCATGCCAAGACAAGTGCTGTAAAGGCACCGGGACTGGCAGCTATGCTGGTAAAGGACGGCGTTGACTTCGACAGTCTGGACGGCGAGCCTGCGAAGCTGTTCTTCCTGATTGCTGCACCTGATACGAAGGATAATGTGCATCTTGATGTGCTGAGCCATCTGAGCATGCTACTGATGAACGATGATTTCCGCAGCGAGCTGCTGAATGCCGGTAGCGCCAAGGACTTTTTGGCAGTTATCGACAAATACGAAAACGAAAAATTTGAAGATGAGGAAGCAGAAGCACTGGCAGCAGAGCCTGCTAAGCAGCGCAAGGTGCTGGCTGTTACTGCCTGCCCGACAGGTATTGCACATACCTATATGGCAGCAGAGGCTTTGCAGGAGATGGCCGGTAAGATGGGCGTTGCAATGAAGGTTGAAACCAATGGCAGCGGCGGCGTAAAAAATAAGCTGACGGCGGCAGAGATAGAAGAAGCCGAAGGCATTATTGTGGCTGCAGACAAGAACGTGCCTGTGGAGCGCTTTGCAGGCAAGCCGGTTATCTTCGTTAAGGTAGCTGACGGTATCAACAAGCCGAAGGAGCTTATCGAGGAGATTTTGAGCGGTAATGTTCCTGCTTACGCAGGCAAGGGCGGCAGCGAGGCGACAAGTGACGTGGCAGATGCTGAGGAAAGTCTGGGGAGACAAATTTATAAGCATCTGATGAATGGCGTTTCGCATATGCTGCCGTTTGTAATCGGCGGTGGTATTCTTATCGCGCTGGCATTTATGTTCGATATGGAATTTGCCGGCACGGCTAAGTTTGGCAGCGGCACGCCGCTAGCAGCCTTCTTCAAGAATATCGGCGGTTTGGCGTTCAGCATGATGATGCCGATTTTGGCAGGCTATATCGCAATGAGTATCGGCGAGCGTCCGGCACTGATGCTTGGTATCGTAGGCGGCTTTTTGGCAGCCTCCGGCGGCAGCGGCTTCTTCGGCGCGCTGTTTGCAGGCTTCATTGGCGGTTATCTGATCTTGGCACTGCGCAAGGTGTTCAGTGTACTGCCTGACAGCTTGGAAGGTCTGAAGCCGATTCTGCTGTACCCTGTTATCGGCCTGCTGCTTATGGGCATCTTGATGACCTACGTTATCAACCCGCCGACTGCAGCCTTCAACCAATGGCTGGCAGGTGCGCTGGCAAGCATGAGCACAACCAGTAAGGTACTGATGGGCTTTGTATTGGGAGCTATGATGTCCATAGATTTCGGCGGTCCTCTGAATAAGGCAGCCTATGTTTTCGGTACTGCTTCTTTGGCTGCAGCTGACGGCAGCGCTGTAAGCAGCGAGATTATGGCTGCGGTTATGATTGGCGGTATGGTGCCGCCGCTGGCGATTGCACTGTGTACTATGCTGTTTAAGAGTAAATTTACTTCTAAGGAGCGTCAGTCCGGCGTGACCAACTTTATCATGGGTCTGTCCTTTATTACCGAAGGCGCTATTCCCTTTGCAGCAAGTGACCCGTTGCGTGTAATTCCGACCTGCGCTTTGGGCAGCGGTGTAGCCGGTGCTTTGTCCATGGCTTTTGGCTGCAGTGTTCCGGCACCGCATGGCGGCGTGTTTGTTTTCGGCGTAGTGCAGAACTGGCCGATGTATTTTGCAGCTCTGGCAGCAGGCAGTGTGCTGGCAGCTGTGCTTATGGGGTTTGTTAAAAAGAACGTGAACGAATAATATATAGAGAAAAAAGATAAAAACAAAAATAGGATTTTAAGGATTTAGCGGCAGAATATTGTTATTAGCGAAACGGAGGAAATAAAAATGAAACAATTTACTTATGTTATTACTGATGAAGCAGGCATCCATGCACGTCCGGCAGGACTGCTCGTTAAAGAGGCTGCCAAATTTGCCAGCAGTACCACCATTGCCAAAGGTGCTAAAAAAGGTGATTTGAAGCGTATCTTCGGCGTTATGGCCCTGGGCGTTAAAAAGGGTGAAGAGATTACTGTTACCTGCGAGGGTGCGGATGAAGATGCAGCGGCAGCAGCTTTAGAGGCTTTCTTCCAAGCTAACCTGTAAGTTCGCAGTAAGAGAGATTTTTCGCGAGGTGATAAGATGCTTTCATTAAAGGGTAAGGGCGTTTGCGGCGGCGTAACGCTGGGAACCTTAGCTGTACTGCGCCGTAATACAGCAGCAGTTAAACGCTGTAAGGTGCAGAATGCCGAGGCTGAGGTTGCACGCTTTCAGACAGCGCGTCAGGATGCTATAGATAAGCTGGCAGAGCTTTATGAAAAGGCTGTTGCAGATGTAGGCAAGGATAATGCCGCTATTTTTGAAATCCATCAGATGATGCTGGAGGATCTTGATTATATTGAGTCCGTTGAAGGCATTATCCGCACACAGCAGGTTAATGCGGAATATGCAGTGCAGACTACCGCAGCTAATTTTGCAGAAATTTTTTCTTCGATGGAAGATGATTATATGCGTGCGCGTGCTGCAGACGTTAAGGATATTTCCAACAAGGTGCTTTGCTGCCTGGGTGATGCAGGCAGCAGTTGGGAAAGCGGCAGCGGCAGTTACATTCTGGCAGCGGATGACCTGGCACCCAGCGAAACCGTGCAGCTTGATAAATCACGTGTGCAGGGCTTCGTGACGGCAGCAGGCAGTGTAAATTCGCATACGGCAATTCTGGCGCGCACGATTGGCATTCCTGCGGTTGTCAACACAGGTTGCGGTATCGGTGAGGAGTATGACGGCAAGCTGGTAGCGGTTGACGGCTATACCGGTGAGGTTTTCGTTGATCCTGATGAGGCAACGCTGGAGCGCATCAAGGCTAAGATGGAGCAGGATGCACAGCATAAAAAGCTGTTGGAGGAGCTCAAGGGCAAAAAGAGCATCACCGGCGGCGGCCAGCAGGTGCATGTATATGCCAACATCGGCGGCACGGGCGATTTAGCCAGCGTGCTGGCGAACGATGCCGAGGGCATCGGCCTTTTCCGCAGTGAATTTATTTACCTGGAAAGCAAGGATTATCCGACAGAGGAGCAGCAGTTTGAAAAGTATAAGCTGGCAGCGGAAGCAATGGCCGGCAAGCGTGTTATTATCCGTACGCTTGATATCGGCGCTGATAAGCAGGCTGATTACTTCGAGCTGCCGCAGGAGGAAAATCCGGCGCTGGGTTATCGCGCAATCCGTATCTGTCTGGAAAGACCGGAGCTGTTTGCTACTCAGCTGCGTGCTATCTGCCGCGCTTCTGCTTATGGCAAGCTGGCAGTGATGTTCCCGATGATTATCAGCGTAGAAGAGGTGCGCAAGGCGCGTAAAATTTTGCGCGAGGTGCAGGCGGAGCTTAAATATGCAGGCGTACCCTTTGACTCGAAGATGGAAGTAGGCATTATGATTGAAACGCCGGCGGCAGCGCTGATTAGTGCAGAGCTGGCGAAAGAGGTTGATTTCTTCAGCATCGGTACAAACGATTTAAGTCAGTACACATTGGCGATAGACCGCCAGAACCAGCGGTTAGAGCCGTTCTTTGATGCACATCATCCTGCAATTCTGCGTCTGATTGAAATGACGGTGCAGGGAGCGCATGCAGCAGGCATCTGGTGCGGCGTCTGTGGCGAGCTGGGCGCTGATTTGAGCCTGACGAAGGAATTTGTACGCATGGGCATGGACGAGCTTTCCGTAAGCCCGGCAAGCATTCTGCCGCTGCGCAAAAAAATCCGCAGCCTGTAATTTTTACTTATACTCAATTTTATATATAACGCATGAAAATACCCCTGATAATGCGCAAGCAGTATCAGGGGCAGCTTTCGGCGTCAATGCTTTATATTCTTTTGTGCAGAACTGGTTTTATGGCTGGTTCTTTTTTCTTAGAAAAGATTATTTTAATCAGAAAAACAAAAAAAACACCGCAATTTCTTGCGATGTAAGTTTCAAAATGGTGAACCTATCAAGAGTTCCTGCGAACATTAAGTTCAAAATATATGCAACGCATTTTGATGCGATTTTTGCGTTTTATAAAAAGAAAAACAAGAAAAAATCAATTTAATTGTTTAACGAGAGAATAAGCCAGACAGGTAGAGAGAAATATATATAAATTTCTTTGCCGTTTGGCTTTTTTGATTTTACTTTTTTCCTCTTTGGCGTACAGTTCGAAGGATGCATTCACATTCTTCAATAATAGCTCCGTCGTCTTCGATTTGGCTTGCCAGGTCTCCAGCTCTTTGTGCAGCAGATTCAACTTCGTCTGCTGCTTTTTCAATTCCTCTTTGTAGGTCTTGTTGTGATTTTTGAGCGTCGCCAAGTTCAGCTCTAATTGTGTTAGCTCGGTTTCGCTGATCTGGTACATCTTCTGGGGGACGGCTTCTGCATATCCAGAGTAGGGCGCCGAAAAGCAGCACCAAAAAAATAACCATACAAGCAAGCCTTTTGTTTTGATTGTCATTCATGGATTCCTCCAATCAGAAGCAATAATTTCCGTCAAACTCACAACCGTTGATTAAAAAGCGGTCAGTGTATTGCCACATCTTAGCGTTAGGCCAATCGCAGCTGCCGCCCCATTGCGCGCACCAATATGGCACGTAGTCGGCCAATTGTTTCGTGGCGATTTTATTTTCCAGCCAGTCAAGAGATGCGTAAATGCCGCAGCTGTAGCCTGCCGCGTTAAGAGCTGAGACGAAGGCAGAGCACATAGCTGTCAGCTCTGCCGTGCTCGGCATTCCGTGGCGTTGCTTATAGCCATCTGCGTCCTCCATATCATACCAAACGCCCATGTGGAGCTTTTCCGGAGTCAAGCCGCAGTCAATCAATGTTTGGATAACAAATTCAGCTTCCTTACGAGCGCTTCTGGTGTTGAGAGCGTAGCTGTAAAAGTATACGCCGATTTTGAGGCCGTGCAGCAGAGCATTGTTAACATTTCTGTATAATTCTCCATCAAGATGTCCGTTACCATAACCGATACGGATAATAGCGAATTGTACACCGCTGTGAGCTACTTCCTGCCAATTTACACGACCGTTATTTTCCGATACGTCAATTCCTCTTAGCATATTTATACCTTCTTTCTTTTGATAACATCAACTAATCCTTGTACAGCCTCAACGCCAGCAGCGTTGAGGTTTTCTACTATACTTAGTAATTCCGTTGCCGTTAAGTAACCAATAATGGTTCCTACTGCCCATGTTGGTTTATACAGCTCAACCATAATCAGATCTGCACTGGCAGCTGCCATGACGCACAAAAGATAGACGCAAATTTTACCTAAAAATCTGTGCTTCATTACTTCGGAGGAAATCAATCCTTTGCTGCGAGCTACTTTTATACCGATAAGCGATTGCAGCACAGTAGGATTTTGTCCTTGGCTTATGAGATAGTCATGGGCGATAGCAATCCACTTAGTTAAACAGTCCAAAAACACAAGAACGCTGAATGCGTAAAAAAGAATAGCATGTTTGTGTAACAATAGAGCTAAGATTGCTGCTAATGTTACCTTATAGCTCCAGCCATAATAAAGAGTTTGTGCTGCAGCTAGTGCTGAGTCAGTAAAGAGTCGGTAGTTCATAAATACCCTCCTAATTTATAGAAATAGTGTCGATTTCGTCTTTGTTTTGTGCAACTTCAACCTGCGCCTTGGCGGCTCTATACGCTGTGTGCAAAGCATTACTACGCACAGCAACAGCGGTGATAATCATACGCAGGTCCTGAGCCGTAACCACCGCATCCTCATTGTCTGCCGTGGTCCAGCTAATTTTAGCGCCATCGCCCTGTATATCGAGCGCAATAATTGCAGCGGCGATGCGGTCGCGCGCCTTGCTGTCGTAATCGTAGAGGTGCCCGCCATACGCAATCGGCTCAACCTCCGCATCATCGCGTTGGCGCTTCAGTTCAATTATTTTGCGGGCGCGGATATTTTCAATCGGTTCTTCCGCTTCCTCCACAACAACACCCAGCTGCTCTAAGTCAGTATCAGATATTGTGCGTGGGATAAATGTGCCGTCATGCGCCAGCGCCTCTGACAAATCGTACAAGTTATCGTAGCTGTTAGCCTTGTATGTATACGTTTTCATTATTTGCTCCTTAGTTAAAGATTAATTCCACTTTGAATTGTTTACCGACGTTGGCTTTAGAGAACATACGCACAGCATCTGAAGATAAACTTTGTGTATATTCGTAGAAGCCGGGAACATAGCTCTGATACTGAATGCTTGGAAAGTAAATGTGTACATTTTCATTTGTTTCCATTGACGTTACTTTAACAGTGACATTGTATTTGCCCCCAGTGACACCCTCGACATTGAAAGCAAAATCAAGAAAGCCACTATAATAACACAGCATCACAAGAGTAACAGCTTTGCCTTCGTGCTGCACGTTGCCTTCAACTTCGCCGATAGTAGCATTGTAGCGAGAAAAACCATATTGATAACCTTGCTGTCCCATGGTCATGATAAATTCGCCGTCACCTTCAATGGTACTACCATTAGCCTTCATCAAAATACGATTCAATCCCATAACACCTAGCACATCATGATAATTTTGTCGCTTGCGCAATGCTTGTCACGACACCACTAGTATTTTTAGTCAAAAAGATATTTAAAAGTAGACCGCTGGCTGTTATCGCTAAATCCGCAGCACTTCCGGCATATTTTAGAGTGCCAGCATTAGTGATGCTTAATGCATAAGAGCCATTAGACGCTATGTAGGCTGTAAATATTGATGCATCACCATTGCTTATCATTCCCGCCAACGTGGACATATCCAGCGTAAGCGCACCTGTTACATTGTAGGTTGCTACAGACGTGGCAGGGCTATCGTATGTGCCGCTGATGCGTGATGTGGCAAAACTTTCAAAATTGAATTTTAAGCGCTGGAAGTTTTGCTGAGCCGTCCATGTGTTCTGTGTAGACGTGCTTACACCGCTACTGCTAGAATTAACATTGACGTTGCCGGAAGCATCTGGCTTTAAATTATTGACTGTTTTGATGTAAGTCGTTGCAATAACATTTCCTGCTCCATCTTGTGTTGCCTTATTTGCAGCAACTGCCGTGCCTGTTTTATCCAGCTTGCCACTCAGAGCAGCATATACTGCTTTGTTGGAAATAGCATTGTTTGAAGTTCCAGATAATGCAGTATCTACAGTAATATTCGTTCCACCACCGTTGGTACTAATATTGACGTTGCCGGAGCTGTCTGGAGTCAAATTGTTGATACTTTTAACACACTTGCTCAGCTCTGTTTTAGTTGCATATGTACTGCCAAAGACATTTCCGGAGCTGTCTCGAGATGCATACATAGCCGTACCATTCTTATCCAGCTTATTATTCAAAGCGGCATAAACAGCCTTGTTAGCAATCGGGTTAGTTGACGTACTCGACAATGTGCTGTCTACAGTAATATTTGTTCCGGTTCCACCGCCACCGGTGCTAATATTGATGTTACCGTTGGCATCAGGCTCTTGGTTATTAATCGTTTTAACATAGCCACTGAGGTCCGATTTGCGGGCATAAGTAGTAACAATTACATTTCCGTAACTGTCCTGCGTAGCTTTTGTAGCAGCTGCAGCCGTCCCTGTCTTGTCCAGCTTATTATTCAAAGCGGCGTAAACGGCCTTGTTAGCGATAGCGTTACTCGAAGTGCTGTCTAATGTAAAGTCAACAGTAATGTTAGATCCGCCACCACTGCTACTGATGTTGACGTTGCCGGCACTGTCAGGCTTCATATTATTGATTGACTTCACATAGCTGTTGAGGTCCGTTTTCTTGGCATATGTGCTGCTGATGATATTACCGGAGCTGTCCCGCGCAGCATAGGTTGCCGTACCGTTTTTATCCAGCTTATTGTTTAAGGCTGCATAGAGCACCTTATTTTGCACAGGGTTTGTACTTGTGCTCGACAATGTGCTGTCTACAGTAATGTTTGTGCCACCGGTTCCACCGCCGGCGCCAACATTAACAGTAACATTGCCGTTGCTGTCCGGTGTTATATTGTTGACAGATTTTACATAGGCTCTGCCGTTGGGTATCTGAGCATATAACGCATCAAAGTTGTTCATGATATAGTCCAAGATAGCGTTATTGTCAGAATTAACAAATGGTGTTTTCTTGCCGTAGGCTCCGGCGCGAATTATTTGGTCATATTCATCGCGCAGCTCGCCCGGCTGAAATGCTTGTGGTTTCATTTGTTGCCTCCTTAAATAGTCTTTTTAAACAGCATGAATGATGTTGTGATGCCCGCTGTTTCACCTCGCTTATTTATCAAAAAATTAGCAAATAGTCCCTATTAACCAACCGTAAGTATAGTAAGCATCAAATTCGTAAAATCCTCCATACTCAGGCCCTCCGTTATCCGGATACGTCCATTCCCCTGTATCCGGGTTGTATTCTGGAGCTTGACTATCGCCTGCCCACCACGTATTGAAAAATCTGGGAACAATGCTTACTACTTGATTTTTTAAAATATATGTTGGTCTTTTAACGCTTTCTACTCCTTGCGGTGACACATGATGAGATTGTTGGTAAAGTTCATAGTAATAATCACAGCCTAAATTGCAAGCTATAATCGGCTTTGTACTTGCAGTAGAAACGCTGTCTTTTTCTTCACTACCGCACTTCAAGACGTTTATATAAGGCCGTTCAGAAGAAAATACTATTTCGTTTTTATCGTTTATTATTTCAAGGCCAGTACCGTGTTCGCTGGGGCTTCTTGTGGCGTGATTAAAAACATATAATGTCGACACTGCTACTATATCATCCCTTTCAATAGCCATTATGCCAACTTGCGCCACTGCGCTTCCGTCGCCCCAAAAACAAATAGCATCTCTCGTTGTCGAATAAGAAAAAGGCACATCGCTCGTTATGCCGTTTAAACTTATCCCAACCAACGCATTGTCCGGTATCGAATGCCCGGACGGAAATACATAATAATAATTGTGAAAAAATGCCGTATTGCTAGACATATCTTGTTTCTTGCATTGTGACAGCGGGAAACTGTCAACAACTTCCATGCAAGCAAATTTATCGTCGATAACGACTCTTTTATCATCGCCTATAACTTCAAGATAAGTACTCATATTATTCCATACCTTATCTTCGTGCCAAGTTGGTTTTTCCAAAATATCCTATACCCGGTATCATCTATGCGCAAAATTGGATATTCGTTATTACTGGGTTTATATACTGGAGATACGTTCCCGAGGATTATGTACCATAGCTTATTGTTAGGATAGCCTATGCCAGCACTTGTAATTTCTCCATCGCCTTGCAGAGTTATCTGTCCTATTGTCCTTGTGATATTGCTATTAGTATCTAACTTTACACTTCCGTCAGCATTTTTTATTACTAATCCTTGAGTCATCACCATACCCCCATTTTTACACGCAATACATTATTGCTGTCATATACTTCAATTAAGTTATCCTTAATTTCCGTTCTTGCTCCGCTAGTTGCTGTACGTAATGTGCCAATAGTCGCGCAGATAGCTGACAAACTACCTACCTTTATCTTGCTTGCATCCACACTCCCTGCCTGCAGCATTTTTTTTGTAACAATATTGTCATCAAAAAGAGTCTGACCGGTGATATGGATAAGCTTGCCGTCAAGCAGGATGCCGCCATTAGCAAGGTTGATTTTGCTGATCAGCGTATTGCCGTCAAGGTCGATATCTTTTACCGCAAGGCTGATGGCCTCCTGAGTTTGCGTGATTGTACTGTATGATTCTAATTTTTTATCAGTCGCATTATTAAGCTTAACAACCACGTTGCTGATTGCCGTGTTGGTCTGCTCAATTGTACTGTAACCGCTCAGTTTTCCGTCAGTATAGCTTGCTACCTGCGAGCTGATGAGTGCTTCAGTCTGCTTTGTTGTGCTATATTGGCTGAGAGTATCATTTTGAAAATTAGCAATGCTGCTGCTAATCATGCCAGATGTCTGCTCTGTCGTGCTGTACTTGCTGAGAGTACCGTCCCTAAAATCAGCAATGCCACTGCTAATCATGGCAGCTGTCTGCTTAGTAGTGCTGTACTGACTAAGCGTATTGTCCTTGAAATTAGCAATACTGCCGGCAATCATGTTGGCGGTCTGCTCTGTGGTACTGTAATTACCCAAACTGTTAGCAACACGTGTAGCAATAAGTGTTTCCGTCTGCGTAGTTGTACTATAATCTTTTTTTAACTTATCAGCGGTGATATTACTATTACTCAACGCTGCATTTGCATTAACTAAAGCGTTATTACTATTTTGTAGTGCAGTGTTTGCGTTGGCCGTAGCATTACTGATATTTGTCTGTACAATCTTGTCCAGCTTAGCGGAGCTGATAGCTTCATCAGCAATCATACTCTCGTCAATAACAGTCTTTACGGTACAGGTCGACTGCCCGGATGTCGGACCATCGCCAAACATATCCACATAAGCACAGGTTACATCATACACACCTGCTTCACAGCTATATGACAGGGTATTGTTTTTGCTGTACACGCTATCATCATTGATGTAATAGCGCACGCCGATGCAGTCACTGGGTACAGCCTTGCATTTGATGCCCATGCCGCCTACTTTAGGGCTAAGCACCGGCGGTTCCGGTCTCGGCGGTGCTGCTTTGTAGTATTTCAAATCTGCAGGAGCACTATATTGGCCAATGGCGCTTTTAGCATACAGATATAGCGTGCCTGTACGCTCTGACAGCGCCAGTGACGCACTGAGGCCGTTGGTACGCGCTAGCAGGTTTACATCCTCAACACCGGGGTAATTGTCGCGTCGCACCTCGTAGAAAGCTATGTCGGAGTTTGTAACCTCTTTCCATGTAACTACTGCTACATCATTAAAGCTGATGTTGAAATCATCCGGAGTGTTCGGCGTTGTAGTCTTCACCGCTACCGTAATATCAATCTGAGGCGACATATCAGGGCTGGTAGCCATACCGTATTCATCCTTAGTGCATACAGCAAGCCGATAGGTATCGCCAACGATAGCCTGAGGTATTACGCATTGGTCTTTGCCGGAGCCTCCATACAGCCATCCACCCTGCCAGCCCATCTCATCTGCCGGCACGCCCTCAGCTATAACCATTCTTTCTGCCTGCTCATTGTTGGTCTTATACCATACATCGCCCTGCAGATAATTTGCGAAATCCGGCGGCGTCCATTCTACCACGATGTCGTAGCGGCTTACGCCGTCCTGCAGCTCTCTGTAGCGATTGTGAGCGGTTACAGAGAGGACAGGAGGAATATAATAGGGCAGGATGGTATATTCGTATGGCTCAACGTCTGCCAGGGATTGTTCACGTGCTCCGAAGATGTTGTAGCTGGTGAATTTAATCCATAGCTTTTTCCCTACATCTTCCTTTTTTAATGGGCTTTTCAACAGAGTTTCGTCACAACGCACAAATTTTGCGCCTGCTGCGTGAATGCTGGCCGTTGTGTTGTATTGCCCTCTGATAAGGCCGGAAAGCTTATAGTTGCCATTCTGCAGCATGGTTGCCGTTGTGTAGCTTAGGCATTCGCCATCAAGCCAGCAGAGTGTGTTAGCTCGTTGAGCGTCCTGCTCTGTGCCGCTTAGCAGCATGCCGTTGACGGCTACTTCAATTTCATCTGCAGATGCATTGACTGCCGTCGCCAGAGAACCAAGACGGGCGCTATTGGTTATTTTTCCGACCTCACTATAATGCTGATTATCGTCGCTCACCCAAACATTGCAGCCGCCCCAGTTCTTGCTTTTTCCTTTAGCACCTATCCACAACTCATTACCATTGCTGGTCAATTCCGTCGGCGGTTGGAAGATTACCGGTATATCAACGTCTCCGGGTTCTGGCGAAAAATCAACAAAAGGGCGCTCTGTGTCATGCACGTCATATATAGCAGCGTCATAATCGCCGCCTGCTCTTGAAATGGCAGTAAAGGTTAAAAGTCCTTGAGCGTCTTCGGTGACGCTGTCGATAAGAGCCACCTGTTTGTTTAGGCCTATGGACGGATCTGTTAAGGTTACAAGGTCGCCAACCTCTAAGCGGCAGAATGCCCAATCCAATTTGAAGGTGTATTGATTGCGCTCGTATTTGTTCTTCCTTGCAAGCTCTTCGGCCAAGAAGACGGCTCTTTTCTTGGTGTAGATGTATAAAGCTTTGGTTGTGGACGCTTGACGCAGGCCGTATTCCTTCAGGTCGTCGCTGTCCACGTAGCTGACGCTTTCCTTCTCGTAGCCATTTGCACGATTGACAAATTCGACAGTAAAGCGGTTATAAATTTCGCTGCTGTCTTTCCTGGAGTAGGTTACACAAGAGCCGTTGCTTTGTGGCAGAAAGTCATCCGTAGTCAGGTCATATACGATTGTTCTGTTTGGTTTCCAATCGCCTACAGGCCTGTCAGCCAGCGGAACGATTTTAAACTGATCGTTGGACCAAAACATGAAGGCGTTGGTGATTGTCGCAATCTCATTGACGATTTCGCGGGCAGTTCTGGATTTGCTTTCATCCATCGGCGTGCTGATCAGCAGGTCAGCAGCTGCACAATAGCGTCTGTAATTTTCAATACCAGAAATTTTTACATCGCCCATACCGATTTTATTGAGGATATACAGAATATAATCAGCAGGGTTTACATCTACACCGTCACCGCCTTCAGTAAGCTTGCCTTTAACTTCAAAATTGAAATTTGGTAAGCTGGCATTGCTGCCAAGGTCTATAACGCCAGCCATATATGCAAGGCCTTTATAAGGCAGAGCCTTTTCAGGGTGCTTACCGACAACATACGGCCAAGGCTGTTGCTCATTTGTGCCATAATATAACGTCATGCCGATTTCATCACTAGGATAATTATAAATATCCTTGTTTTTCCACACTTTCCCCAGGCCTTTAATCGCGCCTTCGCAAAGTGCGAAGATGATGGCAACGGTATAGGTATAGGTGATGCTTACGGTTTTAGAGCCGCCGCCCTTACCGCTTCTTTGAGTCTCCTTGTGTTCGTGGGCAGTAAAGTCATCGTAATAAATAATGTTGCCGCTGGTGCGTGTTGTACCGATTATCTCCGGTACAGCAGAGCCGTATTCCGCTGTTGCTATTGTGAAGTCAGCTATTTTTTCGGCTCTGTTGACAACAGTTTTTCCCTTGAAAATGCTCATTATGCAGGTCCTCCCTGAAAGCGATAGACGCCGCGCAGTCTGCTCCTGCCTTTGGCATCGTAAAAAACAACATCGTCGAAGCTCGACAGGATGACACCTTGTTCAAGCTGCGCATGGATTACGCAGCCATCGCCGATATATATGCCGGCATGACTACAGCAGCGGCCGTATTGGTAAAGCAGAAAATCACCTTTTTGCGGTTCGCCTTCGATGCGCTTGCAGTATTTTTCAACATATTCCTTCATCCATTCGCGCCTGTTGTGCAAGTGGAATTCCGGAGAGTAGGGCGCTATTTCGATGGCGTCTTTTTTTATTACGCCAGCATCTTCCATAGCGCCGATGAGCAACATGCCACAGTCAACGCCTTTGCCTTTGACACGAGCGCCGTTTACATGTGGCGTTCCTAGCCACTCACGCGCCGCCAGAGCGATTTTTTCACCTTGTTGGGTATAACTCATAGCAGCACCTCTTTTCGTGGCACGTATGGGCAAATGAGGCTGCCAGAGTCGCCTTCTTCGTCGCTGGTAATTGTACCGCCTGTGTTTGTATATGTCCCTTGTGGGTAAAATCTTCTTATCGGAAATTCTTGCGAAAGGCCTTGTGCTTTGGATTTTACAGTAAGCTCCAGCTTTAGCCCTCCGGCTTTTTTGATTTCCACGTTGCCGGCAAAAAGGTCTATAACGCCTAAGATTACAGCGTCCTTGAAAAAGCAGCGCCGCAAAAGCAGCTTCGCTTTGTCTAATACGCCATCATGTGCAGCTGCCATGATAGTTTTTCCGGCGACCTTGTCGGTTGAATTTGTGTTGAAGGTGATGGTCATACTGTCAACAGTGACGCGGTCATTTAGCTTTACCTTCTGACGCGTTATGAGCGGGCCGGGCTTGTATGTTTTGCCGTCATAGGTAACATTGTAATCGGCTCCGGAAAAGTAATAGACGCTACCGGAAAACAAACGCAGCTCAAAGAGGTCGCAGGCCGTGAAATTTTTCACGCTGTTAAGATGCTCAATAAGGTTTTGCGGTACGTTTTTCATCTTACCACCTCCAGCGTCAGGCTTGCTTTGTTGGCATCCTGGAATATCTTTTCAATTTCAAGGCCGTCATCAGCAAAGTGTACGCGCCAATAGTACGTGTAGTCCGCTGTAACGGTTCCTGCCGGCGTTGTTTTAAATTTAACTACGCCACCATCAATAGAGTAGGAAGAAGGGTTTTGCCTTATACCATCAACGTAAACAGCCACGTTCTCAATGTATTCTACCGGCTCGACGTGTTCGCCTAGCTTCATAGTAGCCTGATAGCGTGTACCATCCAGCGCCGCTAACGGCCGGCCTTTTTCTTGGTAGTCTTCCGGATCTAACCACAAAAAAGGCTCAAAGCCGCCTTTTACACTTGCGGCAAAGCCGTGCAGCTGACGCGCTTCTGCGTCCGTCAGGGCATTGTAGCTTGCCGTAATTGTCCAATTCGGATAGAGCTGGCTGGTCAACGTGCGCATTCGTCCAGACGCAGAGCGTTGGCTGCTCGTTTCCCACTTTTGACTTTTCGTACTTTCCCACGCAAAATGTCGCAGGTCCGGAAATTTTTTTAACGCCATATTACCACGCTCCTTTATTGGTCAAGAAATTTCTTTCCGCGTCATAGGCGACCTGTTGAATTGCTTCTCTGCCGCCGTTGCGCTCTAAAAATTCCTGGAAGCTTTGAGCGTCCATTGTGGATATGTTCATAATTATGTTGATAGCTTTTTCTGCCAGACTTTGGCTGTCGCTGCTTTTAGCAGTGCTAACACCAGCGCCGACATAAAGATTCGGACGTACAAGGCCGCCTTCGGCGTAGCCAGGGAAGTCGCCTGCATTGAGCTTATCCAGGAAGGGGAGGCCTAAGCGGTTTACGGCCGCGGCCGTCAGAACGTATTCTCCGTTAGACAACATTGCCGGAATACTGTCCGATGTGCCAGTTCCGGCACCAACGATAGAGCCGCCGCCTGCAGCTTTTACTACGCCACCTTTAGCAAACAATCCAAAGCCGAAGCCGCCGGAGGCGCTCATGGCGCTAAGTGCAATGCTGGCCGATGTGGCAGCTGTTGCCAGCGCCGTCAATGCTGCTGTGACTGCTGTTGTTGCTGCGCCCTCAGCCGGTTTAGTTGTTCCGGTAATAAGGCTTTGAATGCCATTGTAGGCACCCATAAGACTTGTACCTGTTCCTATTGCGCCATTAGCAGCGCCAACACCAGCGCCTAAGCCATTGACTGAGCCTGTTGCTGCATCCAACGCAGTTCCAAAGTTCGCCAGCTGGTCACCGCCAGCACCGTCACCGTCACCGGAACCTCCGTTATTGCCGTTGCCAGGCATCAGGAACCCGAGGAACCCTTGTGTGATGGATGCTGCCCAACCTGCTGTTATCTGGTTGACGATGTTGTCAAAAAGATTATTAAGCAGCTCACCCATACCATCGACGAAAGATGTCTGCATGGTCAGAACGTCACTGAAAAAGTTTTGGAAAGAATTCTGGCTCTCGGTTATTGCGTTGGTCATGCGCTCCTTGAAGCTCATGTGTGCTTCTGTAGTAGCGTCATAATAGGCCTGCATGGTCGTCTTGGCTTCGTTGTATGCTGATATTCTGGCAAGGTTTTCCTTGCTGAGAGCGCTTTTCAGGGCAGAGTAGGAGGCTGTAGCATAGGCCTTATCTATGTCGGCTTGAATGTCCTTGCATTGTGTGTAGTATTCAAGTCTTTCGTCTTGATATTTTTTAAATGCGGCCAGCTTTTCCTTTTCGGCTTCTTGTGTGAAGCTGATTTCCTGCTGCGCATTCAGCTCGTAAGCTACGCCGTATTCCTTTAGAGCTGCCAGATAAGTATTTTTCTGCGCTTCGGTCATACCTGTGAAGTTCCTTTGCTGCTCTGCCCAACGATCAGAGATGGAATTCAGTGTCTTCGTATAATCTAAGCGCATTTGCTCCAGCTGTTTGGTACCTTCGGAGCTATAGAGAGCTATATCAGCGGTCTTGCTGTTTATACCAAGTTCGCGGGCTTTGTTTATAAGGTCGTCGCGTTCCTCGGCTTCTTCACGGAGTGCATCAAGCCGCTTTTGCGCGTAAAGCTCTGTGAGACGTTGCTTGTCCAACTCATAATTGCTGTTAAGAGCGCGGCTTTTTTCCAGGCTGTCGCTCTCTTCCTTGTACCAGCGGTCAACCATAGCGCTTTTGGTCGAAAATGTTCTGTACCATTCGTCAGCTATCTGCTTACTGGTATTTGCTGCTTCATTCAGCAGGCTATTGTCAGTTTTAGCGCTAGCGCCTGTAGCGCCTGCAATTTTAGGAACATTGGTTGCTCCTGTAGGGGCTGTGTTTTTGAATTGGTCGTATTTTGGTATTTCCAGCTTTTTAGGAGCTTTAGGGGCCTTCTTCTCTTCGCCCTTGGCTTCGGAAAGTGCGTCGTCCGTCTCGAATATTTTGGAGATAAGATTATTGAGCCAGCCGATTGCTGTAGTCACGAAGCCGGAAATGCGTTTAAGTGCGCTGGAGGCAAATTCAGGCAGTACAGAGTCAGCTAAATTCATGAAATCATCGGCGATTGAATTTAGAAATGTGTTTATACCGTTAGCAGCCCATTCGACTACCTGGAGCAGTAAATTCACAAGGTTAACGAAACCTGTAGCAAGTTTCATTAGTACTTCTGTGATGTAGCCAAATATCCACGCCCACACTTGAACAATTGCATATAAAAGCGTCAGAATAACGGTGAAGCACGGTTTCAGTATTGTAAGGACAGATTGGAATGTGCTGCCAAGTTGTTGAAAGCAAGATTTTACAGCATCAACATAACCTGTTACAGTCTGCATCTCTATGCCAAAAAAATCAAAAAAATCTGCGACTGTGACGCCGTTTCGCCATAGAGCATATAGTCCTGTTGCTATAGCTACTGCCGCCGCTATAAACGGTGCAGCAGCGCTTATGGCTGCTCCAAGAGGAGCCAAGAAGCCAAGCAGAGCCGTTGCTCCTAAAGCTATAGCTGGTATCGCTACGCCAACCAGCGCTGTGCCGATGCCAATTATCGCTATTTGAAATTCCGTTGGGATGGCAGTCCGAAAGGCTTCCGCTATGCCGCTGGTTTGTACAGCTTGAGCAAAATCATTCATCGTATTGCCTAGGCTCTCGAAGATGCCTGTCACATTGAAAGTTTCTGCAAGTCTCAAGCCAACTTGAGCTGCTGTCTGGTCTATGCCATCCATGAGAGTGGACCAGGTGCCTTGTATGGTGTGGCTCTGCTGTTCCATCATGCCACCGAATTTTTGATTCATGCCTTCTACAAGGGCATTGATACCGGTTGCAGCATCAACAGCGCCTTTGCTTACCATGTCCATAACCTCAGGCACGCTTTTTCCGATTTTATCGGCGAGCATCTGCCATGCCGGAATGCCTGCCTCGGTCAGCTGCAGCATTTCGTCCGATTGGATACGGCTTTTAGCGGCCATCTGGCCAAGAGCTAAAGTTACGCGGTCAATGCCATCAGCGCCAAGGCCAACGCCGGCAGCTGCATCGCCTACAGCCGTAAGCGTTGGGATTACCTGTTCGGCAGTAAAGCCGAACGCTAAGAATTTTTGCGCAGCGCTGGTAACCTGGTTGAATTCGAAAGGTGTTGCCGCTGCGAAGCCCTGCAGCTCTTTTGTGAAGGCTGCTGCCTTCTGCGCACTGCTTAGCATATTAGTGAAGGCTGTTTGCACATTCTGCAGCTTGCCGGCCGCTTCAACGGCCTTTACGCCTGCAGCAGCTATCGCAGCGCCAATACCGGCGATAGCAAGAGCCGCTCGGTTGGATACTCTTAGGAAATCGCTGCCAAACGCCGAGTGTATTTGCTTCTTTGTAGAATCGAGCTGTTTTTTTAGCTCTGACGCATCAGCGCCGATTTTTATCAAAAGCTGTGCTACTGTCGCCATCTGCTTTTACCTCCTTTCGTTGATTATAGAAATTCTTGAAAAACTCGTTGCGCTCGTTGACAATTTCAGCGCTTGTTTTGGGGGGCCTGAATGGTTCTAAGAGGTCTGCCGGTTTTATGGGCTTGCTAGCAAAGCAATTCATCATGCGGCTCACCCAGTAAGCCGTTTCCTCGCGCCGATGTGCGTCGGCTTCTTTTAGTGCGTCAACCATAGCGCTAAATTCCATAAGATCTAACTCCATAAATTGCTTTGTGGTTAGGTGAAGCCTGCCGTAGGCTATAGGTTCAGCCCATGCAAGCCATTCAAAAATGCTAGGGCGCTTTGCTTCGCCCTGGCTTAGTTTTTTGCGTTTTCCTCTTTTTCCAGAGCTTCAGCTTTCGCTTCGGTAAGCTCTTCAGGGAAAAGCTGATAATAAACTTTTTTGCCAAGCGCGCCACTTGCTACAAGAGCTTTTGCTACAGGCATTTGAATTTCTTCAATTTCCACGCCTTCGTCAAGCAGCGTTTGCAGATTCTTAGCAACTTTTTCCGGATTTTGCAGGCCATAATGACGCAAACCGATGGAGAGCAGGACGCAAAGCGTGCCCATATTCAAATTTTGTTCCATGACGATTTCACCGACGCCCTTTTTCAAAACATTTTCTACCTGCATAATGCGGCTGACATCAAAGTAGATTTGTTGGCCAGGCGCAAAGAATTCAAAGTCAATTTTTTTCATGGTTTCCTCCTAAATTATATTTAAGGCCAGCGCCAAAGCGCCAGCCTTTGAAATTGATTAAGCGGCCGGTTGCTGTACGTCGCTGAGAGCGCCGTCACCTTTAATTGTGCCGCTAATGGTAGCTACATCGTCATGAGGTGTTTTCAGGCTGCATTCTGTTACAGCGCCCCAACCTGTAATATAGCTTTTATCAGGGTATTCAAATTTAATATGCACTCTTTTGCCGGCCAAAAATGCCGCTTCAAGGAATTTTGCACCTGCATCACCAGCCAGGTAAACGCTTTCGAGGTCAATGGACCAGGAACGCAGGCCAGGGAGAGTTGTTTTCCAGCCGCCGCTAGTCTTGTGGCTGGCGTCAATTTCGTCAGCCTGGCGGGAGAGGTCGCCGGAGCGTTGGCCACCGAGCAGCGTCCAGGTCGGATTAGCTTCGGTTGCACCGGTGTTGAGATAAATAAGGTAATCCTTACCAGCTGTAGCATTTGTAGATGCGTTGGTAGGGGTAGCGAAGGTTACTTCAGACATTATTATGCTCCTTTCTAAATATCGTCAGCGTTTGCTTTGGTGTTTTTTAAATGTACCTCATAGGTAATTGCTCCGTTATAGCCGTCGCCGTCCTCCGGGTAGGCTTCGTAGGTGTCAATTTTAGCACGGTACATGGCAAAGCCGTCGGCAGATAGGTCCATATAGCCGTCAGGGCTGCAAAGCAGGGATATAACCTGCTGCGCTATATGGTTAATTTCGTATCTGCCTTCGTATTCGCTCCAAATGTTGATTTGCATGTCAACTTTGTAATTGTCTTCTGTTTTAGTGCTCTGATCAGTTACAACAATGCTGCCAAGAGTTATATAAGGCGGCGTAGCTTCGATTGGCACGAAGTCATAAACAGATACGCCTTGCATCTTTTCTTTAAGTAATTTAATAAGAGCCTTTTGCAGAGCGTTATTTGGGAGTCTAAGCATTTTCAATCTCCTTTTTTACATCAGCGATGATTCTGGGAGCTTCGTCTTCGAAGGCCGGCGCAAGGAACGGACGTGCCTTTCTTGCTGGAACACGAGCGCTTTTGGAATACACGGCCTTGCCGCCGATGTTCATTTTTAGCGCACGGATGCCAGCCTTTTTAGGCTTTGTGAAGAAGCCTTGCGCTCCATATTCAACAAGATGCGCGTAAGGCTGTTTAGCTCTTATGACACCTTCCAGCTTTGCCCGAGAAAAGCCGGAACGTAAAGAGCGCTTCAGTGTGCCGGAGCGTACAGCTACGCGTCTGGCAGCGCCGGTTCTTACGCGTTTTGTGCCATTCCTCAGAGCCTTTTCAACTCCCAGTCTGGTTTTTCCGTCAAATGCTTTGATTTGTTTAAGGCATTTTGTAAGTTCTTCATCACTTAATGTTGTTATGTAGCTGCGTGGCATGTTATTCTCCCGGATTCAGGCGCTTGGCCGTTATAAGGGTGCGCTCCCTGTATGTGTTGTCCGTGGAGGTGACAGCGTACTCATGGTTTTGCCAGAGTAAGCGCCATCCGCGGCCTACAGCATTGTCAGCAGGCGTTATTTCTACCACGATTTCCTCGCGGCTCATGGGAGCGCCTTGCGCCTGCTGTTCGCGGTACGCTGGCGGCTTTACCTGCGCCCAACGTGTTGCGTAGTTACTAAAGGCACGCTTTTGGCCGCCGTAGCCATCTGCTACGATGTCCGGGCGGCGTAAGGTAATGCGATGCGTGCGGTCGCTTGCTCCGTTTAACATATATAATCACCTGAGCTTGTGATGTGAGCCAGTATTACTTTAAAGCTGTAGCCAATTTCAGCGGGCGTTTTGCCGCTGCCAAGCCATTCTGTGCCACGATGGTCATACCAATGTGATACAAGCATTTTAATGCCTAGTCTGGCAAGTTCGTCATCGATAATATCTTTTCCGTCAGCTGTTTTTGTTTTCCCGCTGGCAGAAATAAGGTATTGCTTCGCAGCTTTTATCATACTGGTAAGCAGTGTGTCCTCTATGTCACCGTCAAGGCGTAAGTAGAGCTTTACTTCTGCTAACAGTTCATCCATGATTAGCCTTTAGTTGCCGGAGTTTTAATAACTACCAGGCCATTATTATCAATAACTTTGCCATCGGCCAGCATAACAGATTTGAAAATCTGGTCTTCGGTGTCGTTATCTTCGTATTGCTTCAGTCCCATTACATAGTTGGTGTTGACAGCATAGTCTTTTAAGTCGAAGATCAGAGCGACAGCAGTATTTACAGCAGTATTTGCGTCAAGGTTTGGCAGATAGTCGCAGCAGATTACCTTGCGCCCTAAAATGTAGCGCTCCGGAGCATTGCTTGCACCGTAATTTACCTTGGCAACAGGCTGGCCGTTATTGTCAACTTGGCCAGCAAAATTCATAAAGGTTTTTTTGGTCATGACATAGACAGCGTTGTTTTCGTAAGCCAGCGGCAGAGCAGCTTCGGCTTTAACTACATCTTCGTAGGTCAGTGCAAAGCCTGCAAGAACAACAGATTGTCCTTCAGGTACATCTTCCTTCAGAATGCCTTTCGGTTGTCCTGTGCCATTGCCGTTAATAATCGCTTCTTCCAGAGCCTTCACCATCGCCTCAGCAATGCCATTTACGAGAGAGGCTTCAAACGCAGAGAGAGCCATCTGGTCGGTCTCCAAAGAGATGGATACAGCGCAGCGTAATTTGTGATAAGCAAAGGTGATGCCTGTGACGCTCTTCTTCTGCTTGTCAGAGGTTGCGCCCTCAGCTACCCAGGTAGCAACAGGCTTTACAGTGCTTGTAGGATAGGTTACACCACCGCGCAGGTTTGTTTGAGTTACCAACGGCAAAATCATACCGACAGCCTGCATCTTTTCGACAATACGGTTCATGATGGTTGTAGGAATAACAGCACCGACATCGGTAGTGGTTGTATTTGCGTTGCTACGATATTCACCCGGCAGCTCTTTGGCACCATTGGAGCATACATAGCGCATAAACGCCATTCTGTAGGCCATGGTATCGTACATATCTTCTTCAGAAGGAACATTACCAGGAGTAGGCACCGGATTTCCTAAGCCGGGATTGTTATTCAGTTTGTTGGCAATTCTGGCGCGCGCCACCAGCACCTCTTCCTGTTTGTTCAGTTCGTCAAGCTCCTTTTCCAGAGCATTGATTGCAGTAAGGTCTTTGGCAGCTTCCAGCTTAGAGCGCAGGACCTTCTTTTTTTCTAAGAGTTCTAAGAGTTCTTTATTCATGGTATCCTCCTTAAAATTTCAGTAAGATTTTTTTCTTGGCTTCTTCAATTTTTTGCTTGGCAGCGGCGGTTTCCGCTTCCTCGAAGCCGTAAGCGCTGCGCATTTCGGCGTCAATGCTTGTGTTTTCGTAGGCTGGGAAGGTTACGGCCGACACGTCATTTAAACGCTTAAATTTCAAGATGGTGCGTGTGTGCGTCTCGACATTATAGCTTGCTTCTTCGATTTCTGCGAAAAAGCTGCAGGCCTCAATGTCGCCGCGTTTGATAAGCTCAAAGGTGTCGCGGCCGTCCTGGGTGTCTGCAATGTCAGCCGCAAAGTCAAGGCCGTGCTCCGTTACAGATAGCTGCAGAGTGTTGTTTTTGGTACGTGCCAGCAGCTTATCGGTCTGATGGTTGCGTGTAAAGACGCAGTCAGACATGTCGCAGCTATCAAGAGCATGCGCGTCGATGATTTCACAATAGTCAATATCACCAATGCTGAACAGAACCGTCTTTTCACCGAAAAGCATTGCCGTTCCCGCAATTCGCCGCTGTTTATTATCGCTGTCGTCAGCGGCCGGAGCGGACCGAATGCAGAATTTAGGATTATACGGTGACGCGTAAAGCTTAGTGTTTTTTGTATCACTCACTCTTTTTCACCTCCTTCCACCTGTTCAGCGCCGATTTTGCCAGCCTGGTACTGGTTAGCAAGCTCTGCGTCAATATAGTTCAAAGATACTAAGCGCTTTTCGCCGCCCTCAACGGGCGCAAGGTTGAAGATTTCCCTTGCTTCGTTAACAGAGAGCATTCCGAACGGCATCAGTTCTTTGGTCAGGGTGATTTTGCTGCTTGTAGATGCATACTGCAGGCGGTTAGCTTCAAAGTGGATTCTGTTGCCTACAGCAATTTCTCTTTGCGTAAATATTTTTCTTGTAAGCTCCAATCCTAAGCGGATTGCGATGGGTTCAATGACGCTTTCGTAGAAAGCACCCCATTGCTCTTCATTGTAGCGGGCCATTAAGATGTCCTCACTGACGTGGAAATAGGCCATTATGTCCTTGCGCACAACTTCCATTTGCTTGTCATCGGCCACGGTCGGCTGATTCTTCAGTTCGATGTATTCTGTTCTGGTGTCTAGCGCCGCAATGCCGCCATTATTGGATAGATTCATATAGTCTTTCACGAAGGCTTCCTGCTGCTTCTTTAAGTCATCATTATGCAGATTTACATTTGATTTGATGATGCCCTTTAAGCGGTTATTGTTGTTTACCGCCGCCGCGAAGCCTTTGTTGACGATGTTCAGAAGGCCGATTTGCGGCTTTAGGGTTCTTTCGTTGTCCTCGCCGAAAAGGTCACTGGGGCCGAAGAAGCGGCGTAGATGGCACAGCTCTTCATAAGGGACGGTCATACGAAAGCCGTTCCCGAACGTAAAGCGAACAAAGAGCATTTTGTTTGCTTCAAGGAATTCTGCCTGCGCGTAGGCGATAGGGTAGAGGCCTATAGGATTGCCGCGCAGGTCCTTCGCAATATAAATAAAAGCGTTATTGTCTTTTGCCCATAGCGTAACAACTTTGTAGATGAATTCAAAGCTGTTCATGTACTCGTTGGGAGAGATTTCAAGCAGCGCCTGCAGCCTGCTGTCGCCGTCCTTGATGCCTCCGTCTATGATGCGCTGTACTTTGGGCTTCAGCTTGGCCGCATTCTCTGCCAGGCAGTCTATGCAGACGCGCGTAAAAAGATTTTGATAGGCCTCAGCGCCGCCAGCCTGCGCCAGATTTACGTCCTGATTCAGAGACACAAAGCGTACAAGGTTGACGGGTTCCGCTGCCGGTGTCGGGTTTCGGCCGAAGATTTTACTATACATTGAGCGGAATATATTCATGTTTTCCTCCTAAACTAAAGCGTGAAAGAATTGTAATCTGCCAGGTGTTTTTCCATAGTGACGTAAGCGTCCAGCAAAGAAGCTGTACCGTCAATACGTCGGAGCTGATTGGCTTTCATAGGCTGTATATTGCCGTTGATGTCTATGTCAATGGCAGTGTTGGAAAGGCACCATTTCAAAATAGGGTTATTGTTGTAAATGATGCGTTTGGCTTTCAAGTCCGCGCCCATGTTGTGCATAGGACTGGAAAGTGTTTTTTTGCCTTGAATTACCTGCTCCATTGCTTCATGGCCGAAGTTGCTAATCATGTCGTCAACCCAGTATTTTGCGCTCCAGCTGTCATAGCCACACCAGAGCATCATCATGCCGTATTTGTTCACCAGCTCGCAGAACCATGCTGTCACGTCTTCGTAGCGAATTTTACTACCGGCACAAACGCGCATGAGGCCTTGCTGCACCCATAGATTATATTGGATTTTATCCTGTTCGCTGCGTTCTTCCAGCAGATCTTCGGGAAGCCAATACATCTGCATGACATATATAGGGCCGTCAGCCTGCTTTTTGAAGATGGCCGTCGCACAGGTTAAGTCCGTCGTGCGTGATAGGTCCGCTCCGCCGATAAAATAACGCGGTTTTAGCTGTTCTATGTCAAAGCGCTCTTCGTTATTGAGTGCCTCGAAGGTCAGCCATGCACTGCCGGAGGTTTCACGCATATTGAAGTCCTTGCAAAGCAGGTTCTTGACAAGTTCCGGATTATGCTGCGCCTTTTTTACCTTGTTTTGCAGCTGTGCAAGGCTTTTTATGGTGCCTAAGCCAGGATTAGCTTTTATAAAGCATTCCGGCTTTTGCCATTCTTCGCGGTCGTCCAGCTCATAGACAAAAAAGAGGACATGTTCGTCTATATAGCTGCCGTTATCGTAACCATTGATAATGTCTTGAGCTTCGCTGTATTTAACATCAAAAATGCCTTCACGCACAGTTCCGGCGGTTGAGATAATCAAACACAACGGCTGCTCCCTGGCGCTCATACCGTCTACGAGTACGTCATAAAGGTTTCTGTCCTTGATGGCGTGCAGCTCGTCAATGATGGCCGCGTGTAGGTTTAGGCCGTCAAGCGTATTGCTGTCGCTGGACAACGGCCTGAATGTGCCGTCATTGAGCTTGCATTGTATTTCGCTGACAAGCAGCTTCGCCCGGCGCATTAAGGACGGGCTTTTCTGTACCATGCGTTTAGCTTCCAGCCAAACTATTTTTGCCTGGTCCTTCATTGTAGCAGCGCTGACGATTTCAGGGCCTTTTTCTTTATCGGCAAAAAGCATGTAATTACCGATGGCGCTTCCTATTGTGGATTTTCCATTCTTGCGTCCGACAATAAGCACGCTTTCGCGGTATTTTCTAAAGCCTGTCGTCTTTTCTACAAAGCCAAACGTGGCTGCAATGAAGGCTTTCTGCCATAGCTCCAGCCGGATGCCTTTACCGCCATTCCTGCCCTTGCTTTGCTTGCAGTATTTTTCGATAAAGGTAATAACCTTTTCCGCCTTTGCGCTGTCATAGATATACGGCCCGTCGGTATCGTCAAGGTCAGCGCAAAGCTTCTCCAGCGTGCGGGTGATTTTATGGCAGGCAATAATATCGCCGCGCTGGATGGCTGCGTAATATTCCCTGATAGGGTTAGCTGTTGCAGAAGTCTTCAAAGCCGTCATCCGGAGGCTTGCTGCTGGTATCGGAAAGGGCCAGGAAGTCCGCCAGCTGCTTCATGATTGTCTGGTAATTTTTGTTGATGGAGTTATACAGCCTTGCCTTCGGACGCTCGCGCTCATAGGGCGGAGCGTTCTCCGATTGTGTGAACATTTCCGTAAGGCCATTCTGTTCAAGGTCCTTTTCCATGTCCTCCAGTTGTACCTTCATCCAGGCTGCCCTTTTGACAAGTCCGGCTAGGTATTCCTTTTCTTCGTGGTTACGTGCAGCGAAAATCTTATTCAGACGCGTAACCTCGCGCCGAACACGGCTGCTGGATGTCAAGGCTGCAGCTTTTGCCTCTGGTTTTACCGCTTTTTCTTTTTTCTTAGGTGTTGCCATAAGCGCCGCCTCCTTTCATGTTTTAAGCTTCGCCGTTGTTGGCTTCGTCAGATACTTGCACAAGCTGACCATTAGCATCAAACGCCAGCCCGCGCCGCGTGGAGCCGAATTTCTGATAATGTTCGATGTTGTGGCATTCCTGGCAAAGGTATTCCAGGTTAGCCGGGTTTAGGCTGATGCTGTGGTCTGTGATGTTGTCGGGCGTTAATGCTGTTTTGTGATGCACGATTTTGCCGGGTTTGGCAATTCCGCGCCGCCTGCAGCGTTCACAAAGGCCTTGTACGCTTGTGATGTATGCCTTGCGGCATTTAAGCCACGCTTTTGACTTGTAAAATTGTTCCGCCCATGGTTTCATGCTTTTGCCTCTCTTTAATGTGTTTGCCTATATCTAAAATAGCACACAAGCAGGTGACAAGTAGCGACATGTTTATGTGTTCGAATATGCGCATGTGATTTTTGCATAGAAAAACGGCTAAAAATAAAAATCTCTTCCAATAGTGCCGCAAAAAATTCCTTACTTTTTCTTTCTTGTCGTTTCTTTGGCGAAAAATTTCCTTGCTTCAGCGCCGCAAAGCCAGCACCAAAGCCACGTTCGACGTTTTGAAAGAAAAAATTCTCTATCTTTTTAGGGAGGGGGGCTTACGCGCGACCAATTTATTGTGTTAAGGAACCGCGCCGGTACGGCTTTGAACACGCAAAAATTTTTTGATAGGGGGGGGATGCTGCCTATTTTTTGGTTAATTGTCAGAATATTCACTGATTTATAAACAAAAAAAGAGCGGCGAACCGCTCGTTTGTTTGATTATATTTTTTTCTTACGTTGAGCTGCCTTGGCAGCTGCTTCCAGAGCTGCGCCGTGAAGGCGTTGCGCCTGGCGCTCTGAGTAGTTGATAAGCCCGGCAATCTCCGACCATCCTTTTCCGTTTAGGTAGCGCTCTGCTAAGATGGTCTTGCAGGCGCGTGTCTTCTCTGAATCGCGCTGGCCACGCTTTACAATCAGCAGGCTGTCGATAATTTTTTGAGCGACACGGTAGAGCTGTTTATGCTTTTCAATCTTCGCCAGCAATTCGGCCTTCAGGTCTGCGTAGTCTTGCTGTTCTTCGCACCCGCCTTCTAAGCATTGCAAATGTTCGATTTGACTTTGCAGCCTGAGCACGTCCTGCTCTGCTACGATTACGCTTTGCAATTTAATCTTGATTCCTTGGCTGTCCATATTTTTCTCCCTCCGGTTTCAGATAGACAAACACTTCCAACCTTGGCTCTTTGCGGTCTATGGTGAAGTCCATATCGCGAGCCAAGGCAAATTTATCGTTAGGATATACGCCAGCATCTTCCAGTGCATCCATGAGCAGCTTATGCGCGTTATGCATATCTCTTGTCCTGCCGTCAGGCCAATAGGCCACCAGCTCGACAACAACCTTTACTCCCTTTGCCGGAGTCTGCCAGCCTTGCCGCCGCACCTCAGACAGCGCCTTTAATTTGGCATATTCCTTCCAGCTGCGTGCCTGTGGAGTAAGGACGCGATCACGCTGATGGTGTTTATAATTCGGCGCATAGCAATGGTTCACGCTTGGCGGTATATCCAGTGTGATTCTAAGAGTCTTTTCCTTTGGCTCTGTTGATGTGGTTTTTTGTGGCATGGCTATTCCTTCTTTCTGTAGAGATTTTTATACAGCGGTAATATTGATACGGCCAACCGGTCCAATCGCTTACGCCGCTGACGATGCTGTCAGTGATTACCATGTAGCCCTTTGGTGCCGTCGGATATTCGCGCCAGCTGTCGGCCTTAACTTTGTAATTTTTTTCTATAGGCTTCTTCAGGTTCCGTGACGCACACCAGCGCTTGTGATGCACGCAGCGTTCCGGATCATTGAAAGTTTTATTTGTTTGCTTAATCAGATAATGAGCCAGGCGGTCATAATCGCCGCTGTTGTCGAGGTTGGTCGTGTGGATGCGGCCATGTCTCCAGGATGCAGCAATGTCAGCAAGGTCTATGCCCTTATTGATTACAAGATGATGATGCATAGACTTCTTGCCATACTCAGTTACGGCAATATATTTGAATTCCAGGCCGGCTCTTTTATATTTTTTCCTCATGGATAAAAGAAAAGCAGACAGGTCTTTCTTGGCGGCTTCAGGGTTGAGTGCTCTGTTCTCCGGGCTGTAGGTAAGAATAAGGTGGTAGTCGTTGGCTCCGAAGTTGGTATTGATCAGGCGAGAAAGCTTTTTCTGAGCGCGGCGTTCGTTAACCTTGGCCATGGCTTCAGATGTTTTTTCTATGCGTGGTCCTCTGGTCATATTTTTGCCCTTATAATTAAAGCTACAAGTTTTTTCAACTTCCAGGACTTCGCCGCAATAGATTTCTTTTTTCTTGTACACAGTCAATCACCACCGGAGTCAAAGAGTAAATTTCTTTCGCAGCCCTATGGGTGCGATTAAGTTAATATGCTATATCAAGCTAATGCGAGGGGTTTAACCTCGCAGCTTTCTACTATAATATATATTTGTTTTATCGCGCACTTTAGGGCGCGGGCTGGATAAAGTGATATACTTCTTCTTTGGTTCTGCGCCATCTGTTTGCTTGTATATAACATATCGGCAGAAGCAGCCTGCGCCCTGTAATGCGCGTAAATTATTTAATTGTTTTTCCTATGGAAAATTTCATGGGTGCCGTCTATAAGCTCTTTTTCTTCTTGGCTGGTTTCATAGCCTAAGCTTTCCAGCCAGGTATAAAGTGCAATAATGTCAGGTCTCTTGCGGTATACGGGCCGCTTTTTCGAGTCCCAGCCGTAGTAGCCTCTAAAGTCTGTACTATCAGCAAAGAGCTGATAAACACATTGAGTTACGTTGTTCCGCTTTAATTCATGCACCTTGGTGATAATCGCAATGCGGCGTGCATCGTATGAGCTGTAGGCTTTTTCAGGTATTCCTAAAACTTTAACCAGGTCCTGACTGATTTGATTTGTAGTGTAGCGCGTTGCTTCTGACACAACTGCATACACAGCTCCCTGCAGGGCGAGCATTATTTGTTCGTTGGAATGACAGTAGAAGTTTTCAACGAAGTGCTTACGCAGCTCATAATATTTTTGGCTAACTGCTTCCAAATCAGCCCAGTTGTTTGCTATGTTTTCGCGCTCCCTTTGAGCTTCCTTTGATGATTTTGCTGGGGCGGCGTGTTTTACTTTGTAATACAATTCTAAGTTCTTTTTACATCTATCATAATAAATATAGTGATGTCTCTGGCCCTCTGGAATGGTAGGCAAAGCAGCAATAAAGTTTTCGTCAACCTTGTCGCCTTCAGGTACCTTTACAGATGCCAATAATTTATATTTGCTGGCGTTCCAGACATCTGTTCTCGAGAGGACGGTGGCATTATTTAATTGCGGAATGCTTTTAATATCTTCCATGAAGGTCTTTTCTGCCTCTTCGGCTAAGGCTGATTTTACTGCAGGCATGAAGCCGAACGTGCCAATCTTTTCCAGCAGCTCGTTACGCTTTTCTTCGTCCTTCACTTTGCTTAATGCTTCAAATTCTACAAGCTTTGGCTGGCGTTCTTCGTAGGCTTTTTTTACTTTCGTCTTGTCAAACTGTGTAAGACGAAGGCGATCGCGTACGGTCGTTTCCGAAAAGCCGCTGTATTCGCTGATTTTTCCGACTGGCCAGCCGAATTCTAACTGCAGCTGTTGAAAGCCAAGGCCTTCTTCCAGGGGCGTGAGCTGACGGCGTTGCATGTTTTCATGGAGCATCAGGGCGATTTGTTCCGCCGGTGTTATCTCCATATCAATAGCGCAAGGCAATTCTTTAAAGCCTGCAGCCTTCGCCGCGGCCATGCGTCTATGGCCAATGATGACGGTATAGCTATCGTCAAGCATATCTCCGTTCTCGTCGCGATCAGGGACAACAGTAAGATTCTGTTTTATGCCGACGGCCTTAATGCTTTCGACCAGCTCCGAAAGGTCTCCTAGGTCTTTCCTGGGGTTATGCGGATGCGGGTGCAGCCATTCAATAGGCAGGTTAAAAACGCAGATTTTAGGTTTGTTGTCTATTCCGAACATGGTATCCTCCTTTGCTGATAGGCCAGGGACAGCGCCATGTTGTCCCCGGTTTTGGTCTTACTTATTTATTGAACGTCAACGATTTCGATGCCAACAAGGTAATTTGCCAGCTTGTTGCGGTGGACAGTCAAGGTTACATCGCCAGCGGTAACGTCAACAACATCGTTTATACCATCATAGAGAATAGTGCCTTCTACCGGTTCAAAGTCATCGCTGAGCCAGGAAGAGTCCTCATCAGTGTAAACAGCAAGGATTTCTGCTGCGCTGTCATCCTGCATATAATGGCGGGTTACAAGTTTGTTGCCGCCAAAGAGGTGAGTCAGCTCTACAACGTGGACCTTCTTTGCATCGCGCAGGGGTACATAATTTTTAATCATAATATCGGCTCCTTTCGTGCCTAAAAATATTTATTTAGAGAGGCAGAATAGCCTCGCATTATATTTCTTCATATACTTTTTATCTCAACCTTTTGGCCAACATTTATTATGTTTCCATTCTCTGATACGCTCATTGCGCATTGCACGACATTCAGCCGCTGCTTTGGCCTTAGCCTGGCGCTTCCCGTTCAGCACAGCCAAAACAAATTTATACTTTTTGTAATCGCTGCATATTCTGCCGCAACCCGGTGAGCGCACGTCGCATTCTCTACAGGGGCACGCTATTGATATATCATATGCTTTCGCGCCACCAAAAGCCGTAGCTGCTTTAATCATCTTGCTTATACGTCCTTTCTTCTTCCGTCGCAGAGCGCAGGCCGCAGCTGTTATTCTTCATCAAGATAGCCGCCACGCTCGTAGGCGCGTTGAGCTTCGTCAATAGTTGGCTGCTGGCGTTTGCCACAATAGGCATATTTGAAGGCTTCTTCTTTGAGCGACTTCATCAAGGCCTTTTCGTTCGGCAACAGCAGCTGCATAGGAATTTTCTTTTCTCCCTGTTGGCGGGTGAGTGTTTCCGTGCAGTAAAATTTTTGTGTCACAATCTGGAGCGGTGTAGGGCAAAGAGCCATGCCTTCCAGCAGGACAACGAGCTGCATACCGTAGCCGTATTTTGTGCTGTCCAGAAAGTTTACCTTCGTAACTCTCAATATAATGTTTTGGCCATCGGCATTCTGCAGCGGGAATTCCAGGAAGCGGGCGGCTACGCCGGGGAGCAGCGCTCACAGTTTGCGAAAATCTTCGTGCGGCTTATCCGCGCGGTTGACAATGTTTTCCTCCAGTTCTGCATCTGCAGGACAGACGGTGTAGCGGATTTGAGTGCAGCCGCCTTTGCTCAAAATATATTTGACATCGTAGTTTTCCGTCATATTCTCACGTCCTCCTATTGTGCTGCAGCTTCATGCTTTGCTGCCTTCCAGGCGAGAAAGTCAGCGTATACGTCGGGATGGGTGGCGTAGTAGCGCTGAATGTAATCGTAAAGGGTAAGAGCACTTCTTTGAGTGATTTTACCGGATGCGCTGTTGATGATGATTTCTTTTTTCTTGCGTGCCATAATGCCCTCCTATTTCTTTAGCGTATACAGCGGAATGCGCAGCACATCGCCGGGCTGAATGAGCATGTAGCGGCTGTTGCCGAGGCCGTTTTCTTCGATGATGTAGAAAATCATTTCATCAAGATCATAGCGGTCTTGCTTTTTCAGGTACTTCAAGGCGAGGTCATAAACAGTGCCGCCAGCGCCAACGGTGGCTGTGGTGTAATTACATACATAGCGGCTATCATCGTACAGACGCCAGCCATAGGCAAGGCCGACACCGATGCCAGCGCCAAGCAGAGCCGCGATAAGAATGGAGATAATTGTTTTCATGATTTGCTCCTTTCTGCTGTTACCAGCGCCGTGTCTTCCACGAAATTTTATGGGTAATCTTGATTTGAGGATAGCCACCAATGCCGCCATAACCTCTAAAATCAGCGGGCGCAGCACAAGGCTTTTCAATGGCAGCTTTTTCCTCTTCCTGCATGCGGCAGTGTTTTTTCAGATCAAGCACGCGGCCGCAACGCAGCCAAAGCAGATATGCAAAGCGGCGTAAGGGAATTTTACGGACAGCGCCAACGCCAATAACTACAATGTTAGCTATCTTTCTTTTCACGAATTATCGCCTCCTTGCTCAGTCTGAAAAAGCGGTTGCTGGCGTAATTCACCAGCTTTTCATAAAGCTGCAGCTGCTCGATAAGCTCCATTTTGTTGTATTGGTGCCAAAAGTGCTTAGTATGGCCATTTTCTAACGGCTCCTGCTTTTTTATCTGCTCAGCAACGCTTGCGAGCTGCTTGTCAGTAGCGATAGCCTTCTGCAGACGTGCGGCCGTGCTTTTTGAGATGATGATATAGCAAAGGTCATTCTTCATTTTGTTCTGCCTCCGGAGCCAGCCAGGGATACTTTGCATAAATTTGCTTGAGAATGCTCTGAGCTGTAATAACGCTACTGCGCAGGCGGTTGATGGTAAATTCCTGCATGGCAACATAGTCTTTGTTGTCTTTATGCGTTTGGATTTCCGCCAATCTGTTTTTCACCGACATGTGATAGCGGATGCTATTGCAGCGCAGAGCGTTGATAAGCTCAAAGGTCTGCATAGAGTCGAGCTTCAAGGTAAGAAAAGCCTTCGGCATTTGGCCATTGTTATTCTTTTCCATGTTGTACCTCCTTTGTTAATAGTCGCGCAGCTGCTTCAGCAGGCTTTTGGCGGCTTTGATTCTTTCTGTATAATCCTTGACGGTCGGACCGGTGCAGTTTTCATCTGCCTGCTTCAGTGACTGGAGTTTGTCGCTGACAACTCTGATGTAATTGCAAAGGCCGCGTTCTGCTGCGTTGTATTCCGGCTGTGATTTGATTCTGAGTGTTTTGGTCAGTGTTTTCGTCATTGCGTTCTCCTTAGAAGCTGCGCAGCTGCTTCAGCAGGCCTTTGGCCGCTGCGATTTTTTCCTGATAATCTTCGATGTTGCCTTGTGCTACATCTTTGTGATTCTTCTGCAGCCAGTCTAATTGGTTGCGGGCGTGCTGGATGTAGTTGCAGAGTGCAATGTCCAGAACGCAAACATCTGCCATTGATTTGACTACGAGATTTTTTGCCATGATGTGCCTCCTATAATTTTTATGGGTGTAATGTCTGATTAGTGTTTGCAGTACGCTGCAATGGATGCAATTAAGGACCCGATAGATATAATCAGCGGTAGCCATTTCATGCAGTTTGTGCTAAAGTGCAGCGGCGGAAATTCGTTTTCGTCTATAAGATACGAAATATAGGTCCATAAGAAGCTAATTATTAAGCTGATGATTACGCACCAGCAGACAATGCCGCTAATCATGAGCATCAATGTCCGAAATTCATTAAGCATAAATTCTCTCATATACGCCTCCGTGATTAATACCGCATTGCTAGAGCTTATTTTTGTGTACTATAAGCCTGAGAAAACAAATATTTTAAGCTAAGGTCTGGGAAAAAAGTTTCCTTTGCAGTGAAGGCTTCTTCAACGGTAAATTTTCTCGTTCCGTTGATTTTGGCAGAAGCGGAATTTCTATGTGTGCCTATGGCTTCTGCCAAAGCTTCAACACTAATATTGCGTTTGAGCATTTCAATCTTGATATTCAGCATATTATCGCCTCCTTTTTACGCAAATGCGTAATTTATAGTTATATATTAGTTGCAAATGCGTAAAAAGTCAAGCGTTTTTTGTTCATTTGCATATTTTTTTGTTTACTACTAGCTGGATATATGTTATTATTTGCTTAGTGAGGTGTTAATAATGGGTATTGGTAAAGATTTAAATGAATTGCTTGAACAGAAAAATATTCGCGTTGCTGACTTGTCCAGACTTGCAAATATACCGGCAAGCACAATTTATAGTATTTTAAGACGCGATAATTTGAAAATTGAAATTGATGTTCTTTTCAAACTCTGCGATGTTTTGAATGTTGCTCCAGAGTATTTTTATAATAAACAACGCGCAGACAATAAGTTACGTTTAAACCCTGAGGAAATGAACATAATAAAAAAATTCCGCCAGTTAAATGCTGACGGAAAGAAGTATGTTCTGAAAAGTATTGAGCTTGCTTTATCTGATTCTGAACAGTCCTTTGAAGAAGGAGAAAGCAGCTGTATATAATTCATTGCGGGAGAAAGAAGTAAATGCAGCTGTTCGGAAAAGCCGGATAACTGCAGATTGCAAATAAAAAAATGCCGCCAGCACAGTGCTGACGGCGGATGATAATGTTTAAGTTTCTTTTAACGTATATTCTTTTAAAATCATGTCTTTGTCCTGCCAAATGATGTAACGCACTTCTTGCAGGTCTTCCGTGCCATAGCCTTCTATCTGGCGCAAGGAAAAAGACTTCTCGCTTTTTATGAAGTGCTCGCCCCAACCAGACGCGACAAGAGTGCCAGCCTTATACGCTTCGTAGTAATGCGGCTTGTTGTCGCAGCCAAGCTTTTCCAAAATTGTTTCTTCAACGAATATCGGATTTTTTCCAAAGTAACAATTTATAATGTTGGCCAGCGCAACGGCTTTATCGCGTAGCCATACAGGCCATAAAATACCTAAAAGAGCAGCGCAGATAATAGTACAGGCAATACGTGTTGATTCACTAAGTGCCAAGCCCTGCAAGCTGCAAATATTGTCAAGGCTCGCAACTAAAAGCCATGCTGTACCACCGAAAAGAAAATACGCCAAAACTTCATTATTCAACTTTTCTTTTTGAGGATTTCCGTTCATCAGCTTGCAAGCTGCTACGCCCACGAACCCCGGAGCAGCTTGTGCAATGTTTTGCAATAAATTTAACTCCATAATATCACTCCGTTCTGAAAGAAGGTGAAATAGTGCCTGAGCCGAACCCTGTGCCACCTAGTACGGTAACTAGAAGCGATAACTTTTCTATGCCCTTGCCACCGGTCAAGCAAAAGCCATCGCCACAGCCACCAAAACAAAAATAAATTCAAATATATTATATCATGTATTTTATAGTATCAATATGACAAGGTTTAATAATGTCGCCAGCGTAGTGCTGACGGTTAGGAGGTAGTTGTTTATGGAATATGTAGCTATTGATTTTCAGACAGCAAACAGGTGGCACAAAAGCGCATGCTCTGTCGCTCTGGTTACGGTGAAAGACGGAAAGATTATTGATACTTTTTACAGTCTGATTCGTCCCGGTATTTTGCATTTCGACAAAGAAAATACGGCTTTGCATGGTATCACAAAAGAGATGGTGAAGGATGCGCCGTATTTTGATGAGCTGTGGCCGCTGATTAAGGAAAAAATTAACGGCAAAACGCTTGTCGCGCACTATGCCAAGTTTGACATGGACGTGTTGGCGGAAGAGCTGGCAGGCAACGAGCTTGCTTTCCCAAGCTGTCCCGTGTTTTGCACGTGCGTGCTTTCGCAAGCAATGTTCCCGGAGATGCCTCATCATCGCCTGCAGGATGTTACCGAAAAAATAGGCTTTAACCTGGAGCAGCGTTATAACGCTATGGCGCACGCCAGAGCCTGCGTCGCTATCGTGGAATATGCCCTGAAAGCAACAGGCGCTGAGTTTTTGCAGGACGTGGCCGACGCTTATCACTTTCACCTTGGCTATATCGGCAAGGATATTGTTACGGATTGCGAATTGAAGTACGGCCGCACTCGCGCTTATGATGAAAACGCTTCCTTCGGTAAGAAAGCAGAGACTTACAACGATATGGATAATGCCACATATTTGAAATATTGGGGACCGTCTGTTGCTATTTCCCTCGTTTTTAATTCTATCAATGCGGAATGGGCAAGGGCTATAGGCTACATCGGAACGCTTGGGCTGATTTATGCAACTTATTTACGGTTCAAGGGAACGAAAAGGCCGTTTTGGTATGGCTTTGTTAATATTTTCTTCACGGCCGGCGTTTTGGGCTTCTTCGATGTAGGCCGCGCCCCGAAAAAGTAGAGCGGCGGAACAAAATGGCAAATGACAGGCAAATGGCAAGCAAATAAGAAGGTGAAATATCCCGACGATTGCTAATTTCAATATTTTGGGACAGCGTAAAGAAGCGGTTTCTTCGTGCTCAGAAGCGCTAATGTCCCGGTAAATGCTATTGCTAAGATATTGCTAAGATTTTGGGATGTAACGAAAGGAGGGTAAAGCGTGGTTAAATGTATGAAAAGCGTGGCCGAGCGTGCTGTTCCCGCTGTTATCTATGCGCGGTATTCCTCCAGTCACCAGCGCGAGGAAAGCATAGAAGGCCAGGTGCGTGAGTGTCGCGAGTACGCCGAGCGCGAAGGCTACAGCGTGCTGCAGGTTTACGCAGACAGAGCTATTACCGGACGCACGGATGAACGCCCGGAGTTTCAGCGGATGCTTGCCGATGCGTCTAAGGGCGTGTTTCAGGCTATCTTGATTTACAAATACGATAGGTTTTCCCGCAACAGGTATTCCTTCGCTGTTTGGGAGACTAAGCTGAAGAAGCATGGTGTTAAGGTTATATCAGCCAGGGAAAACGTGGCTGAGGGTGCAGCCGGCATTGTGCTGAAGAGCGTGCTGCAGGGTATGGCCGAATGGTACAGCGTCGACCTGTCCGAAAAGGTTACGCGTGGAATGAAGGAGAACGCTTTGAAAGCGAAGTGGACCTCCGGCACTGTTCCCTTCGGTTATACCAGGGACGCAGAGCAGCGCTTAATAATAGATCCGGAGCGCGGCGAATATGTACGCCAGATTTTCGAAAAGGTTTTAGCCGGTGAGAAGTATGTAGATATAGCCAGCTGGCTGAACATGTTAGGCGTGCGCACTGCTAGGGGCGCAGCCTGGAATAAAAGCAGCTTTACTTGGATGCTGAAAAATGTTGTCTATACCGGTTTATTCCGGTGGAAGGACATAGAAATAAAAAACGCCGTACCGCCTATAGTCAGCAAGGAGCTGTTCGAGGCAGTGCAGCGTAAACTAAAAACTTATGGAAGAAGGGGAATAAACGTGCAGAAGAGTGATAAATATTTACTTACTCCTAATATTATTTGTGGCGAATGCGGCGGACCGATGCATGGAATGAGCGGCAAGAGTAGAAGCGGTGAGCTTTATTATTATTATGCCTGCGCCAACAAAAGAGCAAAAAGAACCAGCTGCAGCATATCACCGCTGAACAGGGACGAGCTGGAGCAGGCTGTTTATAATTGTGCCCGCGAGGTGCTTTTGCATGAGGAAAACATCAAGCTGATAGCAGAGCAGGCCGAAGCTGTTGCTGAAGCTCAGGTTGATAACGAGCTGGCCGAAATGAAGGCTGAGCGCTCCCGTGTTAAGAAGAGCATAGCCAACTACGCCGCCGCCATCGCCAACGGTGCCACCAGCGGAACCATTATTGAGCTGATAAACGCTGCCGAAGCTAAGGCTGCAGCCCTGGATGAAGCTATAGCAGAGCGCGAGCTGGTAGCCGCACCGCCGAAGGTTAGCAAAGAAGCTATAGAATACTTCCTGCGCAACATCGCCGCTGCTCCAGACGATAAAATGAAAGAAAAGGTCATCAGCACCATGGTTAACTCCGTTGTTGTCGAGCGCGTACCGGATGAAGGCACAAAAAAAGACAGTGACGAAAAATATTCCATCACTGTCAGATTTAATTTTACCGATACACCGCAATTATCTGCGCTACAGTCCTTCGATGTTCGCGAAAAGTCTAAAATGGTGACCTCGGCAGGACTCGAACCTGCGACCTTTTGATTCGTAGTCAAACGCTCTATCCAGCTGAGCTACGAGGCCAACAACAATATTTATTTTAACTGTAAGAGGCTATTTTGTCAATACTTTTTTGTGAAAAAATCTTGACTGTTTTTTCCTGGCGGGATATAATTTAGCTAATATATATGTGGCTGCTTTGCAAGGAAGCATCAGGAGGCGTATATTTGGTCTGCATTGGGATGCTTGCCGGTATGGGCGATGGGGAATTGTAATGACAGCACAAATGGTTTTTGTATTATATGTTGTTGAAGTCTGCACGATTAGGTCTGATGTGAGGCAGTATAGGGATACTGCCAGCAATGACGTTGTATTTCTTTAACAGGCATGTATAATTTAAAGGAGGATTTTTTGTGCCTGTTTCTTTAGTCATCTTAATATTGTACATTGTTGCTTTGTTCGCTATCAGTTGGTATGCAAAAAAACGTAGTGAAGGCAATAACGAAAACTTTGCTCTTGCGGGACGCAGACTTTCTGCGCCTTTGATTTGTGTTACTATCATCGGTCTGGCTGTCGGCGGTGCGTCGACTATCGGCGTTTCTGAGCACGCCTTCCGTGTTGGTCTGAGTGCCGGCTGGTATACGATTGCCTGGGCTTTAGGCGCGATTGTTATGGGTTTGTTCATGGCTAAAAAATATCGTGAACAGAACATTACGACTATCACCGAGCTTATTGAACGCTATCATACCAAGGGCGCGGTAATCTTGGGAGTTTTCTGCCAGATTGTTATTCAGTTGGTAATCATCAGTCTGCAATATATTGCGGGTGGCAGTATTCTGCACGCAATTCTGCCGGATATCTTTGATTTCCATACAGGTATGATTGTCAGCGCTATTACCTTTATCGGTATTACCTTTATCGGTGGTATGTGGTCTGCATCCTTATCTAATGTATTGAATATTATTCTGATTTACGTAGGTATCTTGGCGGCAACGATTATCCAGTTCAAAAAAATCGGCAGTATGGATCATCTGGCTGCTGCTTTGCCGGCTAATGTGCCCTGGTTCAGCTTCATTGACGGTGTTGGCCCTGTAACCATCACCAGCTGGGTTGTAACCCTTATTACCGTAAATCTTTCTCTGCAAAGTATTCTGCAGATTTCTTTAGGCGCTAAAGACGCTGCAACTGCTAAGAAGGGCTTCGTCTGGGGCGGCATTCTGATGCTGCCGGTAGGCGTTCTGGCTGCCTTCCTTGGTCTTGTTGCCAAGGCTATGTATCCTGATGCGCAGGCTGCACTGGCGCTGCCGCAGGTTATCGTAGGCCTGCAGCCGGTGTTGGCAGGTGTTACGCTGGCAGCTCTGTGGGCTGCGGATGTATCTACCGCCTGCAATCTGCTGCTTAGCGCCGGTACCCTGTTCTCCAGCGATATCTATAAGCGCTTCGTCAATCCGCAGTGCGACCAGGCGCGTCAGCTGCTGATGACACGTGCCTGCATCATTATCAGCGGTATTCTTACGTTGGGACTTGCTATGAGCGTATCCAGCATTTTGGGTACGATTATGATTGGTCTGTCCCTGACTGCTGCCTTCAGTGTTATCGTAATCGTAGCGCTGTTCTTCCCGCAGTATGCTTCTAAAGCCGCAGGCTTCTGGACTTTGCTGACAGGTTTGGTGCTGCTGGTGCTGTGGCAGCTTACTCCGGCAGTACGCATTTTCCCGAACGTAATCTATATGGAGTGGCTGGTATGCATTGCTGCTTATGCTATTGCTGCAATTGTTTGCCCGGCCAAAAAAGCCGTTGCTGTTGAAGGTAACTGATAAAAATTTTATTCAATAATTAAAGCCATCTCTGTTCTTCTGAAGAACTGCAGAGATGGCTTTCTTGGTTAGTAGCGTAAGCGCATACCTGCAGCAAAAAATCCCGTTAACAGGCCTGTACCTGGTAACGGGATTTTGTTTTGCTCATTATAGCGAAGCGTGACCTGATTAAAATTTTTACGCATTATCTTAATCAGAGGACATTGTCAGGCTTCTGTTTTTTGATAATTAAACGATTTGCTCGCCGTGGTAGCGTTCGCCGTCATTGTCTGGCAGCAGGCCGTAGCGTTCGGTCCAGAGAGTTTTGTATTTCAGTGCCTGAGCGTGGATAGCGGCAATGCCTTTTTCGTCCAAAGTTTTGATAACCTTGGCAGGAATGCCTGCAACCAGAGAGTACGGCGGTACGATGGTGCCTTTGGTTACAACGGCGCCGGCAGCAACGATAGAGCCGTGACCGATTACAGCACCGTCAAGTACGGTGGAGTGCATGCCGATGAGGCAGTGGTCCTCAACGGTGCAGGCATGCAGCAGAGCGCAGTGGCCTACGGTTACATAATCACCGACGATGCAGGCGTAGTTATCAGCAACGTGCAGCACGCTGTTGTCTTGGATATTGCTGTAGCGGCCAACCTCGATGCGGTTAACGTCGCCGCGGATAGTAACGCCGGGCCAAACGCTGGCGTACTCTTTGAGCTCAACCTTGCCAATCAGGGTGGCAGTATTAAAGGCATAGGCCTTTTCATCAATTTTGGGGGCTTGTGCTTCAAATTTAAAAATCATGGTATCACCGCTTTCTGTAAATTGGCTGCCTTCGCGGCAGTCTTGAAAGATAAACAATTTCTTCTCACACTATTATTATCATATGAGCAGATAATAAAGTCAAGGCGTTCACATTTATTTTGCAGATGTGAAGGATTATTCCTTTTTATAACATAAGATTTTTGGAGAGGACGCGTAGGCGTTCTTCTTTTTGGTGCCTGTAGGTGCAAAAACGTGCTATGCTTGGCACGGATTTCTTTTGTCAAATAGTCTAAACTATATACAGGTTCTGGTGAAGAACTTGAACTAATAGGGTATTATGAGCCTATGAAGTTAAGCTAAAAAATACTCTTGGTGGCATAATATAATAAAGGGGGTTTTTAGATGGTAGATAATATGGCGGAGCTTGTGTATCGCAAAATGGGTGCGAAAATCAGATATTATCGCCAGGTAAAAGGTATTAACCAAACAGATTTTGCTATTAAGGTGTCTATTTCTTCCCAATATCTGAGCAAAATAGAAAACGGCAAGCGGATTCCAAGCCTGCCTGTGCTTTTGAGTATTGCAGAGGCCTTGGAGGTGGAGGTAGCGGAGCTGTTGGACGGTAAAAATGTGTAAAATCTTTATTGGTAGTAATTTGTATGGTGAGTAATTTTTTGTATACATTGACAGAGATATTATAATTTCAGATATCTACGCATATGATACCGCTATTGAAGCAGAATATGATTTGAAAACAGGCGGACAAACTTTGAAGAAAAAGATATTTAACAAGATAAATATCACCAAAGATTTCAAAGTTGATTAAATGAACCCGAATTATATTGTGTTTTGAGCTATCCGTACTATTAGGTTTTGGTGGCTGGAGCGTTTTGCTTCAGCTATTTTTTTGTTGAGATTGTGAAAAAAGCTTTTGCTTTATGTTTTTACATTTACCAAACTATTTGGCAATAATGCTTGCGTAAATTCCTACAAACGCCGTATAATAGATGAGAGTTTGAAAATCAGAGGTTTATATGAAGAAAAAATATCTATATTTACTTTTGCGCGTACTGGTTTATCTGCTGGTGCTGGGCGCAGTTTTGTATGGCTTGTATGAATCACCGTATAATCCGCATCCGCACAGTGCCGAGGATATCCGCCGCTGGGTTGTGGGCTTCGGTGTGTTGGCACCGCTTATTTATGTTGCAGTGTATACGATTCGCCCGTTGCTTTTGTTCCCGACGCTGCTTTTGAATTTAAGCGCAGGTGTGCTGTTCGGTCCGTGGTGGGGAATATTATTCTTACTTCTGGGTGGCTTTGGCTGTGCAAGCTTTTGTTATCTTTTGGGACGTTTCGGCGGCGGCTGCTGGCTGCTGCGCAACTTCGGCGGCAGCTGGGGTGAACGCCTGACGAACTACCTTGTAGGCAGCGGCAGCTTTAAGAAGATGATTATTTTGCGCACGGTGCCGATTTTTCCGTATGATCCAGTGAGTATTATTGCCGGCAGTGTGCGCCTGCCGTTTAAAATTTATGCAGCAGCAACGGTTCTCGGTATGCTTCCGGGGGCTATTGCATATAACTTTCTGGCAGATGCTTTCGGTACGCCGCGTTTTTATGCGGCGCTGGCTGTAACGCTGCTGGCCTTTGGTATACCGTTGGTTTGGTGGCAGAAGAATTCGGCATCGCAGGCGTTGGGCAGTTTAAAAAATTTCGGTAAAGGCAGTGATAATAATGGCAAAGAATACAGAGATTGAATTAAAGCTTTTGCTCAGCAGAGAAGGCTTGGAGAAAATGCTGCAGCTGGATTTTATGCAGCAGGCCATGCGTCCGGACAGCTACAAAAAGCGCCGTCTGGTGAGCACCTATTACGATACTGCGGATATGACGCTGACGCAGCATGGTATTGCTTACCGTGTACGCGACAAAGGCGATGGCAGCTTTGAAGCGACCGTAAAGACTTCCAGGCAAAGCAAGGATGGTCTGAGCGAACGTCTGGAGCTGAATCTGCCGCTGGCAGAAGCAAAGCCTGAGCTGAACGGCTTTGCAGCTCTTGGCCTGGGCTATGAGCTTAGCGAGCTTGCTACTGCCGGCGTACATGCCTTGTTTACGGTTGATGTGGAGCGTATAACCTATATTTTGGATTATGCCGGTGCTGTAATCGAGCTGGCGATAGATAAAGGCGCCATTCATTGCGGTGGAAAAAGCGACAGTATCGATGAGGTAGAATTTGAGCTTATGAGCGGTACTGTGGACGCACTGCTGGAGCTTAAGGAAAGAATAGCGTTACAGGTGGAGCTGCGTGCGGAAGAACGCAGCAAGTTTGCACGCGGACTGGCGCTTTTGCGGGCACAATAAGGAGCGGAACAATGGCGGAAATATTACATTATCTGCATCAACAAAAGGAAGATAATCTTTCCGGTGTTAATCATTATGGCTATGAGCAGGCGGAGAAGGTGTGCCGTTTTCATAGCAGCTTTCCCGAATATAACGTTACGCCTTTGGTGCGTCTGCGGAATTTGGCGCAGCTTTTTGGCGTTAAAGATATTTATGTTAAGGACGAAAGCTATCGCTTCGGTCTGAATGCCTTCAAGGTTTTGGGCGGCAGCTACGCTATTGCCTGCGAGCTTGCTAAGCGTCTGCAGCTTCCTGTGGAGGAGCTTACCTATGACAAGCTTATGGTGCCTGAGGTAAAACAAAAGCTGGGCGAGCTGACCTTTGTTACTGCTACCGACGGCAATCATGGCCGAGGCGTTGCCTGGACTGCCAGCCGTCTGCAGCAGAAGGCTATCGTGCTGATGCCTAAGGGAACAGAGCTTGCGCGTCTGGAGGCAATCAAAGCGTTTGGCGCCGAAGCCTATATTACGGATGTTAACTATGACGATACTGTGCGTATGGCAAGAAAAATAGCTACTGAATGCGGCGGCATCATGGTGCAGGATACATCTTGGGAAGGCTATGAGGATGTGCCTCTGCATATTATGCAGGGCTACACTACCATGGGTTATGAAATAGTGCAGCAGCTGCAGGGAGTGCGTCCGACACATGTCTTTCTGCAGGCCGGAGTGGGTGCTATGGCCGGTGCTGTAGCAGCTTTTTTTGCTGACTATTATAAAGCAGATAAACCGATTATCACCATAGTAGAGCCTGAAAAGGCGGACTGCATTTTCAAAACGGCAAAGGCTGATGATGGAAAGCTTCATAATGTAACAGGTGCTTTGGATTCGATTATGGCCGGTCTGTGCTGCGGTGAGCCCTGCAGACTTGCCTGGGATATGCTCCGGCGTTACGCAGATAATTTTGCTTCTATGCCGGATGAATTTGCTGCCTATGGCATGCGCGTGTTGGGCAATCCCTTAAGTGGCGATACTGCTGTTGTTTCTGGTGAAAGCGGCGCAGCAGGCCTTGGTTTTGCCTTGCTGGGCCGTAGTGACGCACAGGCCAACTCTCTTCTGCAGCTTGATGAAAGCTCTGTTGTGCTGTGTATTTCTACCGAAGGTGATACAGCGCCGGCAAAATACAGAAGCATTGTCTGGTCCGGAGAATATAGCCTGGATAAGCTTTCGGGTATCGAAAAATAGCTTAGCGATGCGGCTTACATCTGTTTTCAAAAATAATGCAAATAAATTTATGAAAAGCTGTTGACAAACGGGCCTAAATCCTGTATAATTCTTTTTGTCGCAAACGGATGGGTTCCCGAGTGGTTAAAGGGAGCAGACTGTAAATCTGCCGCGTTTCGCTTCGTTGGTTCGAATCCAACCCCATCCACCAACTTTCATCGCGGGGTGGAGCAGTTGGTAGCTCGTCGGGCTCATAACCCGAAGGTCGGTGGTTCAAGTCCGCCCCCCGCAACCAACTAAATATTGCTGATGTAGCTCAGTCGGCAGAGCGTATCCTTGGTAAGGATAAGGTCACCAGTTCAATCCTGGTCATCAGCTCCAAATGGCGGCGTAGCTCAGTTGGCTAGAGCATGCGGTTCATACCCGCAGTGTCCGCGGTTCAAATCCGTGCGCCGCCACCAACTGCAATTCAAGACTTCCAAGAAATTGGAAGTCTTTTTTGTTGCCTGCAACAGGGAAATGGAATATAAAACATTCTGCTTCGTATCATGTAGAATTTCTTGTTAGCTTTAAAAAAATTCACGTAAAAATAAATTTCAACAGTTTTCATACTTTTCTTGACACTGCAACCTTTAAATGATATACTTGTAAACAGTATTGATTCCAAAAACAGATAGAGGCACAAAAACATATATGTCTGAATAGACATATATGTAAATGACTGGTTTTGGCTATGGCGGAGTTTGCCGAATTTTAATCTGTCATAGCTGTGATTGGTATATATTTTAAGGAGTGGTATGAGTATGCAGAAAAAAGAACTATCTAAGTTAGTCCTGACAACCCTGTTAACTGGCGGCGTACTGTGGGGGGGGACAGCATTCGCTGCTGAAGAGAATTTGCAAGAGTTTTCTTTGGATACCATGGTTGTTACCGCAACCAGAACGGCAATGACCGTTAAGGAAACCCCTTCGACCGTAGAGATTGTTGACAGCAAAAAGCTGGAACAGACACAGGCTAAAACCTTGCATGATGCTTTAAAGGGCGCGTTGGGCGTTAATGTATTTAATGATTTCCAGGGACGCAGTAATGTCAGCATCCGCGGCAGTGAATCCCGTCACGTACTGATTATGGTTGACGGCAAGCGTTTAGGCGGCGAGGCTGCTTACAACTCTGCCAATGCCTGGGACGTAGACCGTATTCGTATGGAGGATGTTGAAAGAGTAGAAATCATCCGCGGACCTGCGGGTGCACTGTATGGCAGTGATGCTATGGGTGGTGTAATTAACGTTATTACCAAAACTCCGGATAAGACAACTGCTGATGTAAATTATGAATACGGCTGGTATGAGGACGGCAAGGGCGCAGGCTATAAAGGCAACCTGTATCTGCAAGGCGCTGAAGGTAACTATTCCTATAAAATCAACGCCGGCCTGAATAAAAACAGACCGTATTTGGATCCCAAAGGCAGCGGAGATTCCATGAACTTTTATGGTAAGCAGCAGCCGCTTTCTTTGAATGTAGGCTATAAGTTCGATAATGGCAATGAATTAAGCGTAGATTTCAGCAAGATTAAAGAAGAGAATCAAAAATCTACGACCAGCACAACTGTTATGGTGCCCGGTAAGGTATGGCAGGATAAGGTTCAGACGATTTATAACGATAATAAGCGTACTGACTATGCTATTACTTACAAGGGTTCCGATGATAAGCAGGACTGGATGTTCAGAGCTTATAAATCAGTATTCGATAAGACCTATAAGAACCAGAATAATACCCGTATGACCATGATGGGCAGGCCCGGCAAATGGACTCTGCAGGCTCCGAAGGTTGATACTGTTAAACGTACCCTGAGCGTTATTGAAGGCAAGGATACCTTCAACCTGAGCGATAAGAACAAGCTGACTGCCGGTTTCGAATATCGTAAGGATCAGAGCGAAGGCACCCGCTTAAAGAAACCGAGTACCTCTTTGAACGGTGCTGATGCTCATGCAGCTTTTGACAAGGCAGATATCAACTATCTGGCAGCATATGTTCAGGATGAATTCAGACCGAATGATAAATGGCTGATTATTCCTTCCGTTCGTTTTGACCACAGTGATCAGTTCAGCAACAAGCTGACAAGTAACTTAGCTGCAACCTATAATGCCGCCGATGATGTACGTATCAAGGCAGTAGTTGGCCAGGGCTATAAAACTCCGACTGTAAACGATTTGTACATTTTCTGGGAAATGTATGCTAAAAATCCTGGTTCCGATGGTCAATTCTATGTTGGTAACCCTGATCTGAAACCGGAAAAATCCTTGAGCTATGAATTATCTGTAGAAAAGGATTGGGGAGACAGATCTACAGTCCATTTTGGTTTATTCAGAAATGAAGTTAAGGATTTGATTGGCACCTACTGGACAGGTAAAATGACAGAAGATTATCCTGATATTTATCCCGGTATTACAGGCGACAGGATTATGGCTTATGAAAATATTCCAGAGGCATTACTGCAGGGCGTGGAGCTGTACGGTTCCCATAGAATCGGTAAGGATATTTATCTTAACGCCGGTTATACCTTCCTGGATGCTAAGGATAAAACAGCGGGAACTCGTCTGAAAGACAGAGCTAAGCATCAGGTAACCTTTGGCGTTTCCTATCAGCCGGAAAATATTTATGCTTGGGACCTGAGCTTTGACCTTGTATCTAACCTTGGCTACTACTTCAATAATGGCGATAAGAGCACCATGGGCAACTTCGTTTACGAAACCAAGGACTTCACCATTGCCAATATCATGGCTTCCAGACATCTCAACAAGGATACCAAGATTTATCTGGGCATTGACAACATCAGCAATCACCAGAACTTTGGCCCGTATTCTGACGGCAATCTCGGTCGCTTGTACAGAGTTGGTATGGAATATAAATTCTAAACATAGCGGTAAAGTAAAAGAACAAATAAAGCAGGCCCGATGGCCTGCTTTGTTTGCCTAACGAGGAAGTATTATGAGAAAAATTTTCAGTTTCATTTTAACGGTTCTTATGGTATGCTTATGTATAAGCGGTTGCTCTCCGCTAACCGGCAGTTCCGGTTCGAGTAGCGCAGTAAAAATTACCGATGATAATCAGCGTATTGTTACTATCAAGAAGATTCCGGAAAGAATCGTTGTCCTGTCCCCGTCCTTCCTGGAGCTGGTGGAGGCAGTAGATGGCAAGGTTGTCGGCCGTGCCAAAACACAGGTAGGCAAGGTGCCCGCTTTTGCCAAGGATGCTGCCGAGGTAGGCTTTATCTTTAATATCAATGTAGAAAAAATCGTGGAGCTGAAGCCTGATCTGGTAATTGCTTACAAGGGAATGCACGAGCGTTATCTGCATACATTGGAATCCAACAATATTCCAGTTGTTGTGCTGAATCTGAAATCCTATGAGGATGTTAAGCACAGCATGCTCACCATTGGCAAAATAATGCGCAAGGATGACAAGGCACAGAAGGTTGTGGCAAATCTCGATAAGGATATTGATGCTACAGTAAGCAAGCTGCCTAAAAGCGAGCGTAGCGTAGCGATTCTGCACACCACCAGCATGGGCATTACCATGGAAAAGGAAACCAGTATTGCCGGCTGCTGTGCAAAAATGCTTAAATTACGCAACGTAGTACAGGGCGAAACCAAGCCTGTCAGCGGACCGATGGGAACTCAGCCTGATAAGGCTCCCTACAGCTTAGAGAATTTGCTGGAGAAAAATCCGCAGGTAATTTTTATCACCTCTATGGGTGCGCCCAGAGATAGTGAGGGAAATCCTAAGCTGGAAATTATGAGCAACCCGGCGTGGAATTCCATCGATGCGGTAAAAAATAAGCAGGTATTTTTCCTGCCGGACGATTTGTTCCTGCTCAATCCGGGGTTGGAATATCCTAAGGCAGTACGCTACATGGCAGCTAAAATGTATCCTGATGCAGTAAAGGAGTAGGCTGATGACTGATTATGCAAAAAATATCCAAGCCTTTTATGAGCGTGATGATTATAAGGCTCTTGCCGGCCAGCCGGGGGCTACTGCTGTAGAAGCAAGCTTTAAAGATCTGACCTATGTTCCGCGCAAGACCAAACCGTTGCCGGGGATAATGGCGGGGACGATGCTGCAGGAGTTTGCTCTGCAGCCGCAGCAGCCGACGGCGCTGTATCTGCATATTCCGTTCTGCAATCTGCGCTGCTCCTACTGCAGCTTTTGTCGTAATCCCTTTGATGCAGAACAGGTGGAAGAATATGTGCAGGCGCTTTTGGCAGAGCTGGATTTCCTGCAGCAGCAGGGTGTTTTTGCCAAACAAAGACCGGAAGCTGTTTTCTTTGGCGGCGGTACGCCGTCGGTGCTCAATCCGGCGCAAATCAGTGCGCTGCTGAACAAGATTCACAGTGTAGCAAGTCTGGCGGATGACTGCGAGGTAACCTTTGAAAGCAGTATTTATGATTTATCGGCGGATAAGCTGGATGCCTGCATCGCCGGCGGCGTGAACCGCTTCAGCTTTGGTGTGCAGGCCTTTGATACGCATTTGCGCCGCTCTTTAGGCAGGCTTAATGCGAAGGAAGAGGTAACGGCCAAGCTCGAAGAGGTGGCAGCCAAAGGCGTCAAGGTTATTATCGACCTGATTTACGGCTTGAACAGCCAAACGCAGGCAATGCTGCTGGACGATATCAGAACGGCGCTGGCCTGTGGCGTGAGCGGCATGGATTTGTACAAGCTGCAGATTATGCCTAAATCTCCCTTAGGTCAGGCGATTGCCAAGGGCAACATCAAATACGAATATAACGACAGAATGCTGGCGGAAATGTTCGTTGCTGCCGATGCTCTGCTTGCAGAGCAGGGAGCCAAGGCGCTGAGCTGCTGCCATTGGGCAATGCGCGAGGATGAACGCAGCGGTTACAATACGCTGGTGAAGAGCGGTGCGAACATCATTACCTGCGGTGCGGCCTGCGGCGGTCACATGGGAATGTATAATTATATGAAGACTATGGACCGAAGCGACTATGTAAAAAAGGCTACGTCCGGGCAGTACGCCGTTATGGGCATGGGCAAGCATAACGAAAACTATCTGCTCCTCGAAAAGCTGTCCGGACAGTGTGATTCTGGCAGATTTGATTTTGCTTTGCTGAAGCAGTATAGCGATGCGGATTGGGAAAGCTTGCTTGCGCCGCTGTTGGAGCAGTGGGAGCTTTTGGACCTGCTTTATGCTATGGACGGCAAGTATTTCTTTACGGCGAAGGGAAAATATTACTATCGTCAGATGGACAGAGTGCTGCTGACAGCTGCGGAGTATACGCTTTACGGCAAGCCGGGACTGATGGAGCAGGCAGGCCAGAAGATGATGGGCATTATGAAGAATATGAAATAAAAGGAGTGTACGACTATGCAGGACATTTTAATCGTTTATGACAGCAAAACCGGTAATACGGAAAAGGTTGCCAAGGCTTTGGCCGAGGCTGCAGGCGAACGCTGCGTGCTGGCGCAGGTTGACGCTGCTCCGGCTGCGGATGACTTCGCTGTTGTTGTAGCAGGCTACTGGGTTGACAAGGGCGCACCGAACGCAAAGATGAAAAAATATCTGGAGAATTTGCACGGCAAAAAGGTAGTGCTGTTCCAAACTTTGGGTGCAGACCCGGCGAGCGACCACGCTGTAAGCTCCCTGGTAAATGCAGGTGTACTGATGAACAAGGACTGCAAGGTACTGGGTACTTTATCTATCCGCGGCGCGATTGACCCGGCGTTGATTGCTATGATGCGCAAGATGCCGGCAGGCAGCCCGCACAGCCCCAGTCCCGAGAGCGAAGCCCGTTGGGCTGCTGCTGCAAGCCATCCGGATGCAGCGGACTTGGCGAAGGCCAAGAGCTTTATGCAGGGCTTTTTGGCTATGTATGACAAGTTTTTGAAGATGATGTAAGAGTAGTCCTTCATATAAGAACAGTGCTTTATAATGCGCAGTCACAGTTTGGCTGCGCATTTATTATTGTAAAAGCATTTTAGGGCAGAGAAATTTAAACGATGAACTAAAAGTGTAGAACTATTGACAAAATTGTGTCTTGCATAAAGTTCTTTCATAGTGTACAATGGAAGTAGTCATAAAATGCAATTTTGAAAGGAAGGTGCATTATGAAAAAAATATTAGTGCTCATCATGGCAGCTTTGATGATTCTTGCTATGGCTGTTGCAGGCTGCGGCGGCGATGACAAAGCTGACAAAGGCAGTACTGCACACAAGGAGAAGCTGGTTATCGGTACCGATGCCGATATCAACAACCTTAACCTGCAAAAACAACAGGACGCTGCCAACAACGTTATTCTGAAGAACACTCACCAGACTCTGGTATTCTTCAATAACGGCTCTCAAGGCAAGGAGCGTTTCGGTCCCGGTCTGGCTACCGACTGGAAGTTCGTAGATGATACTCATATCATCATGAACCTGCGTAAGGACGTATACTTCAACGATGGTAAAAAGACTCCGATGACTGCAGATGACGTTAAATTCACCCTGGATATGGCAATGAAAAACGTTATCAAATCCGCTCTGGCAGGCTATGTTAAATCTACCGTTAAAGACAAATATCAGATTGAAATCGAAATCAGCTCCTATAACAACGAGTTCATTCAATCTCTGTCCTCCGTTCCTCTGTCCATCCAATCCAAAAAGGCTTATGATGATGGCGTAAAAGAGCCGTGGCTTATCGGTACCGGCCCTTACAAATATGACAAATGGGTTCAAGGCGAATACTGCCGTCTGACCAAGGTTAAGGATTATTGGGGCAACAACCTGCCTGCAACCGATAACTTTGCTCCCGGCGTATCCGATATCATCGAATTCCGCCCGATGATTGAAGCTTCTGCTCGCGTAATGGCTCTGCAGGCCGGCGAAATCGATGTATGCGTAAATCCGCCTATCAGCGATCTGAAATTCTTGAAGGATGACAAGAATATCACTGTTTACGAACAACCCGGTACCCGTCTGTTCTACTTCGCATTCAATGTTGAAAAGAAACCGTGGGATAACCAAAAACTGCGTCAGGCTGTAGCTTGCGCAATCGACAAGAAATCCGTTCTGGACGCTGCTCTGAATGGCAAAGGCACTCTGCAAAAAACCATTCTGAACCGTGGTCTGTGGGGCTTCTATGATGAAATGCCCGGCTATGACTACAATCTGGAGCGTGCTAAACAGCTGATGAAGGAATCCGGCGTAACCGGTCCTATCAAAACCACTCTGACCTATGCAACCGGCGCTCCCTATGAGCAGATTGCAACTGTTATCCAAGCTAACCTGGCACAAATCGGTATTACCGTAGATCTGGTTCCGATGGAGCAAGCTGCTCTGAAGGCTGCCTGCAAGGACGGCAAACAAAGTCTGTTCCTGTGGCGTTGGAACGAAGACTCCAAGGTTGACTTTGTATATCGCGACCTGTTCTACACCGGTTCCGGCTCCAACTATCATCACTTCTCCGATCCGAAGGCTGATAAGCTGATTGATGATGTTGCAACCCTGAAGGATCAGAACAAACGCATGGAAGCTGGCGTTGAGCTGCAAAAATACCTGGTTGACGAATGCCCGCAGGTTCCTCTGTACATTGCTAACCTAGTAGTTGCCTACAATAAAAAACTGAAAGGTCAATATTTCTACGGCGGCGGCAACCACGATTGGCGTCATGCTTATATCGCTAAATAATTTTGCTGAAAAATTTACAAAGGCGTAAAACAAGGGAGGCGTAGTCCTCTCTTGTTTTATCATAGCACCTTTTATTTGAGTTCTACGGAAAGGAGCTTTGTTGAATGCTTAAATATGTTGTCAACAGACTCCTCAGTTTGATTCCGGTAATTTTAGTAACCTCTTTTCTGATTTACTGGGCAATGAGTCTTACTGAGGGCGACCCCGCAATGATGATTGCCGGCGACGGCGCTTCGAAGGAAATGATTGAGCAGATCCGCCATGAGCTTGGATTGGACCAGCCTTTCCTGCTGCAATATTTTAACTATATGAGAGGTATGCTTGTAGGTGATATGGGCAAATCCTATGTAACCAACAAGGACGTATTCCATACCTTCTTCCAATATCTGCCGAACACCCTGTATCTGGGCGGTGCTGCTGTTATTATTGCTACTTTGGTATCCATTCCTCTGGGTATCTACACCGCTATCCACCAGAACACCTGGAAGGATACCGCAGGCATGATTTTCGCTCTGTTCGGTACCTCCATGCCTAACTTCTGGCTGGGCCTGATGCTGATTATTATCTTTGCTCTGCATCTGAGATTATTCCCGACCGGCGGCAACTTCGGCTGGAAGAGCCTGGTTCTGCCTGCTGTAACCGTAGGCTTCGGTCTGGCAGCTTTGATTACCCGTATTACCCGTTCCTCCATGCTGGACGTTATGCGTCAGGATTATATGACCACCGCGCGTGCTAAAGGCTGCAGCGAGCATCGTGTAATCTACAAGCATGGTCTGAAAAACGCACTGATTCCTATTATCACTGCTATCGGTCTGCAAATGTCTTTGGTTATCACCGGCTCCGTACTGGCTGAAACCGTATTCAGCTGGCCCGGCATCGGCCGTCTGGTATACGAATCTATTACCAGACGTGATATTCCGATGGTAACAGGTTCTATTATTCTGTGTTCTATTTTGATGTGCCTGATTAATCTGGTTGTCGACCTGGTATATGCATTCTTTGATCCGCGTATCAAGGCACAGTACAGCAAGAAGGGGTGAGGAAGATGGCTGCAAAGAAAAGAACTAAAAGACGCACCATGTTCCAGGAAACCTGGCATCGTCTGCTGAAAAATAAGGGCGCTGTAATCGGCATGGCCTTTTTGGCATTGCTGTGTGTCATCGCTCTGGTAAGTCCCTTGGTATTCAACTATGAAACCGATGTTATCGGTCAGAACCTGGCTATTAAGCTGCAGCCTCCCAGCGGGGAGCACTGGTTTGGCACCGATGAATACGGCCGTGACCTGTTTGCCCGCGTTATGTACGGCGCACGCTATTCCATGGCTATCGGTATCGGTTCCGTAGGCTTCGGTCTGATTGTAGGTACTATTTTAGGCTCTATTGCCGGCTTCTACGGCGGCAAGGCCGATGATATCATCATGCGCGGTATTGATATTTTCTACTCCATTCCTAACATTCTGAAGGCAGTAGTAATCGTATCTCTGCTGGGCACCAGCACCATCAACCTGATTATTGCTCTGGCAATTTCCTGCGCAACCAACTATGCGCGTATCGTGCGTGCTTCCGTTATGACGGTGCGCGATTTGGAATATGTTGAATCCTCCTATGCGATGGGCCTGCCCACCTGGAAGATTATTCTCAGACATATTCTGCCGAACTGCCTGTCTCCGATTATCGTACAGACTACTCTGCTGATCGGTACTACCATTATTTCCGCTTCCTCCCTGAGCTTTTTGGGTATCGGCGTACCGGCACCTGCTCCCGAATGGGGCGCGCTGCTTTCCGGCGGCAGAGGTCATATTCGTGATGCCAGCTACATTTGTGTTATTCCCGGTTTAGCTATTATGTTTACCGTATTAGCCTTGAACCTGTTGGGCGATGGCCTGCGCGATGCGCTGGATCCTAAGCTGAAGAAATAAGGGGGCTGCATTATGGATTTAGTATTAGATATTAAGGACCTTGTGGTCCATTATGAAACAGAAGACAGCGATGTACATGCTGTCAACGGCATTGATATCGCTATCGGCAAAAAACGTACTCTGGGCCTGGTAGGCGAAACCGGTGCTGGCAAAACTACTACCGCACTGTCTATCATGAACCTTGTTCCGGATCCTCCGGGAGTTATCAAAAGCGGTACGATTAAGCTCGAAGGCAAAAACGTACTCGAAATGAGCGAGCGTGAGCTGGAGGAAATGCGCGGCAATGACGTGGCAATGATTTTCCAGGACCCGATGACAGCTTTGAACCCTGTTATGACCGTAGGCGAGCAGATTGCCGAAAGTCTGGAGCTGCACCAGAACCTTACTCCGGAGCAATCTCTGGAAAAGGCTAAGGATATGCTGAAGCTCGTTGGTATTGCTGAGGCAAGAGCCAACGACTATCCGCATCAGTTCTCCGGCGGTATGAAGCAGCGTGTAGTTATTGCTATCGCGCTGGCCTGCAGCCCCAAGCTGCTGATTGCCGATGAACCGACCACCGCACTGGATGTAACAATTCAGGCGCAGGTATTGGAGCTGATGAAGGACCTCATCAACAACCGCGACATGTCCATGCTGATGATTACGCACAGCCTGGGTATCGTTGCCGAGGTCTGCGATGATATGGCAGTTATGTATGCCGGCCGTATTGTGGAGAAGGGCACTGTTGACGATGTATTCAACAACATGCGCCATCCCTACACCGAGGGCCTGTTCAACAGCCTGCCTAACCTGAAGGAACAGGGCGAAATGCTGGAGCCTATCAAAGGCCTGATGCCCGACCCGGCGGATTTGCCGCCCGGATGCACCTTCGCTCCGCGTTGTCCCTATGCTACCGAAGCATGCTCTGCCTCCGTGCCTGAGCTGCATTCCGTAGATGGCAGCAAAACTCATTTTGTAGCCTGCCACGCTTATTCCAGACCTGGATTTGCTTTAAGGAGGAACCAAAAATGAGTAATGCTCCGCTGTTAGTTATTGACAATCTGTCCAAATATTTTAATACCGCCGCAGGTCAGCTGCACGCTGTCGACGGTGTAAGCTTTACTCTGGAGGAAGGCAAAACTCTGGGTATCGTAGGCGAATCCGGCTGCGGTAAATCCACCACCGGACGCTGCATTCTGAAGCTGATTGAGCCCACCAGCGGCAAAATCATCTTCCAGGGCAACGATATCACCAAGCTGAGCCGTAAGGAAATGCGCCCGCTGCGCCAAAAGATGCAGATGGTATTCCAGGATCCGTTTTCTTCTCTGGACCCGCGTGAAACCGTTATGCAGCTTATCAGCGAGCCTATTATCGAGCATAAGCTGATTAAAGGCAGGGAAGCGATTGAAGAACGTACTCTGGAGCTGATGCGTACCGTTGGCTTGGCAGAGCGCTATGCCAATGTCTATCCGCATGAGCTGGACGGCGGCCGTCGTCAGCGTATCGGCATTGCCCGCGCTTTGGCGATGAACCCAAAAATCATTGTTTGCGACGAGCCAGTTTCCGCGCTGGACGTTTCCATTCAGGCGCAGATTCTGAATCTGCTCAAGCAGCTGCAAAAGGATTTGGGCCTGACCTATATCTTCATTACCCATGACTTGTCCGTAGTAAAATATTTCTCGGATGATATTGCGGTTATGTATATGGGCACTATGGTAGAAAAAGCACCAGCTAATCTGCTGTTCAAAAATCCGCTGCATCCTTATACCAAGGCACTGCTTTCGGCAATTCCGCTGCCTATCGTGGGCAAGGATAAGCCTAAGCGTCAGGTTATCAAGGGCGAGATTACCGCGCCTATCAACCTGCCGGATGCCTGCCGTTTCATGAAGCGCTGCGACTGCCCGGTTGCCGGCGTTTGTGATAAAGGCAATCCGGTATTGCGCGAGGTTGAGCCGCAGCATTTTGTGGCCTGCTCCTGCGTAAAATAATTTATATTAAAAAAATTAATCGCCCTCTGAAAAGCTGATTTCAGGGGGCGGTTTCTTCTAATATTTGTTGCTTTCGTCCAATTATATAGCGATTTTGGACGAAAGGTTAAGGAGTTGGATGAATAGGGTCGGGTTTTCCCTTATCCTATTGGTGATTCCCTTATTTTATGGTATAATTTAAGAGAATGGAAGGAGGAGTAAGGGAATGAGAAGCTTTAACTACTCAATAATTAGAGAACAAAAATGGGATTCAGAAATTTTGAGCTTGATAGCTGCAATTTATAAAGAGGCAGGTAAACAGGAGCTTTTTGTAAAGCAACGGCCGGAAGAGCTTAATAAGCTGGTAGAAATAGCAAAAATTCAAAGTACGGAAGCGTCTAATGCGATTGAGGGCATTGTTACGACTAGCACTAGAATACGTGAGCTTGTAAACGAGAAAACAACACCGAGAAATCGTGATGAGCAGGAAATTGCCGGCTATCGTGATGTATTAAATATAATACATGAGAATTTCGATGTTATCCCCATCTCCAAAAACTATATTTTACAGCTTCATAAAATTTTGTACAACCATATGAATAACCAATTTGCAGGGAGAACTAAGAGCGTGCAAAATTACATCAGTGCTACTTACCCGGATGGTAGTACTAAGATTTTATTTACACCGCTTGCTCCTTACGAAACACCGGAAGCGCTTGAGCGTATCTGTGAAGAATATAATAGAGTAATAGGTAATTTGGAGTTAGAGCCACTTATTGCTATACCTGTTTTTATTCATGATTTTTTATGCATTCACCCATTTAATGATGGCAATGGAAGAATGAGCCGTTTGCTTACAACCTTACTTTTGTATAGAAGTGGTTTTTATGTTGGAAAATATATTTCTTTGGAAGCTAAAATTGCTAAGAATAAGGATTTATATTATGAAGCTTTGGCTGATTCGCAAGTAGGCTGGCATGAGGGTAAGGAAGATGCTATACCATTTGTAAAATATATTTTGGGGACAATTCTTGCTGCTTATAAAGACTTTGAAGAACGTATGACTATCATTGAGCCTAAGCTTTCTGCGCTGGAAATGGTACGTAGAGCAAGTGAAAATAAAATCGGACGCTTTAATAAGCAGGATATTCGTGAGCTTTGTTCTACGCTTAGCGACAGCTCTATTGAAGCTGCATTGCGTAAGCTGGTGCTTTCCGGTGAATTGCAAAAAGAAGGCAAGGGGAAAAGCACTTGCTATTTTAGAGTTAAATAGGGTTATATCTGAACCGCCCTCTGAAAAGTTAATTTCAAGGGGCGGTTGTTATTATATTTGCTGGTTTCATCCAAATAGATGATGGTTTTGGACGAAAAGCAAATAGGCTGGATGAAAGAAGAAAATAATAAATCATTTTTCCCCTCTTTATCTTTTGCTCAAAAAGTGCTATAATAAACATCAAATTGAATCGACCCCTGATAACACGATGAACAAGCAAGTAGGCTTAAGGCTGTGTTTAAGAGAGCGAAGTCACCGGCTGTAAGCTTCGCACACAAAATTATGCCGAAGTTCCCTTGGGAGTGTCCTGCCTGAAGGCCGCATGGCTGCGTAGGGTGGGCGTAAGGCTGCGTTAAAGCTTGCAAATGAAGGAACAAATTTGGGTGGTACCGCGAAAGTTTTTCGCCCCTGTAAACTTATCAGTTTTGCAGGGGCGTTTTCTTATTTTTGGCTGACAGCTGATAAAGCATCATCTGCTGCGGTTATTCCGCATATCTGATACTTTCTGAGCAGTCCAATGAAGAAAGGATGAAATCAATGAAAGAAAAATTAGAAGCATTAAAAGCTCAGGCTTTAGAAGAGCTTGCTGCCGTAACTTCTCTTGATGCGCTTAAGGACCTGCGCGTCAAATATCTGGGCAAAAAAGGCCCGATGACCGAAATCCTGCGCGGCATGGGCAAGCTGCCTGCCGAAGAGCGTCCGAAAATCGGCCAGATTGTTAACGAAATCAAGGCTGAGCTGGAAGGCAAAATCAACGAAGCAACTGCAGTGCTGGAGAAAAAGGCGCTGGCTGACAAGCTCGCTAACGAGCAGGTTGATATTACTCTGCCGGGCCGCAAGCCGAAAGCAGGTCATCTGCATCCCGTAACCCTGACCATGCGTGAGATTAAAAAAATCTTCATGCGTATGGGCTTTGACGTTTGCGACGGTCCGGAAATTGAGGATGTATACCACAACTTCACCGCATTGAATCTGCCGCCTGATCATCCGGCACTGGATATGCAGGATTCCTTCTATATTACCGAAAATTATCTGCTGCGCACCCAAACCTCCGGCGTGCAGGCGCGTACTTTGGAAAGCAAGGAGCCTAACACTCCGATTCGCATGATTTGCCCCGGTACCGTTTACCGCTGCGACTATGACGCAACCCATTCCCCGATGTTCCATCAGGTAGAAGGTCTGGTTGTAGATAAAAACATCAGCCTGGCAGATTTGAAGGGCACTCTGGAGCTGTTCTGTAAGCAAATGTTTGGCGACGATGTTAAGGTGCGCCTGCGTCCTTCCTATTTCCCTTTCACCGAGCCTTCTGTTGAGGTTGACGTATCCTGCCCGATTTGCCATGCTAAGGGCGGCGGCTGCCATGTCTGCAAGGACAGCGGCTGGCTGGAAATCCTCGGCGCCGGTGTTGTACATCCCAACGTATTGCGCATGAGCGGTTATGATCCTGAGAAAATGACCGGTTTTGCCTTTGGTCTGGGCGTTGAACGTATCGCTATGCTGAAATACGGCATTGACGATTTGCGCCTGTTCTTCGAAAATGACCAACGCTTCATCAGTCAATTCAAATAAGGAGGATCAATCATGCTTGCATCTTTAGAATGGTTAAAACAATATGTAGATATTAACATCTCCGTTGCGGAGCTGTGCGATAAAATTACCCGTGTCGGCCTGGAGGTTGACACCGTTACCCAACTGGGCAAGGGCCTGGAGGGTGTAATCACCGGTAAGGTTATGGAAATTCACCGTCATCCCGACAGCGACCACCTGTGGGTTTGCATGCTGGATTACGGCCAAGGCGGCGAACCGGTGCAGATTCTTACCGGCGCGCAAAACGTACATCAATATGACATTGTGCCTGTTGCCGTAGTTGGCAGCGTACTGCCTCCGAGCGAGCGCAACCCACAAGGCCTGAAGCTGAAAAAAGCTAAAATGCGCGGCCTTGATTCCTTCGGCATGCTGTGCAGTGCCGATGAGTTGGGCATTGAATCCAAGCTGCTGCTGCCGGAGCAAAGAAACGGCATCTTCATTCTGCCGGAAAACACTCCGATTGGCGTAGACATCAAAACCGTTTTAGGCTTGGATGATACCGTTATCGATATCGACCTGACCAGCAACCGTGCCGACTGCTTCAGCATTATCGGTCTGGCGCGTGAAATCAGCGCTATCACCGGTTGCCCGCTGAAAATGCCCGCTATGGACGTTAAGGAAGCTGCCGCAGGCAAGGCCAGCGATTATGTAAACGTTAAAATTGACGCACCGGAGCTGTGCTCCCGCTTTGCTACCCGTGTACTGAAGGATATCAAAATCATGCCTTCTCCCGAATGGATGCAGCGCCGTCTGCGTGCCTGCGGCGTGCGCCCCATCAGCAATGTAGTTGACGTTACCAACTATGTTATGCTGGAGCTGGGCCAGCCGATGCATGCTTATGATGCCGATAAGGTTGCAGGCCATACTCTGATTGTGCGCCGTGCAGAAGAAGGCGAAAAGCTCGTTACCCTCGACGGCAAGGAGCGTGAGCTGACCTCTGCTATGATTACCATCGGTGATGCCGAAAAGGCTGCCGGTCTGGGCGGTGTTATGGGCGGCCTCTTGACCGAGGTTACCGACGAAACCAAAAACGTTATTCTGGAGGCTGCTTCCTTCCACGGTCCTTCCATCCGCCGCACCTCCCGTGCGCTGGGCCTGCGCAGTGAAGCCAGCGGCCGTTTTGAGCGCGGTGTAGATACCATCCGCGACCATGACGCACTGAACCGTGCTGCTCACTTGTTGGAAGAAATGGGTGCCTGCGAAACCTTCAGCGGTATCGTGGAGGCTTATCCTGAGGAGCTGAAGCCGGCAGTAATCACCACTACCGCAGCAAAGATTAACGGCCGCATTGGCGTAAATATCGCTGAGGAAGAAATGGTTGCTATTCTTAGCAAATTGGGCTTCGGTGTAGAAGCAAAGGACGGCGAGCTGCTGATTACCGCTCCTACCTGGCGCCGTGACATCGACTGCGATGCCGATATCAGCGAAGAAATTGCCCGTATGCATGGCTATGATTTCATCGAAAGCCATCAGCCGGAGCTGACCATCACCCAAGGCAGTCAGTCTGTACTGGACGATGTTAAGGACGATGTACAGGATTACATGGTAGGCGCAGGCCTGAGCGAAATGATGACCTATAGCTTCATCAAGGCTAACGCTTACGATAAAATGCTGCTGGCAGCAGATGATGCACGCCGTAACTGCATCGAGCTGCTGAACCCGATTACCGACGCTTTCTCCGTAATGCGCACAACCATGGTTCCGAGCGCACTGCAGACTGCCTCCTTCAACCTGCGCAACCATAACAACAGTGTTGCCCTGTTTGAAATCGGCCGTATCTTCCTGCCGAAGGCACTGCCGCTGACCGAGGATCCCGAAGAGCGTCAGCTGCTGACCGCAGTACTGAGCGGCAGCCGCAAGGCTCTCAACTGGTGCGACGATAAAGGTAACGTTGACTTCTATGATATGAAGGGCATCGTTGAAGGCCTGCTGGAAGCAATGCAGGTGAGCGATTACACCATGACTCGCAGCCAACAGCCGTACCTGCATCCGGGCAAGAGCTGTGACATCGTTGTCAACGGCGAGGTTATCGGCTCCTTCGGCGAGGTGCACCCGGTAGTTCAGGAAAACTTTGAGCTGGATCAGGTTACCTACGTGCTGGAAATGGCCGTAGAGCCGTTGGTAGCAAGCGCAACCGCTGTACCGCAATACAAGCATCTGCCCAAGTTCCCGAGCATGAGCCGTGATATTGCCGTTGTTGTTCCGGCAGAGGTAACCAATGCCGAGCTGGAGCAGGTTATCCGTGCGCATGCAGGCGAGCTGCTGCAGGGTGTGCGTGTATTTGATATCTATACCGGCAAGCAGGTTGCCGCAGGCTGCAAATCCATGGCCTTCAACCTGACCTATCAGGCTGCAGACCGCACTCTGACCGACGCTGAGGTTGATGCTTCTATGAAGAAGGTTATCGCTGAGGTTGCCGAAGCATATAAGGCTAAGCTGAGAGATTAATTAAGATATAATTATTATGTATAAAAGGACTCGTTGCCGCTTTTTAGCGGTGGCGGGTCTTTTGTATTGATACCAAGATTCTGTTATGCAAATATCTGCTTTACAAATTCCTATCGATGTACTATGATAATAGTGAGGACCAATATTTTTTATTGAGGGGGTTTTTTTATGTACAAATTATGGAATATGTTAGCAGAAATGAAATCAGATGCTTATGAATGGGTGGAGCTTTCCCACTCTATGAACAATGACAGCCCGGTGTGGAGCGGTATTCCCGCAGGCTCGGTAGAGGTTAGCAAGACAGTGTTCGATTGGGGCAACCCGATGCTGGAATGTTTGATTCAGACCTTCAAATTTCCCGGCCAATATGGCACACATATTGACTTTCCCGGTCATTTTGTTAAGGATATGCCTTTATCCGAAGCATTTGGCGCGCAGCAGATGCTGTTTCCCTTGTGCGTGATTGATATCACTGCCAAGGTTGCAGAGGATGTGCATTACGCCGTAACGGTGGAGGATATCAAGGCTTATGAAGCGGAATACGGACCGATTCCCGACGGCGCCTTTGTGGCACTGCGCACAGACTGGTATAAAAATTGGCCGGATATGGATAAGCTTAGCGGTATTGCTGACGACGGCAGCGAAAACTTCCCCGCCTGGTCTTTGCCTGCACTGCAATATATTTATGAAGAACGCAATGCTGCAGCTAACGGTCACGAAACATTGGACACTGATGCTTCGGCAGAGGCTGCCAAGGCAGGAGATTTGGCGTGCGAGCGCTATGTGCTGGGCAAGGGCAAGCTGCAGATTGAAGTGCTGCAGAACCTGGACCGTGTGGCACCTGCGGGAGCATTGCTTGTTGCTGCCTGGCCGCGTATTGAAGGAGCGACTGGCTTGCCGGCGCGCGTGTTGGCGATTACTCCGAAAAAATAAGAAATTTGCATGTTTTAAGCTGACAGATTAAGAAAGAAGCGTACATACGACTTGCAAGTATGTACGCTTTTTTATTGGCGTGATATAATAAATATATCAGCAAATGAAGCTGCTGATTTGTAAAAGAAAAGGGAAGTATGATACACATGCGTAAATTAAAGTTCGTTTTTCAGATTATCATAGCCTTCATTGTGGCGCTGGCAGCGTACAGCGGCCTTTATCAGCCAAACGCCGAAAGCGTGCGCGCTGCAGTCAAAAACAACCTGCCGCAGAGCATGCAGCAAAAGCAGGACACAGGCACAGCGCAGGGCAGACTGCGTATCAGCGTGCTGGATGTGGGGCAGGCAGATGCGATTTTGCTGCAGGACGGCAAGCGTAACATCATGATTGATGTGGGCAATGACGTTAAGGACAAGGTTGGCGACAGCGGCGGCAGGCAGGCGCTGATAAAGGCACTGGACAAGGCCGGCGTCAGCAAAATCAAGACGGTTTTTGTGACACACCATCACCGTGATCATATGGGTAATATCATGTACGTGCGCGGTAAATACGGTGTCAGCAATATTTATGACAGCGGTTATGTCAACAGCGGTTACAAAGCGTCCGTGGCGTTGAACAATGATTTGCGCGCCGGCAGGTATAACGGACAGGCGCTGAAGGCCGGGGATACGATTAAGATTGATAAAAATTATTATATTGAGGTGCTGGCGCCGGGGGATTTCCTTAATAAAAAGGATCTGAAGAATATGAATAACACCAGCCTGGTGCTGATGCTGCATTATGGCAGCTTTAAGATGCTGCTGACGGGTGATGCAGAGGCGCCGGTGGAGGATGCTTTGCAGCAAAAATATGGCACTGCGCTGCAGGCGGATGTGCTGAAGGTTGGCCATCACGGCAGCAAGACATCGTCCTATTGGCCGTTTGTCAGCAAGGTTAAGCCTAAGTATGCACTCATCAGCTGCGGTGATTTTTCAATTTACAAGCATCCGAACAAGAACGTGGTGGGCAGCTTAACGCATCTTGGCGCGAAGGTGCTGACAACGCATGACCATGGTACGCTGACGGTGACAACGGACGGCAAGAGCTTTGATGTGCTGACGGAGCGGTAGGCGGTTGCTTAAAGAGAAGATGTGGGGTAGAATAGGGAATAGAAAGAAGAAGCGGAGGTTGTAATGATGAAGCATTATGAGGTAGTGGCAGCGGTAATTGAGCATGACGGCAAGATTTTGTGCATGCAGCGTAATAAAGGCAAATTTGATTATGTAAACTATAAATTTGAGTTTCCCGGCGGTAAGGTAGAGGCCGGCGAAGAGCGTCACACTGCGCTGGAACGCGAGCTGCGTGAAGAAATGGATATGGATATCAGCATTCCTGAGGATGCGTATCTTATGACGGTGGAGCATACCTATCCGGATTTTGCGATTACCATGCATGCGTATGTGTGCAAGCTGGCACAGCCCAAGTTCGTTATGAAGGAGCATGTGGCAGCAAAATGGCTGGCTCCGGCAGATTTAAGCAGCTTGGATTGGGCAGCAGCAGATATGCCGATTGTAGAGCGCCTGCAGCATGAGGAGATTGAATAATCGTGAACAGCAGTGAACTTGCCTTGTATCTTGAGGCGGGCTTTATTGATTTTAATATTGAAACTGACGAGCGCTTTTTGCCTAAGATATTGACCAATAACCAGCAGGAGCAGGTAAAGGTATTGGAAAACCTGCTCTTTGAGCTGGAGCATTGTGATGAATTTTTCTTTTCTGTGGCGTTTGTTACTAACAGCGGTATTGCCTGCTTAATTGATACGCTGAAGGAATTGGAGAATAAGCATATTAAGGGAAAAATTTTGGCCTCGCAATACCAAAACTTTACGGAACCGCGAGCGCTGCGCAGATTACTGCAGTTTCCCAATCTGGAATTGAAAATTATCACCTCTGATTATAATTTTCATGCTAAGGGTTATCTGTTCCATACACATGCAACCTCTGCTAAAGATGAAAATTACACCATGATTGTTGGCAGCAGTAATTTGACGCAAAGTGCGTTGACGGTTAACCGTGAGTGGAATGTGCAGCTTTCTTCCATGAAGGACGGCGCTTTAATCAGGCAGATGCAGGAGGAGCTTAATCAGGCGTGGGATGATGCTACAACTGTTACCGAGGAATGGATTGCAGCCTATGAGCGCATTTATGGTGAAGCGCGCAGCCAACGACAGCGTGCTTATACCAAAATACATAAGCTGTACAAAATCAATCCTAATAAAATGCAGGCAGCAGCCTTGCAAAATATTGCAGCGCTCAGGGCAGAGGGCAAAAATCGCGCTTTGCTGATTTCTGCTACCGGTACCGGTAAAACATATCTTTCGGCCTTTGATGTGAGAGCAGCGCAGCCTAAACGCTGCCTGTTTATTGTGCATCGCGGGCTGATTGCGCGTAAATCTAAGGAGAGCTTTGAGCAGATTATTGATGAGCATATTACGACAGGCTTGTTTACCAGCGGTCACAGAGAAATAGACAGGGATTATGTGTTTGCTACGGTGCAGACCTTGGTGAAGGATGAAAACCTGCATGCCTTTGCACCAGACGCTTTTGATTATATTATTATCGACGAAGCGCACCATGCAGGAGCCAAAAGCTACCAAAAGGTGCTGAGCTATTTTAAGCCCAAATTTTTATTAGGTATGACGGCAACGCCGGAGCGCTCTGATGACTGCGATATTTTTAAAACCTTCGACCATAATATTGCTTACGAAATCCGTTTAAATCAGGCCTTGGCTGAAAATATGCTGGTGCCGTTTCATTATCACGGCGTAAGCGAAATTGTTGTAGATGGCGAGCTTTTAGATGATAATGCTGATTTTGTACGCCTGACAAGTGAAGAACGTGTCAAAAATATCCTATATTATGCAGATTTTTATGGCTGTGACCAGGGGCGCGTCAAGGGTATTGTATTTTGCAGCAGGATAGAAGAAGCGAAAGCCTTGTCAGAGGCGTTTAATAAGCATGGCAAAAGAGCAGCCTTTTTGGCTGGTGCTACCAGTGAGGAAGAGCGTGCAAGGCTTATCAAACGACTGGAAAGCGACGAGGAGGGCGTAGATAAGCTCGATTATCTTTTCTCTGTTGATGTTTTGAATGAAGGCGTAGATATTCCTTCTGTAAATCAGATTATTATGCTGCGTCCTACGCAGTCTGCTATTGTTTTTGTACAGCAGCTTGGCCGTGGTCTGCGTAAGAGCAAGGCAAAGCGCTATCTGGAGGTTATTGATTTTATCGGTAACTATGAAAATAATTACATGCTGCCAATAGCGTTGTATGGCGACCGCAGCTGCAGCAAGGAAAAGCTGCGTCGCATTGTGCATAATAACTTTTTACCGGGTGCATCGACAGTTTATTTTACCGATGTAGTTCGTGAGCGCATTTTTGAATCCTTAAATAAAAATAATTTTCTGGAGCTGCGTCAGCTAAAGGAATCCTATCAGTTAGTTAAATCTAAGCTTGGTCATGCACCGATGATGCTGGATTTTCTGGCTTTGGGTGACAAGGATCCATATTTGTTTATCCAAAAGAAAAAATCCTATTATAACTTCAGACAGTATGCAGATCCTTACGAAAGCACGTTAAATGCCTCTCAGTGCAAGCTGTTGGAGTTTATCTGCTTGGAGCTTGCTAATGGCAGACGTTTGGAAGAGGTTGTGCTGCTGCGCTGTTTAATGCAGCATGCCAAAATTGATGTGTCTGCATTTATGCAATATATGCAGGATAAGTATCAGCTTACTACCTCGGCAGCAACTGTTGCCAGCGTAGTGAATGTATTGAGTATGCAATTTTTTAAAACTGCGGATGCCCAAAAATATGGTGATATGCCGTTGGTGAATGCGAATGCAGGCAGTATCTGTTTAAGTGAAAAGTTTAGCAGCATGCTTGCGAATAAAGAATTTTACAGCTATGTTAATGATGCTTTGGCCTATGCGGAAAAACGCTTTTTGTCTGATTATAAGCCAGCAAAATTTTATCATGGCTTCAAGCTGTATGGTTCGTATACGCGTAAGGATGTCTGCCGTATATTGAATTGGGCGAAGGATGAAAGCGCTGTTGTTTATGGCTACAGAGTTAAATACAACACTTGTCCGATATTTGTAACCTATAAAAAGGACGAAAACATTAGCGAAAGCACTAAATATGATGACAGATTTGCCAGTCCGACAATATTTAACTGGCAGACGCGCAGCAGAGTAAATATTGATTCGCCGGAGGTTGTGGCGATTGAGCAGCCGGAAACACTGAAGCTCCTGTTTATCAAAAAGAGTGATGCTGAGGGCTCAGAGTTTTATTTTATGGGCGAAATGCTGCATAAGCAGAGCATCGGTACAACTATTACCGGCAATAAGGGCGAAAAGCTTTCTATTGTGCAAATGTTTTACGAAATGAAAACGCCGGTAGAAGCAAAGATTTATGATTATTTTGAAGGATGATAGTTGGGGGCTATTGCGCATAAGCTAATGTTTTTGAGGCATGCTAAGATAGAAACGTAATTTATAAGAGGTGTGGTTGCTTGTGGCTAGAAATTTATGGTCTAGGGATGAAATGATTTTAGCTTTAAATCTATATTTAAAGATGCCGTTTGGCAAAATGCATAAAACCAATCCTGAGGTCATCAGAGTTGCAAAGCTTATTGGCAGAACTCCTGATGCTGTTGCTTATAGGCTTGTTAACTACGCTTCTTGTGACCCGATGCTGAAGCAAAGAGGCGTTTCCGGCATGCAGCATGGTGGTCCCAAGTGTCAGCAGTATTGGGATGAATTTTCTCATGACAGAGAAAAGCTGATATATGAAAGTGAAGCTATTCTTGCGCGCTATGAGCAGTCAACACTCGAAGAAAAATATCAGCAGCAGTTACAGGATATCCCTGATTATCTTGTAGGTGCAGAAAAATTAAGATTGATAAAGCAAAGAGTTAATCAAGATGTCTTTAGAAGCTTAGTTATGGCAAATTTCAATGGCAAGTGCGCACTTACTGGGATAGATATTCCTGAATTGCTGGTAGCAAGCCACATTATTCCTTGGGCGATGAATGAGAAAGAACGCTTAAATCCAAGTAATGGCATATGCTTATCAGCATTGTATGATAAGGCGTTTGATAAAGGGATTATCGCCTTTGATGAAAATAACAGAACTATCTTCTCATCCAGATTAGAAAAAGCAATTACGCAGGAATATTACGTAAAGTATTTTTTGCCTATTAAAGGTAAAGAATTAGCTGTTCCCGGCAAGTATAATATCGACAAAGCCTTTTTAGAATGGCATAGGGATTGTATATTTGAAAAAGTGTGAAGCTGCGTCTGTTGTTGAGTAAATATTAGAGAATGTAGTCAAGAAAAGGATATACAAAATATGAGCTTTTTAAGCAATGTTTATATTATTAAAACCCTGAGTACAGCTAAAGCATTGACGTTGCAAGAAAGTCAGGTATATAGAGATATATCGGAAATGGATATTTATAGCGATACATATTTTACCGCTTGCTTTGGCGAAGGTGCTTATGCTTGTATGGACGAGCTGCAGGACACGGAAGCTTTGGCGGATGCTGTTGCAAGATTTTATGAGCTGGTCAACGCATATGCAGATGCTAATTTATGTGAGTTACATAATAATGTTATTACTATCAAAAGAGGCTATCTTAAGCAGTACTTTGATAATAAGATAGTCGGTCTTAAGAATATTATAGATAAGGCTACCGGCAAAGATTATTTGAAGGTAAAATATCAGCTTAAAGATTATCTTGAAAGTATCGATGAACACGTATATCCGACGCAAGATAGCAAGGGAAATTTTATTCAGTCGTTGGATTCTTGGCTGGAAAATTATTTGGAAGCTGATAAGGATACTTATATACAGATTGTCGGTCAGTTCTGCATTAGAGGATAAGAATTAAAGTTAATTAACCAATCAACACCCGGAGGTACACCATGGAAAAACCAATAGTAAAAGACGAAGCCTTTTTGGCACAAAAATCGCAGCCTGCAACCTTTATGGATATTGCAGTAGCGCAGGATTTATTAGATACGCTTGCAGCTCATGCGGACCGTTGCGTGGGCCTGGCAGCAAACATGATCGGCGTGTCTAAATGCGTTATCGCCGTAAATATCGGCCCCACGAATATTGCGATGCTGAACCCGGAGATTATCAAGCGCTCCGGCAAGTATATGACGGAAGAAGGCTGCCTGTCGCTGGAGGGCGAGCGTGCTGTAGTGCGCTACGAAAAAATTACGGTAACCTATCAGGACATGCAGTTTAAAAAGTGCAAGCAGAGCTTCAGTGGCTTTACGGCGCAGATTATCCAGCACGAGATTGACCATTGCCATGGTATTATAATTTAAGCGCAGAGATAGCCCGAGAAACTGCAAAGTGCTTGTTTATTCAAAAAGAATGTTAGAAATTATCTTAGAAAATATCGTCACTGCTCCCGAAAGGCTTGGTCTGCCTGCAGTGTACGCCGAATCCGAAGCGCTGCTTTACAGGCAGTACGGACGCTATGACACAGTTGCCGTGCAGCGCGAGGGCAGGCAATTACTCGAGCGTGCGGAAGCATTGCAGGCGGAGTATGATATCGCTGCATTGCCAAGGCTTGGCAAGCAATATACCGAGTGGAGCAAAAAGCTGCAGCAGCTAAAGTTCAAACGCCTGCTGCATGGCGAGTTTGCTGCGGGCAAGGGGATTACGCTTTATGTGAATGCTATCAGGCAGGAATGTGCTGAGCATGGCGGGGATTACGCAGCCTATTATGATTCCGTGCTGGTGCATGAGCGTGTGCATCTGCTGAATTATCAGGCAGTGCTGGCGCACTTTGGCGCTGCCGGCGCAGCGGTGCAGAGTGCGGAGTACAAGCAGGCGCAGCGCTATTGGTACGGCCGGCAGATGGAGGCGGCGCAGGCTGCCGTGGTAAAGGAAACGCTGGCGGAGTTTGCCCGCTGGCTGTGGTGCCTGCAGCAGGGGCATTTGGCGCTGGTGCAGGCGTTTTTGCAGACGCCCGAGGAGGCGCAGGCGTGCATTCCGTACTATCCTTATGCAGGAGTGCGGGGACTGTGCGCGTTGCATGCAAGTTCGCTGCAGGTTGCAGTGCGGGCGTATAGCGAGCTGTGGCAGCTGTCGCTGACGAGCTGGCAGCAGGCGTATGAACGGATAAAGCAGCTGAACGCAGCAAAATCATCTTTGCAAAATCAGGAGCACCCGTCAAACGGGCGGTTTGATGACGGGCTATAAGCCCTTAATAATAGCCAGCACCTCAAGACGCTGGCTTTCACTTTTTTCAAGCCACATTGTACTTATCACCTTCGCCGCTCCTGTTAGGGGCGTTTTGACTACTAGTTACCCTTGAAAGGGGCTTCGTACTCTTTTACACTTAATTTATCCAAAGCTATACTTAAATTGCAATAAGAAGTAGCACACTTTTTACTGGATTTACAAATTGGCAAGCAGTATAAGGTGTACAACTTCACATATTTTCTCAAATTCCTCTGAAAGTCAATTTCCGAAATTTGTTTGTTGGGATGACATTATAATCCGCTTCAGTCGTATCAGAAGATGCTGTCTGCTCGTTCCACCTGAACATTTACATGAAAAATCTCCGTCATTCTACAACAGAACAACGGAGATTTCAAAATAAAATATTTTCTTTTACTCTTTTACAATCCAACTGCCAGTTTTCTTTGAACCAATTCTCTCTAATCGTCCTAATTCAGACAACTCTTTGATCATTCTCTGAACAGTGCTTCTCGACAAAGAGACTCGTTCAATAATTTCTTTTTGCGTAATTGTTGGATCATTGCGCAACATATCAAGGAGCATTTTCTGATTATCATTTAAAGCTTCATTTATTGCCTCATTTAAAGCTTCATTACTTGATGCTTTAAAATTCAGATTTGGAAGCTTTACAGTAAATTCCACTCGATTGGATCGGAAGGTCGGTTCCAAACCCGGTTGATAATTTGCTGCATTTTCGTATGCGGTACGGATTTTACTTAATCCACTGCCTTGACGTTCCATATATCCAAGGCGGGCAAAAATATCTGCAAGGATAGGATTTCTTCTGGTTGAAGGAATATCATCAATATCACGCCCCTGAATCTGTGTTCCATCAGGCATTCCACCCGGAGAATAAATTAAAAGGCGGTCATCAAACATATCCACATGAACTTCACTGCCGTTAATCAGATAATCCCTATGAATCAACGCATTGACCAAAGCTTCGAAAACACTTCGCTCGCAATAATCCGGCATTTCAATTCTGGAATCAGGTGTTTTCTTCCAAATGGTTTTCATATTACGCTTTACAAAACTCATGCCCTCATTCAGAAGAATGATAAGACTGCCACTATATTCGGCACTATCCAAAGCATCAACCTGTCCGCCACTTTTATCTAACCCATTCCATCTTGTGCAGAAAAGACGAGACCAGCGAATGGGTGCATCATCAGCAAGCAAAGCGCCTGCATTGGTAAGGTGTCCATTTGCATCTCGGATACCGAAAGACTCAAAACTTTTCTCCGTCATACTGTTGCCAGTCCAGGATTTATAGCGTTCTCTCAGCTTACTGAAAGAAAAGTCCTCATAATTGTATGGTGACATCACCGAATCATAAGAAGAGTTTCTACCACGCATAACCAAGCGTTTCAGTTCAGTCGCATCAGCAACAACGCTTTCATTACCAATACGAATGTAAGCTTCTGTCACACCATCGCCAGTATAATAGTAAGGTGTTTCTGCACCTGCCGGTACATAAAGCAACAAAAGGTCTTTTTCATCTTCGGTTTTACGAAGCTTCATTATAACTTCTGGAAATGGTGAAATTCTTTCTTTGATTTTCTGGCTAATAAATTCAGAATCGGATTTAATATCTTCCAATCCAACAATTTCTTCACCATCTGTAATACCAAAAATTAAAGTTCCGCCCGCTGTATTCGCAAAGGCACTGACACTTTTAAGCCAACTTTTCACTTTCTTATGTTCAACTGCCTGCTTTTTATCATATTCTGTTGCTTCTCCAAGAAGATCTGTTATCTTCATGCGCAGTCCTCCCTTCGTGTTATATTGGACATTTCCGCAATGTTTGTATTATAACATATGAAATCATGTTTTAATAGAGGTATGCATAATCCATTTCCCATCAAATCCATTCTTTGGCTACATCATAAGGGATAGGGTATTTATTCTGTTCATACATCAGGATAGTAGCAGGAACAACATCCATTTGCTCGGCAAGCTGTCTGGTAGTTAATGATTTTCTCTGACGATAATATTTCAAATTATCGCCCGGAAGTTTATTCTTAGGCTTTTCCTCGAATGGCAAAGCTACATGGAGCAAAAGTCTGCCTCGATAGAATTGACACAACGATGTATGATTGAAAATATCATTGCAAAGACAATATGATATTTACATACCCATTTTGAATGTGATAATTCGTTAGTTTTATTTGCTATTAATACGTCATTCCTTTCTTTGCAATAGTGACTTGAACACTTACTATTGTATATCGGAATGACGTATTTTTGTATAACAATCAATGCGCACCCGCATAGCGGATGGTTCTGTGTGAAGCACCATCTCGTTTCTTCGAAAAGAAACTTGATAGTGCTCCACGGGCTAAAGCCACAAAAAAATAACAGCCCAATTCTCAAAGCATGAGTTTTGGGCTGTTTTCTTATGCAATTTTTAGGCGAAGCCAAGCATTAAGCCGATTTGTCTTACGATAAACGCCACGCACCAGGCCACAACAAGCTCATAGCCCATAAGGCAGAGCGTGCTGGTATCCGAGTTCAGCTCGCGGCGAATGGTAGCCAGCGCTGCGACGCAGGGCGGATAGAGCAGGCAGAACACCAGGAAGGTGTAGGCTGTGAGCGGCGAGAAGAGGCTTGCCAGATCAGGCGCACCGCCGCTGCCGACTGCAAGCACGGAAAGCGTACTGATGACAACTTCCTTGGCTGTGATGCCGCAGATGAGCGAGGTTGTTGCCTGCCAGCTGCCGAAGCCTAGCGGTGCGAAAATCGGCGCCGCCAGCTTGCCGATGGAAGCGATAACGCTGTCGGAAGCGTCTACCATGTAAAAGCGCAAATCAAAGTTTTGCAGGAACCAGACGATGATGCTGACGATGAAGATAACCGTGAAGGCCTTATGCAGAAAATCCTTGGCCTTTTCCCACATATGCATGATGATGTTGCGCGCTGTCGGCAGACGGTAGGCAGGCAGCTCCATGACGAAGGGAACAGGCTTGCCGCGGAACACCAGGCTGTTGAGCAAAAAGCCGGAGAGAATAGCAACGCAGATACCGGTGAGATAGAGCGAAAGCATGACCAGACCGCCGTTATGCGGGAAGAAGGCGGCGATGAACATACCGTAGATAGGCAGCTTGGCGCTGCAGCTCATGAACGGTGTGAGCATGATGGTCATTTTGCGGTCGCGCTCACTGGCGAGGGTGCGCGATGCCATAATTGCCGGCACGCTGCAGCCGAAGCCGATAATCATCGGAACGAAGGAGGAACCGGAGAGACCGATTTTACGCAGCATCTTATCCATAACGAAGGCGACACGCGCCATGTAACCACTGTCCTCGAGCATCGAAAGGAAGAAGAATAGCGTAACGATAGTCGGCAGGAAGGAAAGCACGGCGCCGACACCGGAGAAGATGCCGTCGATAATCAGCGAATGCATCGGCGGTGCGATATCCAGCACGGTGAGCGTGTTATCAACCGAAGCTGTTACAGCATCGATAACATTGCTGAGGATGTCGCTGAGAAAGGCGCCGATAACGTCAAACGTGAGCCAGAATACAAGGCCCATGATAAGCACGAAAATAGGGATAGCATAGAATTTATGCGTCAGATAATGGTCAATTTTGACGGAGCGCAGCTGTGCTTCCGTATGCTTGGGCTTCTGCACGGTCTGTGCGCAGAGGTCCTCAATATAGGCATAGCGCATATCTGCCAGCGCCGCTTCCTTATCCGTTTTGAGGTTTTGCTCCATTTCGGTAACGAAGTGGCCGATAATATCGCATTCGTTTTCCGAAAGCTGCAGCGCTTTGGCGAAATCGCTGTCACCTTCGATAAGCTTGGTGGCGGTGAAGCGTAGCGGCAGGTTCTGGCGGCGTGCTTTGGTTTCGATTAAGTGGGCGATACTGTGAATAGCGGTATGCACAGGACCGCTGCAGAAATCAAGACGCTGTGGCAGCTGCTGGTTTTGCGCTACCTCTACGGCGCGGCGCAAAAGCTCGCCTACGCCTTCGCCGGAGTTGGCGGTGATGGGGACAACAGGCACGGTCAGCGAATCCTCCATTGCCTTGATGTCAATACTGCCGCCGCTGCCGGTGAGCTCGTCCATCATGTTGAGAGCGATGACCATCGGGATATTCAGCTCGATGAGCTGCAGCGAAAGATACAGGCTGCGTTCAATATTAGTTGCGTCGATGACGTTGATAATTGCGTCCGGCTTATTGTATAACAGCAGGTCACGCGTAACAATTTCCTCCGAGGTGTAGGGAGAAAGCGAGTAGATGCCTGGCAGGTCGATAACGCCTGCGTCCGGTACGGCGAGAATAGTACCTTCCTTTTTCTGGACGGTTACGCCGGGAAAGTTGCCGACGTGCTGGTTACTGCCGGTGAGATAGTTGAACAGCGTGCTTTTGCCGCAGTTCTGGTTGCCGACGAGGGCGAAATGCAGCTTCATGCTTCGCTCACCTCCGACGTTACAGTGATTTTTGCGGCTTCCTCCGCACGCAGTGTCAGCTCGTAGCCACGCAGGGAGATTTCCAGCGGGTCGCCGAGCGGTGCGCGCTTGCGTACCATGACGCGGGTGCGGGGCGTGAGCCCCATATCAAGCAGACGGCGACGCAGAATGCTGCCTTCGCCGCCGACCTTAGCGATGATAGCCTCCTGACCTAAGGGAAGCTTATCTAATGTTGTAGTTTCCATGATTTGACCTTCTTTGAGTGATTTTGTTTAAGCTTTAATTATATATATGAAGCATGAAGCGGTCAAGTAAAACAAAGCTTTTAGCGATAAACTTTAATAAAAAAATATACAATGTAGATTTTGTTACAGCTTTACATGACGGTGCCGTTGGTGAGGCGGATTTTTTCGGCCTTGGCTTCGGCCAGCTGTCCCTGATTAATCATACCATATTTATGCATAGCGGCCAGCACCAGCAGCTGACGTTTTTTGCAGCCCTCGGGGTTTTCCAGCGGATTGAGGCTGGTGGGTGCGTAGGGAAGCGAGGCGATGACGGCGGCCTCGGCCAGAGTCAGTGCCGAAGGTGCCTTGCCGAAGTAGGTTCTGCTGGCCTGCTTAATGCCGGTGCTGCCTGCGCCGAAGTAGGTGGTGTTCAGATAAAGCTCCAGAATTTCGTCCTTACTGTAATTATCCTCCAGCATGAGCGAGAGCACGGCCTCTTCAATTTTACGCTCCATGCTTTGCTCGTGCGAGAGAAAAACATTTTTGACAAACTGCTGTGTCAGCGTGCTGCCGCCCTGCACTACTTCGCCGGCGTTGATGTTGGCCAGTGCGGCGCGCAGAATGCCTTCTACGGCAATAGCGCCGTGATTATAAAAAGCGTGGTCCTCAATAGCGATAAGTGCCTGCGGAATATCGCGCGACATGGCGTCAAGACTCGTCCAGTTCGGGTTTTGGCGGATAGGATCAATAACCTCATCCATATTAAAGGCCAGATAAAATTTATGTACGGGCGAGGGCCATTCCTCCTTGGGAGGCAGCAGGCTGGTGAAAAGCGCCATAGCGGCGGATTTTTCGTGCTTGCTGACCTTCTGCTGTTCCTGCTGTACGGGGGTGGTAGGCTGAGCCTTATCCGTAATGCTGTCATAACCCACCATGCCTATAAAAATAAGCAAAGCCATGATAATGATTTTAAACATAAAATACACCTCGTTAGTAATTTTGATATATTTTAAACAGTGACGTGTATAGCTTTCACGTCTATTGTAACAATAAAGTATGAATTTGGCAAAAAATACTGGTATATTTACCTTTTAGGTAGTAAAATAAGATTGTAAAATGGATTATTGTCCCTTAAATTTTACAAAAAAATTCACAAAGTGCTTGCAAAATTATACAATTTAGTTGTACAATTATCGAGTACAAAGGAGGATGGATATGAAAGCAAGTGTTATCGGTGCAACAGGCTATGCAGGAGTTGAGCTTCTGCGACTTCTGGACGGACATCCGGAAGCGGAAATTGCCGTGATTACCTCTGAAAGCAGTACAGGAGAGGCGATTGCTTCTATGTATCCGCATTTGTCAGGACGCATTGAAAAGAATTTGCAGTCTATGCAGGAGCTGGATGCTATTGCTGCAGCAAGTGATGTGATTTTTATTGCTTTGCCTCATGGCCATGCTATGAAGATAGGCAAGCAGCTGCGAGGCAGTAAGACCAAGATTATTGACCTCGGCGGCGATTATAGATTTAAGGATTACCATGTGTTTGAACAGTGGTACAATGTGAAGCATGAGGACCCGGAGGCACAGGCTGTCTACGGACTGACCGAGCTTTTCCGTGATAAGGTGCGCGGGGCGCAGCTGGTGGCAAATCCCGGCTGTTACACAACCTGCAGCATTCTGGCGCTGGTGCCGCTTTTAAAATATAAGCTGATTGAAACTAAGGGCATTGTGATTGATGCCAAAAGCGGTACGACCGGTGCTGGCCGCAGCCTGAAGGCAGGCAGCCTTTACTGCAGCGTCAACGAAAGCTTTAAGGCCTACGGTGTTGCTTCGCACCGCCATACGCCGGAAATCGAGCAGATTTACAGCGAATTTGCCGGTGAGGATGTAGTGATTCAGTTCACTCCGCATCTGCTGCCTGTGGACCGCGGTATTTATGCAACCTGCTACGCACAGCTGAAGCAGGGCGTAACGGATGCACAGATTGAGGAGGCTTATCAGGCAATGTACGGCGATGAATTTTTCATCCGCCTGCGCGGTAAGGGAGTTTGCCCGGAATTGAAGAATATCCGCGGCTCCAACTATGTGGACCTTGGCTGGCAGACCGATAAGCGTACAGGACGCATTATTGTTATGAATTGTATTGATAATCTTGTTAAGGGTGCTGCGGGACAGGCAGTGCAGAACATGAATGTGATGTTTGGCATTGATGAAACTGCCGGCCTGCGTCAGCTGCCGCTTGTTCCTTAAGCTTGTTATAACTATTATACTATAAAATGGTGCTTAGCAGTGATGCTGCCGTAGAAGAAAAGATGTAAACACCAAGGAAAGAGGGGAATCTCATGAAGAAAACCGAAGGCTGGGTGACTGCACCGCAGGGCTTCCTTGCTGCCGGCGTTAAGGCCGGTATCAAAGCCAGCGGCAATCATGATGTAGCAGTTATTTTCAGTACCGTGCCTGCTGCCTGCGGTGCGGTATTTACACAAAATAAAATGTGTGCTGCTCCTGTACTCGTGAGCCGTGAGGTCAACAAGCACGGTTATGCGCAGGCGATTGCCGTAAACAGCGGCTGTGCCAACGCCTGCACGGGCGAGCAGGGCCTGGCGGATGCCAAGAAAATGCAGGCGCATACGGCAGAGCTTTTAGGCATCGCTCCGGAAGCAGTCTTTGTCTGCTCCACCGGTGTTATCGGCCAGTTCCTGCCGATGGACAAGCTGCTGACCGGCATTGCCGATGCTGTCGACAGCTTGGATGAATGCGAGGGCGAAAGCTGCGCTATGGCGATTCAGACTACGGATACCTTTATCAAGCACGCTGCCTATGAAACGGAAATCGGCGGCAAGAAGGTAACCTTTGCCGGTATTGCCAAGGGTGCAGGCATGATTCATCCGAACATGGCAACTATGCTGACCTTCATCACTACCGACGCTGCTGTTGCTCCCGATGTGCTGAAGCGCGCGGTGAAAAAGGTTGCCGACAAATCCTTCAACATGGTTGTTGTCGACGGCGATACCAGTACCAACGACAGCATGATTGTGCTTGCCAACGGTCTTGCCGAAAACGAAATCATTCTTTCGGAGGAGCATCCGGATTATCCGGCCTTCTTTGAAGCGCTGGTGGCCTGTGCAACTGACCTTGCTAAAATGATTGCGCATGACGGCGAGGGCGCTACCAAATTCCTGGAGGTAAATGTTACCGGTGCCGCAACCTGGGAGGATGCCAAAACCGCAGCGATGGCGATTGCCAAATCGCCGCTGGTAAAAACAGCCTTCTTTGGTGAGGACCCGAACTGGGGACGCATTGTCTGCGCTGCAGGCTACAGCGGCGCTGCCATGGAGGCAGATAAGGTAAATCTTTCTATCGGCGGTATCCGTCTGGTAGAAAACGGCATGAACTGCAACGTGCCTGCCGAAAAGCTGGCGCCGACCATGGCTGAGCATGATATTTCCATGAACATCGACCTTGGTGCCGGTGAGGAAAGCGCAACCGTTTGGACTTGCGATTTTAGTTATGAGTATGTGAAGATTAACGGTGAATACCATACTTGATTGGCCGAGCGATAAAGCACCATATGCTTCGTCAAGCCTCCTAGACGTACTGTTAGTACGCCGTCGTCGGCTTTCCTCGTCTCTGGTACTTTCTAGCTCGTCCTTGGTAGTGAGAGCATAATATTATTATGATGGTTTACATCTAATACCTTCTCTCGCATCTTTGGAGGGAAGCAGAAGTAATAAATATAAACGTAAGACAAATATAAAAAATGAGGGAGGACATCACCTATGTTAATGAATGAACAACAAGTACATACCTTAATGGAAGCACTGCCGTATCTCAGCAATTTTAAAGACAAAACCATTGTGGTAAAATATGGCGGCAACGCTATGCTTAACGATGATTTGAAAAACAAGGTGCTGCAGGATATCCTGTTCCTGCAATACGCCGGCATGCGTCCGGTAGTTGTTCACGGCGGCGGTCCGGAAATCAGCCGTCAGCTGGAGCAGGCCGGTAAAAAGAGCGAATTTGTCGGCGGTCTGCGCGTAACCGATGCAGAATCCGCAGCTATTGCCGAAATGGCGCTTGTAGGCAAAATGAATACCGATCTTGTTGGCCGTCTGAATGCTTTGGGTGGCAAGGCTGTTGGCCTCAACGGCAAGGATGCTAATCTGCTGAAGGCTAAAAAATATCTGGCTGATGTTTATGAAAACGGTGAGGTTAACCTGGTAGATATCGGCTTTGTTGGCAGCGTTAAGGAGGTCAACACCGATTTGATTAACTGCCTGCTGGACGGCGGTTATATTCCTGTAATCGCTCCGACCGGCGTTGGTGACGAGGGTGAAACCTATAACATTAATGCAGATGTTGCTGCCGGTGAAATTGCCGGTGCGCTGAAGGCAGAAAAGCTGCTGGTGCTGACTGATGTCCGCGGTATTTATTCCGCATATCCGGATGAAAGCAGCTTCATTTCCACTCTGAGCTTTGAAAAGGCTCATGAGCTTATCCTTAAGGGCAGCATTGACGGCGGTATGATTCCTAAGGTTCGCTCCTGCATTAAGGCTCTTAGCGGCGGTGCCAAGAAAACACATATTATTGACGGCCGTGCCGAGCATTCTATTCTGATGGAGCTTTTCAGCGACAAGGGCGTTGGTACCGAGGTAGTTAAGGAAATCTGACAGCATGGGCTTGTATGAGGGGGAGATATTCTTGACGATGGATAAAAAAGCAATTATAGAAGAAACAGAAAAATATTATCTGCCTGTATTCGGCAGATATCCGATGGTTATGGAGCTTGGCCAGGGCTGCCGTGTGTGGGACAACGAGGGCAATGAGTATGTAGATGCCTTTGCCGGTATTGCTGTCAACAGTCTTGGTTACAATCATCCGGTGCTGGTGAAGGCTATCAGCGAGCAGGCTGCCAAGCTGATGCATTGCTCCAACCTGTATTATACCGAAATTCAGGCGAAGGCCTTGCGTGTTGTTGCCGAGACTACCGGCATGGACCGCATTTTCTTTGCCAACTGCGGCGCAGAGGGCAATGAGGGCGCTATGAAGCTGGCGCGCAAATACGGCGTGAGCAAGGCACCTACGAAATATAAAATTATTTCTGCGGACGAATCCTTCCACGGACGTACCTTTGATACACTGGCTGCTACCGGCCATGATTATTATCATGTCGGTTACGGTCCGCTGAGCCCCGGACACGTGCTTGTGCCCTACGGCGATATTAAGGCGCTGGAGGCACAGATGGATGATGATGTCTGCGCTGTACTGCTGGAGCCTATCCAGGGTGAGGGCGGCGTACATGTACCGTCTGACGAATATCTGCAGCAGGTGCGTGCGCTGTGCGATAAGCATGATGCGCTGCTGATTTTTGACGAGGTGCAGACCGGTGTTGCACGTACCGGCAAATGGTTTGCTTATATGCACAGCGGCGTGAAGCCTGATATCCTGACCTTTGCCAAGGGCATCGGCGGCGGCTTCCCTGTTGCAGGCTTTGCTGTGCCGGAGCGCCTGGCGCATGTGTTTAAGCCAGGCGACCATGGCGGCACATTCGGCGGTAACCCGCTGGCCTGCGCCGCTGTATACGCAACGCTGACGACTATCAAGTCCGAAGGCTTGGTAGACAAGGTTGCGGAGAAGGGTGAATACTTTAAGAATAAGCTGCGTAAGCTGCAGGAAAAATATCCTGACAAGGTTACCGATGTCCGCGGCTGCGGCCTGATGCTGGGCATGGAGGTTGCCGGCGAGGGCAAGCCGATTGTGGAAAGCTGTTTGGCGAACAATGTTATTGTGAACTGCACTGCGGGCAATGTTATCCGCATTGTACCGCCGCTGATTATCAGCAAGGAAGAAATTGATATTGTGGTTGCTGCGCTGGATAAGGCGCTGGCGGCATGTTAAAAAACGAGAGGGGATAAAAAATGAGTTTAAAAGACAAAGACCTGATTTCTATTCATGACCTTAGCGTAGGCGAGGTCGCAACAATTCTTGATGTGGCAAAAAAATTGAAACGTAAGCAAAAGGCCGGTGAGCCTCACCAGTATCTGAAGGGCAAAACTTTGGCTATGCTGTTCTCTAAGGCTTCTACACGTACCAGAACCTCTTTTGAGGTAGGCTTCTGGCAGCTGGGCGGCCATCCGATTTATCTGAGCGATTCCGCTTCCCAGATCGGCCGTGGCGAACCTATCCGTGATACCGCGCGTGTACTTTCCCGCTTCGTTGACGGTATTATGATCCGTACCTTCTCCCACGATTCCGTTATTGAGCTGGCTAAATATGCAAGCGTTCCTGTTATCAACGGCTTGACCGATTTGCTGCATCCCTGCCAGGCTCTGACCGATATCTTCACTATTCAGGAGAAGATGAAGGTGCTCAAAGGCCGTAAGCTGGTTTATGTAGGTGACGGCAACAACATGGCACACTCTTTGATGTTTGCCTGCGCCAAGGTTGGCATGAACATGATCTGCGCCAGCCCGAAGGGCTATCAGCCGGATCCGGAAATCCTGCGTCTGGCACAAGAGGACGCTGCCCAGACCGGCTGCAGCATTACCGTAGAGGAGGATCTCTTCAAGGCTGCTAAGGGCGCCGATGTGCTCTATACCGATGTATGGACCAGCATGGGCGAGGAAGCGGAGCGTGAGGTTCGTTTCAAAGCACTGCATAATTATCAGATTAACCAGGCGCTGCTGAACGAAGCACGTCCGGAAGCAATCGTTCTGCACTGCCTGCCCGCACACCGCGGTGAAGAAATTACCGAGGAAGTGCTGGAAGGACCGCAATCTGTTGTATTTGACCAGGCAGAGAACAGACTGCACGTACAAAAGGCTATTATGGCGCTGCTGATGAGCGACGAAGTACTCTAAATCAGGTCTTGAATGTATAAATATAACGGCTGAGCGTATAGTTTATATGCTTAGCCGTTCTTGCATACAGACAAAATTTTCTGAAATAAGCTATATTTTAGGCTTTTTGTTACATCTAGTACACAAAAAGTATTGTATACATGCGCTTAAATACTTGATTTATGCATAAAAAGGGTATATAATACAAGAAGTTTGTAAGTTTATTCACTAATGCATAGCATTATACAGAAATGGGAGGCTATTATAATGAAAAAAGAAGATATTAAGAAAGTAGTTCTGGCTTACTCCGGTGGCCTTGATACATCCGTAATCATCCCCTGGCTGAAAGAGCATTACAACAACTGCGAAGTTATCGCTGCCTGCGCTGACCTTGGCCAAGGCGACGAACTGGAACCCGTTCATGACAAAGCACTGAAAACCGGTGCAAGCAAATGCTACATCATGGACCTGAAAGAAGAATTCATCAGCGACTATGTATGGCCCACCGTTAAGGCCGGTGCTGTATACGAAAAGAAATACCTGCTGGGTACTTCCTTCGCTCGTCCGCTGATTGCTAAAAAATTAGTTGAAATCGCTGAAAAAGAAGGCGCTGACGCTATTGCTCACGGTGCTACCGGCAAAGGCAACGACCAGGTTCGTTTCGAACTGTCCGTAAAGGCTCTGGCTCCGCAACTGGCAATCATCGCTCCGTGGCGTGAGTGGGAACTGCGCAGCCGTGATCAGGAAATCGACTATGCTGCAGCACACAACATTCCTATCCCTGTATCTCATGACCATGACTACTCCATGGACCGCAACATGTGGCATCTGTCCCATGAAGGCAGCGACTTGGAAGATCCGTGGAATGCACCGAAAGATGAACTGTTCATCGTTACCAACATTCCTGAAAAAGCTCCTGATAAACCGGAATATGTTGAGCTGGAATACGTTGAAGGCGTGCCTGTAAGCGTTAACGGTGAAAAACTCAGCCCGGCTAAGCTCGTTGAAAAACTGAACGAAATCGGTATCCGCAACGCTGTTGGTATTACCGATATGGTTGAAGACCGTCTGGTTGGCATGAAATCCCGTGGCGTTTATGAAAACCCTGCCGGCGCTATCATCTACTACGGCCACAACGATCTGGAAAACCTTTGCCTGGACCGTGCAACCCAATCCTTCAAGCAACAGGTTTCCATCCGTTATTCCGAGCTGGTTTACGATGGCATGTGGTTCAGCCCGCTGCGTGAGGCTCTGGATGCTTTCGTTAACGAAACTCAAAAAACCGTTACCGGTACTGTTCGCATGAAACTTTATAAAGGCAACATCTACAGTGCAGGCGTTAAATCCCCGTACTCCCTGTACAGCCAGGAATATGTAACCTTCGGCGAAGACGAAGTTTACAACCAGGCAGATGCTACCGGCTTCATCAACCTCTTCGGCCTGCCGCTGAAAGTAAGAGCGCTGATGAAGAAAGGCAACCTGAAATAATGGCTAAGCTTTGGGGCGGTCGTTTCAGTAAGAATACGAACGAATTGGTGGACGCATTTAATGCGTCCATTGATTTTGACAAACGCTTATATCACGAGGATATCCGCGGCAGCATTGCTCATGCCGGTATGCTGGCTAAATGCGGTATCATTCCGGCAGAGGACGGGGAGAAAATCATTGCCGGTCTGAAAGACATCCTGGCTGATATTGAAGCAGGCAACTTCCATTTTGACGTTGCGCTGGAGGACATTCACATGAATGTGGAAGCGCGTCTGACCGAACGTATCGGCAGCGCCGGCGCCCGTCTGCATACCGCACGCAGCCGTAACGACCAGGTTGCACTCGATATGCATATGTATATGAAGCGTGAGGTTGTCGAAATTGCCGAGCTTTTGCTTAAATTTGAGGAAGCTCTCTTAACAGTTGCCAAAAAGCACGAAAAAACTCTGATGCCGGGTTATACCCATCTGCAGCGTGCGCAGCCGATTACCTTTGCTCATCATATGCTGGCATATTTCAATATGCTGCAGCGTGACTTCCGCCGCCTGCTGGGCGTTTGGGAAGGCGCGGACATGATGCCGCTGGGTGCCGGTGCGATTGCAGGTACTACGTTCCCCATCGACCGTTTTATGGTTGCGGAGGAGCTGAACTTCGGCACAGTTTATCCGAACAGCATGGACGCAGTAAGCGACCGTGACTATATCATTGAATTCCTTTCCTTTTCTTCTACCCTCATGATGCATATGAGCCGTCTGAGTGAGGAAATCTGCCTCTGGAGCAGCACGGAATTCGGCTTTGTGGAGCTGGACGATGCTTTTGCCACCGGCTCTTCCATGATGCCGCAGAAGAAGAACCCTGATATTTCCGAGCTGGTACGCGGTAAAACCGGCCGTGTGTATGGTCATCTGATGGCTATGCTGACAACGGCTAAAGGCCTGCCGCTGACCTATAATAAGGACCTGCAGGAGGATAAGGAAGGCTTCTTCGACGCTATCGACACCGTTAAATTCACGCTGGCTGTTTATCGTGATATGATTCTGACGATGACGGTTAATGTGGACAAGATGGCGCAGGCTGTGAGCAAGGATTTCTCCAATGCCACCGACCTGGCTGACTATCTGGTACGCAAGGGACTGCCCTTCCGTCAGGCACATGAGGTTGTCGGCAAATGCGTTGCTTATGCAATTCATCAGGGCAAATTCCTGCCTGAAATTTCTCTGGAGGAATACAAGCAGTTCTCCGACCTCTTCGAGAGCGATTTGCTGGCAGCTCTGAAGCCCGAGCATTGCGTAGAAGCACGTAAATCCTACGGCGGCCCCGCTTTCTCCGAAAACGAGAAGCAGTTCGCTATCGGTGACAAGGTGCTGGCAGTGCAGCAGGCTAAGCTGGAGGAGCTGCAAAGCAAGCTGTAAAAATTTAATAGAGCAAAATTATAGAGGCTGTCACGAAAGTGGCAGCCTCTTTGCTTGTAGTGCAGGGGTTAGCAAAAAAATATTGACAAATTCTGATGGAAAATATAAAATTATACTGAAATTAAATTCAGTGAAACGGAATTCAGTATAAACGGAGGTTACAGGATGTTTGTCGGTAGAGAAGCAGAGTTACAGCAATTAACAGAAGTTTTTGCTCAGCCAGGTAAGCAGGCAGTGATGCTTTATGGCAGGCGCAGAGTTGGTAAAAGTACGCTAATTTTAGAAGCTATAAAGAATATAGCTTGCAAAGTTATTTATTATGAGTGTCTCATGACTTCTCTAGAAGATAATTTAAGAAGTCTTGAGGCGAAGGTGAAGGCTTGCTATAATAATAAATTTTTACATTTTGTCGATTTCGAGGAGCTGTTTGAATTTTTGGGGTCGCAGCAGGAAAAAGTCATCATTATTATTGATGAATATACATATTTGAAGAAAACAAGTGACGCTCATTACATAGATTCGCTGTTTCAGAGAATTGTTGACAGCTTAAAAAATAATATAGATCTTGTACTGCTTGGTTCATATGTTGGCATGATGAAAGAATTGCTTCAACAAGAAAATCCGCTGTTTGGCAGATTTTCTTTAATTCTGCATATCAGGCCTTTTGATTATTATGATGCATCTTTATTTTATGCAGAGCTTTCAGCTTCTGCAAAACCAGCATTATATGCAGTGTTTGGTGGCAGTCCATTTGTTAATGTACTTATTGATGAGGAAGAGAATTTAGAGGGTAATATTGAACGATTGCTGCTCAATGCAAATAGTCCTGTCAGCATCTATATGGAATATATTTTATTGGCGGAGCTATCTAAGGTGGCGAATGCTAATATGATTTTGTCTGCTTTGGCTAATGGCAAGAAAAGGTATGGAGAAATTGAACAGCTGATTTCCGGCAATTCCAATGGCAGCTTAGACAAGCAATTGAAAAATTTATTGGAGATGGAGATTATTCAAAAGATTTATCCGATTAACAAGAAAAATGATAAGAAAAAGACTTTCTATGAGATTAGTGATAATCTGGTGCGTTTTTATTATGCCTATATCTATAATAAGCGTGATGTTATTGCAAGAATCGGTACTAAAAATTTTTATGAGCTGTATATAAAGAGCAGCATCAAGACATTTATTTCGCACCGGTATGAAGCCATTGTCAGAGAGTATTTTTCCAGACAGTTGCGAGAAGGCAAAAGGTCAGATGTGTATGATATCGGAACTTTTTGGTATGATATGCCTAAGGAAAGACGTAGCGGCGAATTTGATTGTGTTTTAGAGCTGAAGAATGGTTATGCATTTTATGAAGTGAAGTATTACGATAAGACTTTTTCGAGGGCGGAGGCAGAGGCTGAAGTGCAGCAGCTGAAAAATGTGTTGAGCTTTATGGAGGTTAGCAGGCTTGGTTTTGTGGCTCTATCTGGTTTTGACTTTACCAGTTCTGAGTATGAGCTCATCAGTGGAGCAGAGCTGTACAAGTATAATTGACATAATCAAACGAGCACTACTTGCAGGGTATGCAGGTAGTGCTCGTTTCGCGTTATAGAAATATGTAAAATTGGGTTTGACGCTACAGGACACCCCAATTTATCTTATTTGAAGAACATGGCGTAATAGCCGTTGAAGAAGATGTACAGGACAATCAGCGGCAGAATGTAGGTTGCATAGAAGCGCATCCATTTCGGGAAGCCTATGCCCTTACCGGTATCAACCTCTTCAATGAATTTGTTCCAGCCCCAGCCGTAGCGGCTAGTGCAGAAGGCCAGGAAGATAAGGCTGCCTAAAGGCAGGATATTGTTGCTGACGAGGAAGTCTTCTAGATCCAGCACGCAGGTGCCTTTGCCCAGAGGCTCAAAGCCGCTCCAGATATTGAAGCCGAAAACGCAGGGCAGGGACAGCAGAATCATGCCGATAACAGCAAAGGGGATGAGGCGACGGCGGTCACCGCCGGTCAGCTCGCAGATGCTGGAGATAATCATTTCGAATACGGCAATAACAGTGGACATTGCCGCAAAGAGCATGAAGAGGAAGAAGAGAGTGCCCCAGATACGTCCGCCGTTCATAGCGTTGAAAACGTTGGGCAGGGTGATGAAGAGCAGGTTCGGGCCTGCATCCGGCTGGATACCGAAGCTGAAGCATGCCGGGAAGATAATCAGACCGGCAACGATTGCTACGAAGGTATCGAGGAACATAATCCACAGCGCTTCGTTGGTGAGCTTCTGCTCCTTGCCGATGTAGCTGCCGAAGATGGACAGAGAGCCCATGCCAATGCTCAGCGTGAAGAAGGCCTGGCCCATAGCAGCGAAGATTACCTCGCGTACACCATGCTCGGCAATTTTGCTGAAGTCGGGGTAGAGGTAATATTTGAGGCCGGCTTCACTGCCCGGAAGCAGCATGGAGTTGGCGGCAAGCACAACCATCAGCACGATGAGGAAGGCCATCATAATCTTGGTGATGCGTTCAACGCCGTTGCGAACGCCCATGTAGCAGACGCCGAAGCAGAGCATGATGATGATTGCCATGTTGCCGGACATAGTTGCAGGGTCCTGCAGCAGAGCGCCGAAAACACCTTTGATGCCCTGAGCGTCAAGGCCGGAAAGGTCACCGACAGCCATTTTATAGAGGAAATACAGCATCCAGCCGCTGACGGTGGTGTAGAACATCATGAGGATGATATTGCCGGCAATAGTTACATATTTGAACAGATGCCATTTAGTTCCATTCGGCTCCAATGTGTCGAAGGATTTTGCCGGACTGCGTCTGCTGGCGCGGCCGACGGCGAATTCCGCTACCATGATGGGCAGGCCCAACAGCAGCAGGAAGCACAGGTAGATGAGCACAAAGGATGCACCGCCATACTGGCCTGTGACGAAAGGAAAGCGCCAGACGTTGCCTAAACCAATGGCACAGCCGGCAGAAATCAGGATAAATCCCAGGCGTGAAGAAAAACTCTCACGTTCCATAATACATATCGACTCCCTTACTTATACAATAATAGTATATAGTATAAGCTATTATCCTGTTTTTAGCAAGCTAAAGAGAAATAAAAGCTGTTGCAGGCTGCAGTAACGGCGAATTTGATATAGGTCGGGCAGGAATATTAAATATAACAAATCGTTATAACATTTAACTTGACTATCGGCAGTACCTATTTTATAATAGCCTCACACACAGAGATGGGTTTTGTGTGTAGAGGAGAATTAAAATGCAGAAAAAGTATCTTATTATTTTGAGTACTGTCGTTTTATCTTTATGCGGTGCTGCCAGCCTGGTTTACTATGATGCTCTTTTGAGAGCTTAGCTAAATTTAAGCGGCGGCAATTTACATCCGGCAATCGCAGCTGCAGGACATTATCAGAAATATAAAATGTCTGCAGGATTACCCCACCCGGATGCCAAAAATAATTACAAGGCGTAAGCAACGGAGCTTACGTCTTTTTTTATGCCCGCCAACGCTTGCGGGTGTGTTGGCATATAATTATAGTAAGGAATTTTCTTCGCACGGAGTTTGGCAACATGATATAATATAATTAATATAGACTGTCCGTTATTAGCTTGGTGAAAGTAAATATAGTATAGATTAAAAGAATACGCATTGACACTCTGGTTTAAACGAAGGAGGGATGAAGCAATGCTGTTAGGTATTGATGTAGGCGGAACCTTTACGGATGCCGTGGTGCTGCTGCAGGGCGAGGTGGTGGCGCAGGCCAAGCGCGCGACGACGCATGATGATGTGCTGCAGTGTGTGCTGGCAGCGCTGGATGCGGTGCTGCAGCCGGGAATGGCGCAGGAGCTGGAGCGTGTGGTAATATCCAGCACTATCGTGACCAACGCTTTGACCGAGGGCAGCCTGCCGCCGGCGTTTTTGGCAATTATCGCCGGACCGGGCATGAACGTCAAGGGACATCTGCCGGTGACACCGTATTACTTGTCCGGTTATGTGGACCATCGCGGCAAGATTACGGCTAATATCGAATGGAGCAGGCATCAGGAGCTGCTGCGGCGCAAGGGCAGCGGCGTGTGTGCGGTGAGCGGCAAGTTTTCGGTGCGTAACCCGCAGCTGGAATATCAGGCGGAGCATGAGCTGAAAAAATGCGGCTACAGCAAGGTGTTTTTGGGCAGCGAGCTGAGCGGTGAGCTGAACTTTGTGCGCCGCAGCAATTCTGCGTATTTTTCCGCGCAGGTGTATGAGCTTTTCACCCGCTTCTGCAAGCGCATCGAGCGTGCCTTGGCAGAGCGCGATATCAACGCTCCGGTGCATATCTTGAAGGCTGACGGTGGTACTTTGCCGCTAGAGGCAGCCTTGCAGCAGCCGGTGGAGGCTGTGTTTACCGGTCCTGCGGCATCGGTGCTGGGCATAGAGGCGCTTTGTGCTCCCCAAGTTAACAGCATCTCGCTGGATGTGGGTGGCACTACTACCGACATTGCCTTCTGGGAGAACGGCCTGCCGCTGATGGCCCGCAAGGGTGCGGCGGTTGCCGGTTATCCTACGGCAGTGCGCGCCTTTCATATGCGCAGCATCGGTATCGGCGGCGACAGCAGGCTGCATAAGACGGAAAACGGTTATGTTGTCGGCCCCGAGCGCGAAGGTCCCGCTGCTGCTGTCGGCGGCAGCATAGCGACGCTGAGCGACGCGCTGATTACGGCGGGTTATGTGCATTTCGGTGATGAAGAGCGGGCGCAGGCGGCGATTGCCACTTTGGGCGGCGAACCGCAGGCGGAAGCACGCAGGATTGTGGCTGCCGCCGTTGAGCAGATTAAGACGACGATTCGGGAAATGCTGGACGAATGGGCCAAGCAGCCCGTGTATACGGTTAACGATGTTATCAAAGGCACGGAATTTATCCCGCAGCAGCTGATTGGCGTTGGCGGCGGCGCACCGGGCTTAATCAGGGCGCTGGGCGAGGCTATGGCGCTGCCGGTGGATATTCCTGCCGGAGCGATGGTAGCGAATGCTATCGGCGCAGCGGTGGCAAGGCCTACGCTGAGCGCAGGACTCAGAGCGGATACTACCGACGGCTATTACATTATTCCTGAGGGCGGAAAACGCGAAGCCTTGCCGCGACGCTTCAGCAAGCAGGCGGCAGAGGAGCTGCTCGCAAGCTGGCTGCGGGAGCAGACGGCGCAGTGGCAGCTGCCCGACCAGGAAACGGAGCTTATCAGCTACGAGCATTTTCATACAGTACACGGCTATTACGAAACCGGCGATATTTACAGCCTGCGTATGCAGCTGAAGCCGGGAATTCTCTATAAGGTTAGCGGCAGGGAGGTGAGCTTCTGATGGCAAAGAATACCTTGGGATTAGTATTTTTCCCTGCGTTTGACTGGATGATCAGCCCCGGTCACCCCGAACGGCAGGAGCGCTTATTATATACGCGCGACCAGCTGGAGGAGGAGGACCTGTTCGATTGCGAAGAGATTAAGGAATATCGCCCGCGTCTTGCTGAAATCGAGGATTTGCAGCGTGCGCATGTAGGTGTGCCGTCGATTGCACGTCTGATTACGCCGGCGCATCTGACCTCTGCGGGAGGCTGTTTGGCGGCGGCCGATGCCGTAATGCAGCGGGAGGTACAGCGTGCCTTTGCACTCGTGCGTCCGCCGGGACATCACGCTATGCGTATAGTACACGGAATCCGTGGTTTTTGTACTATTAATATTGAAGCAATAATGGTAGAATATTTACGTAGCAGGTATAATATCCGTAGGATTGCTGTTGTGGATACCGACGTGCATCACGGCGACGGCTCGCAGGATGTGTTCTACCATGATCCCGATACACTGTATATCTCCTTCCATCAGGACGGGCGCACCTTGTATCCGGGCACAGGCTTTCCTAATGAAGCAGGCAGTCCTGCGGCTTGGGGTACGAACATTAATCTGCCCTTGCTGCCGGGAACCGGCGACGAAGGACTGCACCGTCTGTATGACGGCTTAATCACGCATATTCTGGAGGACTTTCAGCCGGAGCTGATTATCAACAGCGCCGGCCAGGATAACCATTTCAGCGACCCGTTGGCTTCCATGCAGGTGACGGCGCAGGGCTATGCGCGTCTGGCGGATAAGCTGCAGGCTGATATTGCAGTGCTGGAGGGCGGTTATTCAATTGAAAGCGCCCTGCCTTATGTCAACACCGGTATTATTCTGGCGATGGCAGGCATGGATTACAGCAAGGTGGTGGAGCCTGATCTGCGCGGACTGCGACCGCAGGATGAGCGCTGTAATAAGCGCGTAGACCAGCTTATTGCCGAGGTAGGCGATTTGTACTTCAAGCGTGAGCGTACGAGCAAGGAATTGCTGGCGAAATGCGGCAATACCTGGCAGCGCAGCAAGCATATCTACTACGATGAGGAGGGTATCCGCGAGGAGCAGGTGGAAAGCGTGCATTATTGCGAACGCAAGGCCTGCCGCGGTTATTTTACCCTGCAGACGGCGGCCGAAGGGACGCGCTTTGGCGACCAGAGCGCTTTCATTACCTGCCTGACGCGCGAAATCTGTCCGCATTGCCGGCAAAAGGCCTACGATGCAGCGCTGGCAGAAAAGAAGCGTGGCCGCTGGCAGTATGTGTTGGTGCAGGATATTGCCACAGGTACAGTAGAAAATCTATAAATAATAAGCATTAGGACGCCGGCAAATAAATATGCGTCTTAAGCTGAGAATCGAGGTTAAATAATGATTAATGAATTGGTTGTAGCTACCCATAATCAGGGCAAGGTGGAAGAGTTTAAAACTTTAATGAAGGATTTGCCGATTGATATCAAATATCTGGCAGATTTTGACGCAGTTGAAGCGCCGGCGGAAACAGGCCGTACCTTTGCTGCCAATGCCCGCCAAAAGGCTACATATTATGCAAAGAAGCTGGGCAAGCCCTGTATTGCCGATGACTCCGGCTTAGAGGTGCTGGCGCTGGACGGTGCTCCTGGTGTGCGCAGTGCGCGCTATGCCGGCGAAAAGGCCAGCGACGAGGACAACAACAACCTGCTGCTGCACAACATGAAGTTTCAGGTTAAGCGTACCTGCCGCTTCCGCTGTGCGCTGTGCGTAGCACAACCCGACGGCAAGGTGCTCAATGAGGTAGATGGCATCTGCGACGGCATGCTGCTGCATGAGCCTTTGGGTGAAAACGGCTTCGGCTACGACCCGCTGTTCTGGTCCACCGAGCTGCACAAGGGTATGGCAGAGGCTACCATGCAGGAGAAAAACAAAATCAGCCATCGCGGTAAGGCAATCCGTAAGCTGGTTGCTATCTGGAGCAAAAAGAAATGAGAATAGGCATTACGGGTGATACGCATGGCAGCGCGCAGGCGATTCGCCGCATTCTGCAGCAGACACCGCCTATCGAGCTGTGGCTGCATACAGGCGATTATGCGGCTGACGCTAACCGTCTGCATGATGCGACAGGCATCAAAACAGTGCGTGTGCGCGGCAACTGCGATTTATTGGATGATGGCAGTAAATATGATGAGTATCTGGAAATAGAAGGCTATAAAATCTGGCTGACGCACGGACACAGATATATAGAAAGAAATGTGCAGGCTGATTTGGGCTATTGGGCCAAGCAACTGGGGCAGGATATCGTGGTGTTCGGTCATACGCATGTGCCGATGGCAGAGTATTATGCGGAAACGCTGCTGGTGAACCCCGGCAGTCCGTCCCGCCCCCGCGGTGGCTCGGAGCCTTGCTTTGCGGTGCTTACACTGCAGGCAGGGCAGACGCCGCAGGTGGAATTCTTCAAGGTATGATTCCTGGTTCTGAATTTTTTCGTAGCAAGCAAAAATCTTTTGACAATTCCTCGAAATGATGTAGATTACACAGAAAATGTCTTGCAAAACAGGGTAGTTTAATATACAATAAGTGTATACTATTTATCGGACGGAGCTAATGATTTTTTAGACAGCTTACGTCGGGAAATCTTGGGAGGAAAAAAAGATGACAATGACTCTGCGTGAAGAAGCTCTTAAATTACATATGGACAATAACGGCAAAATTGCTGTAGTAAGCAAGGTGCCTATTGCAACTCGTCATGATCTGGCTATTGCCTATACCCCGGGTGTAGCTGAACCCTGTAAGGATATCAAAGAGGACAAAAACCTCTCCTTCGAATATACCTGCCGCGGCAACATGGTTGCTATTATTACCGACGGTACCCGTGTACTCGGCTTGGGCGATATCGGCCCCGAAGCTGCTATGCCGGTAATGGAAGGCAAGGCTGCACTGTTTAAAACCTTCGGTGATGTTGACGCTGTGCCTGTTTGCCTCGATACCAAGGATCCGGACGAATTCATCCGCACCGTTAAGCTGCTGCAGCCTAACTATGCAGGCGTAAACCTGGAGGATATTTCCTCTCCCAAATGCTATGAAATCGAAGATAAGCTGAAGGAAATCTGCGATATTCCTGTATTCCACGATGACCAGCATGGTACCGCTATTGCCTGCCTGTCTGCTGTACTGGGCGCACTGCGTTTTGTTAAAAAAGACATTGCTACCGCTAAATTCGTTGTCAACGGCTGCGGTGCTGCCGGCAGTGCTATTGGCCGTCTGCTGGTAAACATGGGCGCACAAAACGTAATCATGGTTGACCGCTTCGGCGCTCTGTATGAAGGCATTGACGCTAAGCTGGACCGCATCCAGAGCTACTTGGCTACCGTAACCAATAAAGAGCATAAGCAGGGTACTCTTGCTGATGTTGCCAAGGGCGCGGACGTTATGATCGGTGCTTCCGCTCCGAACGTATTCACTAAAGAAATTATGCAGAGCATGGCTGAGAAGGCTATTGTTTTTGCTCTGGCTAACCCTGTTCCGGAAACCAGCTATGATGCTGCTAAGGAAGCAGGTGTTGCAGTTGCGGGCACCGGCCGTAGCGACAGACCGAACCAGGTTAACAACGTAACCGTATTCCCAGGCGTATTCCGCGGTGCTATTGATGTACGCGCACGCGCTATTACCGAGGATATGAAGGTTGCCGCTGTTTATGCTATTGCCGACCTGATTGACGAAAAAGACCTGCGTGAGGACTATGTAGTACCTGACGCTTTTGACCCGCGTGTTGCTCCTGCGGTTGCTGCCGCTGTAGCTAAGGTTGCTATCGAAAAGGGCCTGGCACGCAAAATTGTAGATCCTGAGGTTGTAAGAGCCAATACTGCTAAACGCATCGGCCGTTAAGCCGCAGTATACAAATATTATTCTCACAATGACAATGTGAGCTTAGGAGGATGAAAACATGAGAGAAATAAAGGTTAGTGAAGTCACTGATGTTATTGCCAAGCTGTGCATGGATTCCTGCTACTATCTCCCGCAGGAGATGATGGACAAAATCAGAAATGCCGCTGTTGAAGAAGAATCTCCTTTGGGCAGGGAAATCCTTGCTACATTAATTGAGAACTTCGAGCTGGCTAAGAAAAAAGCTGTTCCTCTGTGTCAGGATACCGGTCTGACCGTAGTATTCCTGGAAATCGGCCAGGAAGTGCATTTCGTTGACGGCGATTTGTATACTGCCATTCATGCAGGCGTAGCAAAGGGCTACACTGAAGGCTATCTGCGTAAATCCTCTGTAGGCGACCCGGTATTTGATCGTAAAAATTCCGGTGATAATACTCCGGCAATCATCCATACCAAGATTGTTCCCGGTGAAAAGGTTAAAATTATTGTTTGCCCCAAAGGCTGCGGCAGCGAAAACATGGGCGCTTTGAAGATGCTGAAGCCGGCAGATGGTGTTGAAGGCATCAAAAAATTTGTTGTTGATACCGTGCGTGCCGCAGGTCCGAACCCCTGCCCGCCGATTACCGTCGGCGTAGGCATCGGCGGCAACATGGAGCGCGCCGCTATTCTGGCTAAATACGCGCTGACCCGTACCGTAGGCGAGCACAATAAGGATGAGCGCTATGCGGCACTGGAGGACGAGCTGCTGGAGCTGGTAAACAAGACCGGTGTAGGTCCTTCCGGCTTGGGCGGCAGCACTACCGCTCTGGCTGTAAATGTTGAATTTACCCATACCCATATCGGCGGTATGCCCTGCGCTGTAAACCTGAACTGCCACCAGGCACGCAAGGCTGAAGCAGAAATTTAAAGGAGGCGCCTGAAGATGAGTGAAGAAGCTGTAATCAAATATATTAATGCTCCGCTGACCGAAGAAACTGTCAAAGACCTGCATGCAGGCGACGTTGTACGCATCAGCGGTTATATCTACACTGCACGCGACGCTGCTCACAAGCGTTTGTATGAAGCGCTGGAGCGCGGCGAAAAGCTGCCTTTGGACCTGACCAATAATGTTATTTATTACGTTGGTCCTACTCCTGCCAAACCGGGCGAGGTTGTCGGCAGTGCCGGCCCCACCACCAGCGGCCGTATGGATAAATACACCCCGACCATGATTGAGCAGGGCATGCGCGGCATGATCGGCAAAGGTCTGCGCAGCCAGGAGGTTATTGATGCCTGCGCGAAGCATGGCGCTGTTTACTTCGTTGCTGTCGGCGGTGCTGCCGCAGTAATCACCCAATCCATCAAGAGCGAAACCATGATTGCTTACGAGGACCTGGGACCGGAGGCTATCCGCAGATACGAGGTTAAGGATTTCCCGGCAATCGTCTGCATCGACAGCGAGGGTAATGACTTCTATAAAGTTGGTATTGCCAAGTATAAAAAAGAGTAACATTGTTAACAGATTAAGGGCAGGATTTTCTGCCCTTAATTTTTTTTGCGATTAATGTTGACAAAGACACTAGGATAATATATTATAACTCTCAACTCAATAACACGCTCTTATCAAGAGTGGCGGAGGGAACAGGCCCTATGATGCCCGGCAACCAGACAAATGTTATGGTGCTACATCCTGCAAGTGTAATCTTGAAAGATGAGAGGAAGACCGGCTCCTTCCTCAGAAGGAGTTTTTTTCTTAGGCGGATGTTTTGCAAGACGTGTTAAATAAAGAAAGGGAGTAAGAAAAGATGAAAAAATTATTAGTTGCATTACTGGCATTAGTAAGCCTGGCAGTTGTTGCTGCAGGCTGCGGCGGCGGAGACAAAAAGGCAGACAATGGTGCTGACAAAAAGGTAACACTGAAGGTTGGTGCTACCGCTGTACCGCACGCAGAAATCCTGAACCAGATCAAAGGCACCCTGGCTAAAGAGGGCGTAGACCTGCAGATTATCGAATTCAGCGATTATGTTAAACCGAACCTGGCTTTGAACGATAAGGAGCTGGATGCCAACTTCTTCCAGCATGAGCCTTATCTGGATACCTTCGTTTCCGAGCGCAAAATGAATCTTGTATCCGCAGGCAAGGTGCATATCGAGCCGATGGGCATTTATTCCAAGAAAATCAAATCTCTGAATGATATTCCCGAAGGCGCTAAAATCGCTATTCCGAACGACCCGTCCAACGGCGGCCGTGCGCTGGCTCTGCTGCAAAGCGCTAAGCTGCTGAAGCTGAAGGATGGCGTTGGCGTTAAGGCTACCGTAGGCGATATCGTTGGCAACGACAAGAAGCTGAAGATTGTGGAAATCGAAGCTGCTCTGCTGCCGCGTTCCATGGATGATACCGATTTGTCTGTTATCAACTCTAACTTCGCTATGGAAGCTAAGCTGAACCCGGTTAAGGATTCTCTGTTCACCGAGCCGAAGGAATCTCCGTATGCTAACATCGTAGCTGTCCGCAAGGGCGACGAAAACCGTCCGGAAATCCAGAAGCTGATGAATGCTCTGCGTTCTCCCGAGGTTAAGAAGTTCATCGAGGATAAATACAAAGGCGCTGTTGTAGCAGCGTTCTAAGCAAAGCAAAACTGCTGTCGCATGTCAAAGTGCGACAGCTTTTTTATATAGCAAAATTTTGTTGCCGATGCAGGCGTAATAATGATACAATTATAAAAAACAGACGGGATGCGTGTAGAACGATTTACTGCTGCGGAAAGGGGGAGCTTAGCATATGACGGAAGCTTTAAAACTGCCTGTGGGAATAGAAGATTTTGCGGAAATTCGTCAGGCGGGTTTTTATTATGTTGATAAAACAAAATTCATTGAACAGCTGCTGGACGGCTGGGGCAAGGTTAATTTGTTTACAAGACCGCGGCGCTTCGGCAAGACGCTGAATATGAGTATGCTGCGCTATTTCTTTGAGATAGGAGCAGATGTTTCGTTGTTTGACGGCCTGCAGATTGCAAAAAACAAGAAACTGTGCGAGGAGTATCAGGGAAAATATCCGGTAATCTTTCTTTCCTTTAAGAATGTAGAAGGACTTACCTTTGCCGATGCGCAGTATCGTTTGGCTGAGCTGATTGCCGGAGAAGCGGAGCGCTTTGCTTTTTTAGCGCAGAGCGATAAGCTGACGGAAAATGAGCGAAGCTTATATTGCGGATTGACGGCGGTGCGCGAGGGACGTTATGCGTTGGCAGATGAAGTCCTTGTTTCTGCCTTGCAACTTTTATCGAAGCTTTTATCTAAGCATTACGGACAAAAAACGATTATTCTGCTTGATGAGTACGATGTGCCTTTGGATAAGGCCTTTCAGAATGGCTATTATAAGGAAATGGTGTCACTTATCCGCGGTATGCTCGGCCAGGCCTTAAAGACTAACGAGTTTCTGCAGTTTGCTGTGTTGACAGGCTGCCTGCGTGTTTCTAAAGAAAGCATTTTTACCGGCCTAAATAATTTTAAGGTGCTTTCGATTACCGATAACCGTTTTGATGAGCAGTTTGGCTTTACGGATGCTGAGGTGGAGCAGCTTTTGGCGGCTTATAATCTGACAGACCATCTTGAGGAAACCAAGGCGTGGTATGACGGCTACCGCTTTGGTGATGCTGATGTTTATTGTCCGTGGGATGTTATCAACCATGTTGATGTGCTGCGCAGCAATCCGTCGGCAAAACCACAGGCTTATTGGATAAATACCAGTGGCAATGCTTTGGTGAAGCTCTTCATAGAGATGGCCGATAAATCGACGCGTGATGAACTGGAGCGTCTGGTTGCAGGCGAGGCTATAGAAAAGCATATCCGCTTGGAACTGACCTATGATGAAATAGACAGCAGCATAGATAATCTTTGGAGCGTACTTTTTACCACCGGTTATCTTACGCAGAAGGGCGTGGCAGAGGATGGCGCGTTTAAGCTGGTGATTCCCAACCAGGAGATTCGCGAGGTGTATAAGCTGCAGATTCAGGAATGGTTTAAAAAGAAGGTTTTTGCCGACACTGAGCAGCTGCAGAGCTTTTGGCAGGCTTTCGCCATGGGTGACAGCGAGGCGGTAGAGCTGTTTTTGAACAGAACTCTCAGCAATTCCATCAGTGTTTTTGATGCTAAGGGCAGGGATGCGGAAAGAGAAAATTCCTATCACATGCTTTTGGTAGGCTTGCTGGCAGGAAAGGCAGACTGGCTGGTGCGCTCTAATGTGGAAGCGGGCGAGGGCTTTGCGGACATTATTGTTGAAACAGATGATTTGGATGCCGGCGTAATCGTAGAGCTGAAGTATGCGCAGACGATGACGGCTATGGAGAAGAGCTGTGCGAAGGCGTTGGCGCAGATTCGCGCAAAACGCTACGCAGAGTATCTGCATAATAATGGCAGAGAAAAAGTTTTGCTTTACGGCATAGCCTTCTGCAAGAAAAAATGCAGGGTTATGGCAGAAAAGCTGTAGATAGCTTTTAGGCTCGTGGCTTTACCTGAGGGGTAAGGCTATGGGCCTGCTTTTTATTTTTTGACGCAGCCGCCTGCAAAATATGCTATACTTAAAGAAAAACTAATCTTAAAATCGTGAGGTAGAATATGCGTAAATATGCAAAATTTTTCGTAACCCCGAAGGGAGAGCGCGCTGCACGCGGCGGTCATCCCTGGGTGTTTGGTGAAGAGGTAACTAAAATTGAAGGCGAGTATGCCAACGGTGATTTGGTGGATGTAGTAACGTCTAAGGGCAAGTATTTGGGCACCGGTTTTGTGAACGACCATTCCAAAATCCGTGTGCGCATTATTTCCACCAATACCAATGACAAGTTTGACGAAGCCTTTTGGGAGCGCCGCCTGCGCTATGCGCTGGATTACCGCCTGACGGTTATGGGCGAGCGTGATTTTAACTGCTGCCGTCTGATTTTCGGCGAAGCGGATATGTTCCCCGGCCTGACCGTGGATCGCTACAATGATCTGCTGGTAACGCAAACCCTGTCCCTGGGCATTGAGATGCGCAAGCAGATGCTGTTTGAGCTGCTGATTAAAATTTTGCGTGAGATGGGACAGGAAATCCGCGGTCTGTATGAGCGCAATGACGTAAGAATACGCCTGTTGGAGGGCATGGAGGAGGGCAAGCACTGGTTTGCTACCGATTTGTGCCCCGAACCCGGCGCTGTGACTACCGAGATTGTCGAAAACGGCATCGAATATACGGTTGATGTAGAAAACGGCCAAAAGACAGGCTTTTTCCTCGACCAGAAGTATAACCGTCAGGCGATTGCCAAAATTGCCAAGGGCAAGCATGTGCTGGACTGCTTTACCCACACCGGCTCCTTTGCGCTGAATGCTGCCAAGGGCGGCGCTGCCAGCGTTACCGCGGTTGATATCAGTGCGGAGGCAGTGCAGATGGCAGAGCATAACGCTGCGATTAACGATTGCTCCGATGTTATGCACGGATTGCAGGCGAATGTTTTTGATTTGCTGAGCGATTTGTTCAACAAGCATTCCCGTGAATATGACTTTATTATTCTGGACCCGCCGGCGTTCACCAAATCCGGCAGCACGGTGAAGAATGCGATTCGCGGCTATAAGGAAATCAACCTGAAGGCGATGAAGCTGCTGCCGCGCGGCGGTTATCTGGCAACCTGCTCCTGCTCGCACTTTATGAAGGAGGAGCTGTTCGTGAAGATGCTGCAGGACGCTGCGCATGACGCTAATGTTTCTCTGCGTCAGATTGAAGCGCGCCAGCAATCTCCGGACCATCCGATTCTGTGGCAGGTGCCGGAAACAAATTATCTCAAATTCTATATCTTCCAGGTAGTATAAAAACTCAGTCTAAAAATATGCTGCTGTTAAGGGGGCGTTATTGTGCAGGCTTTAGAGGGTATTCGTGTGCTTGATTTGTCGCGTCTGCTGCCGGGACCGTATTGTACAATGCTGTTGGCCGATTTCGGCGCAGAGGTTATCAAAATCGAAGAGCCGGGACGGGGCGATTATGCCCGCAGTTTTCCGCCGTTCCTCAAGGATTTCGGTTACTGGCATCTGCAGCTGAACCGCAATAAAAAGAGCGTAGTGCTCAACCTGAAATCGGAGGCGGGACGCCGGGCGTTTCTGGAGCTGGTGAAAACTGCCGACGTGGTGGTGGAAAGCTATCGTCCGGGCGTACTGACGAAGCTGGGTATTGACTATGCGGCGGCGAAGGCGGTGAATCCGCGCATTATCTACTGCTCGCTGACAGGCTACGGCAAAAAGGGACCGCTGGCCAAGCAGGCCGACCATGATATCGGCTATGTGAGCCTAGCAGGCATTACCGCTATGAGCGGTGAGGCTCAGGGCAAGCCGGCGATTCCGGGTGTGCTGATGGCGGATATGAATGCGTCGATGGCTGCAGGCATGAGCATTATGATTGCACTGCGCCATGCACAGATGACGGGCGAGGGGCAGGAGATAGATATTTCGCTGTATAATGTGGCGATGACGCTGATGCCCGGTGCTGCCAGCCTGTACTTCGGCAGCGGCTTTGTTGCGGAACGCGGCAACAACTGGCTGACGGGTGCCAACGCCAACTATAATATTTATGCGACGAAGGAAGGACGCTACCTTGCTGTAGGGTGTCTGGAAAAGAAGTTCTGGAGCAACCTGTGCGCTGTGCTGCAGCGCCCCGATATGACGGACCTGATAGATGATGATGCTGACCACGACTACTTAAAGCAGCAGCTGACGCTGGAATTTGCCAAGCACACGCTGCCTGAATGGGAGCAGCTGCTGGCGGGCAAGGACACCTGCGTAACGCCGGTGCTGGATTTTGCCGAGGCGGTGGCTGCGGAGCAGACCAAGGCCAACGAGATGGTGCTGAACGTAGAGGACGCAGAGCTTGGCAGCTACCGGCAGCTTGGCTTTGCCATGAAGCTGAGCGAAACGCCGGCGGCTCTGCAAAAGCGTGCGCCGCGCTTGGGCGAGGATACGCAGCAGGTGCTGTCGCAGGCGATTGCCGATGAAAAGCTGCTGGCGGAAGCATTGCAGACGAAATAAAAAAATGACCTCCTGAAATTTCAGGAGGTCTGATTTTTTTGTAAGCTTTAAAGTTTTTGTGAGCTTATTTTTCTACACGGCCGGGATATGCTTTGAGTGCTTCGCCCAGAATGTAGATAGCGCGCTCCAAATCCTCGCTCTTTAATACATAAGCAAGGCGTGCTTCGTTGATGCCGCTGCCGGGGGTGTTGTAGAAGCCGTTGCCGGGAGCAAACATAACGGTTTCGCCGTCGATAGCGAAGTTTTCCAGAGTCCAGATAGCAAATTTTTCTGCATCGTCAACAGGCATGTTAACCATGATGTAGAAAGCGCCCTTCGGGTCGGATGCCTTCACGCCGGGGAGCTTCTTCAAAGCTGCAACGATGGTGTCGCGGCGTTTTTTGTATTCCTTGTTAACTTCTTCCAGATAGCTTGCCGGAGTGGTGTACAGAGCTGCTGCACCGACCTGCTCCAGAATCGGGCTGCACAGACGAGCCTGGCAGCATTTGATAACCTGCTTGCTGAGCTCTTTGTTTTTGCTGATGATGCAGCCGATACGCGCACCGCAGGCGCTGTAGCGCTTGGAAACGGAATCGATGATGATCAGGTTGTCGTCCAGCTCGGGCATGGTGCCGAAGCTGCGATATGCACCGTCATAAACGAATTCACGGTATACTTCGTCAGCGATTAAAGCCAGGTTATGCTTGCGCACGATGCGGGAGATCATGTCCTGCTCTGCTTCGGTATAAACTACGCCGGTAGGATTGCCGGGGTTGGTGAGCAGAATTGCTTTGGTTTTCGGAGTGATGTGCTTTTCGATTTCTTCTTCGCTGGGCAGGTGGTAACCGTTTTCTACGCTGGTAGGAACAGCGTTGATTTTAGCGCCGAACTCCTTGCAGAAGGTGGTGTAGTTAGCGTAGAAGGGTTCGAAAACCATGATTTCGTCGCCAGAGTCGCACAGAGCCATAACTGCGAAAATCAAGGCCTCGCTGCCGCCGTTGGTAACGAAAATATCTTCAATTGCATAATCCATGCCTTTTTCTGCATAATATTTCTGTACAGCTTTTAAGAGGAACATTTCGCCCTTGGAATTGCTGTAGGCGATTACCGGTGCCTGGAATTCACGCACGCTGTCCATGAATTGTGCTGGAGTGGCAATGTCAGGCTGGCCGATGTTCAGATGATAAACCTTTTTGCCTGCAGCCTTGGCTGCGTCAGCATACGGAGACAGCTTTCTGATAGGAGATGCTGTCAGGCTTTGAATACGTTGAGAAAGTATCATGAAAAAAACTCCTTGCTGTTATAGTTTGTTTTGGAGCAGATGTAACTGCTTTGTTTATTATAGCACAGATTTTGCCGAGATTGTATATAGTAAAATATTAATACTGTATACATTTGACTTTTTGACGTAAGCACTTTTACTGCCAGAAGTACGTGAAGAGCGCCGGTATCGGTACGCTGAGCTCCCTGATGCTGCCGTATACTATTACGTTGCTGGTTACTTTGACTATTATGCTGTATGCTTTCATACCGTTGGGCTTACAAGCGGACTACGTTTACCCGCGTAGAATGTAGTGTTTGAAGACGAACGATAAGGGCGCATCTGCTTTGGAAAGTTTTCTCGACGTACTAGAAGTACGCCGTCGTCAACTTCCCTTCGCATCTGCAACCCTTCTCGCTCGTCTTGGCTTGGTGAGATGATAGGGCCTATCTGCTTTATTTTCGCTGTAATATTATTTCAGAGATGATATAATGAAGATAGCCTCTCCTCGGGGAGAGGTGCCGAGCTTGTCGAGGCGGAGAGGGGTGACATCATGCAAGCTCTTCTCTTGTCCTATAGTTAATTCACCTTGCCTCCCCTCTAAGGGGAGGTGGCTGCGAGCATTGCGAGCAGACGGAAGGGTGTTATATGTATTTATGAAAGAAGGTCTTTGAAAATGTCTTTGCAAGAACGTTTGACTGAACGCTTTTTACGTTACGCTGCCGTACCATCCCAAAGTAAGGAGGGCTGTGCTGTTGTTCCCAGTACTCCCGGCCAATGGGATATGGCAAAGCTGCTGAAGGAGGATTTGGCTGAGCTTGGTCTGGTGGACCTGGAAATTAGCGAATTCTGCGTGCTGACCGGCCGTCTGCCGGCTAATCTGCCTGCAGGCCACGCTCCAGTGCCGAATGTAGGCTGGGTTGCGCATATGGATACCGTTGACGTAAACCTTTCTCCCGAGGTACATCCGCAGATTGTGAAAAACTATCAGGGCGGCGATGTACTGCTGAACGCTGAAAAGCAAATCTATATTAAGGTAAGCGAGCATCCCGAGCTGAACAAATATATCGGCAGCGACCTTATCACCACCGACGGTACCTCCGTACTGGGCGCAGATAACAAGGCTGCCGTTGCCAACCTGATGGTAGCACTGGAAACCATCATTAAGGAAAACCGTCCGCACGGCGAAATTTATGTAGCCTTTGTTCCGGATGAAGAGGTTGGCCTTTGCGGTTCCAAGAAGATGGATTTCAGCAAGTTTCCGGTTGAATTTGCATATACCATTGACTGCTGCGAGCTGGGCGAGGTTGTATACCAAACCTTTAACGCAGGCAGTGCACACATCAAAATCAAGGGCGTAACCGCACATCCGATGTCCGCTAAGAATACTCTGGTTAACCCGGCACTGGTTGCCGTAGATATTATCAACTGCTTCGACAGAATGCAGACTCCGGAGCACACCGAGGGCACCGAAGGCTTTATCTGGGTACAGGCTATTAAATCCAACGCTGCGGAAGCGACTTTGGATATCAAAATCCGCGACCATAACAAAAAGATGTATGAAGCACGCAAAGAATTCATCCGTCATGCTGTGGAATATGTACAGGCCAAGAATCCGAAGGCCGGCATTGAGCTGACTATCACCGACGTATACGGCAATATTGCCGATGCGCTGAACGATGACAACAGAAAATGCGTTGAGTACATTTTCGAGGCGATGAAGGAGCTGGATATCGAGCCGAAGGATATCGCTATGCGCGGCGGCACCGACGGTTCCTTTATTTCCACCAAGGGCATCCCTACGCCGAACTATTTCACCGGCGCACTCAACTTCCACTCCAACTGCGAATTTATGCCGATGGCTGCCGTGGAAAAATCCTGCTTGATGACTTTGAAGCTGGTTGAGCTGATTACCAAATAAAAAATGCTTGACAAATGCGTCGCTTTCCTGTAAAATCTTACTTGTTTCCGACGCAAATGCGCGCGAAGCCTTTTGGGGGCGTAGCTCAGCTGGGAGAGCACCTGCCTTGCAAGCAGGGGGTCAGGAGTTCGATTCTCCTCGTCTCCACCAATCGTTAATTAGCGGTCTTACTTTGGTAGGACCGCTTTTTTGTGTGCAAAAAAAGACGCCCATGCATATGAGCGTCTGCGTAAATTGTTTCATGGCTCAGCAGCCTTCGTTTTCTTCCCATTCCTCGCTGTTTTCGTTGATGTACCATTTGCCGTTGATACAGATATTTTCTTCGATAGTACGCGGGCCCCAGATAACGCTGCCTTCCGGGCCGTAGTCCTCGCCATCGTCGGGGCAGGTGTCATCGTAGGTGATAAAAGAGCCGGTGACGTTGATAGTGTCTGATTCTATATCATTTTTTTCCTGCTGCTGCGTTATGGCAGGCGGCTTCAGGATCAGATGGTATGCCATCAATAGATGGATAATATAAGCGAAGCAACCAAGCAGCACTATATCCTTTCGCAAATCAAAGAGAATAAAAATGAAAAGCAGAATTACTAAAACTGAGTTATAGATGAAAGCGTTCTCCGGATCAAGTTTTTTTATCTTATGTAAAAGATAAATAATCAGCAGTGTTAAGGGCAGCAGCACAAGAAAATAGCCTAATGATGTATGCGTAAAAAACAGAATAACGAGCGTTAAAAGGAGCATTAAAGCTATAAGGGCAATTACCTTTTTTATGTTACTGCAAAAGCTGTCGATAAAATTCATGGCACGCACCTCACTTTTATCTGTATTATAGCATGCCGGTGAATTTTCTACAAAAAATCTAAAAAAAACTGCAGAAATCGCTTGAATATGCTCTTTAAATGTGATATAGTATACACTATATTAAGGATTTCCCCAGAAAAAAGTATAGTATTTTAAAAGGAGCAAATTATTATGGAGAAAGAAAAAGCATTCCTGCTGTGGTTTGACCAGCTGGAGAGAAAAGACGTAGCAATCGCCGGTGGTAAGTCTTCTTCCTTGGGCGAGCTGACTTCTCATGTTGACGTACCTGTACCGTATGGCTTCGCAACTACTGCCTGCGCTTACAGATACTTCTTTGAAAAGACCGGTCTGTACAAGAAGATTAAAACTTTAATTGCCGGTCTGGACGTAGACAACAGCGCTCAGCTGCGCGAGGTTTGCGCTAAGGTCCGCCAGGCAATTATGGACGAAGAAATGCCGCAGAATCTGCAGGACCTGATTGCCCAAGCTTACAAAGAGCTGGGTGAAAAGGTTGGCCAGGCTGATCCGTTCGTTGCTGTTCGCAGCAGCGCTACCGCTGAGGATCTGCCGGATGCAAGCTTTGCAGGCCAGCAGGACACCTACCTGAACGTAAAGGGTGCCGAAACAATCGTTGCTAAGGTTAAGGAATGCTATGCTTCCTGCTTTACCGACCGTGCGGTTTACTACCGTGAAAAACAAGGCTTTGATCATCTGGATGTAGCACTGAGCGCTGCAGTACAGATGATGGTATTCTCCAAGGCTGCTGGCGTTATGTTCACTGTTAACGTTGCTACCGGCGACGACAAGAACATCCTCATCGAAGGCGCATGGGGCTTGGGCGAATATGTTGTTCAAGGCACCGTAACTCCGGATAACTATACTGTAAATAAAGCTACCTGCGAGATTGTTGAAAAGAACGTTAACGCGCAGGACATTAAGCTGATCCGCAAAGCTGACGGCGACTGCGAAGAGGTTGTTGTACCGCTGGATGAGCAAAACGAGCAGAAGCTGACTGATGAGCAAATCAAACAATTGGCTGAATGCGCTAAGAAAATTGAAGCACACTATGGCTGCTACATGGATATGGAATGGGGCGTTGACGAGCGCGATAACAAGGTTTACATCCTGCAAGCCCGTCCTGAAACCGTATGGAGCCGTCGTAACAAAGAAAATGGTGCACCGAAAGAGGAGAAAAAAGTGACTACTGATCGCAAAGTTATCGTTAAAGGCTTGCCTGCCAGCCCTGGTAATGTAGCAGGCCGCGTACATGTAATTTTGGATCCGTCCCATATCGACGAGTTCAAGGAAGGCGAAATTCTCGTAACCGAAATGACCGCTCCTGACTGGGTACCGGCTATGAAGAAAGCGAAAGCAATCGTAACCGATAGCGGCGGAATGACCTGCCATGCTTCTATCGTATCCCGCGAGCTGGGCATTCCCTGTATCGTAGGTACCAAGAGCCGTGGCGAAGCTGCTACCACCACCATTCCCGATGGTATTGATGTAACCATCGATGCTACTCATGGTGTTGTATACGAAGGCATTATCGAAGAGCCGAAGGCTGAACAGCCGGCACAACAAGTAGTTGCTGCTGCTGAATACTTCCCGCCGACCGGCACTAAGATTTATATGAACCTGGGCGATCCTGAGCTGGCTGAAAAATATGCTACTCTGCCTTGCGACGGCATCGGCCTGATGCGCGAAGAGTTCATCTGGACCACCTATATCCATGAGCATCCGCTGTATCTGATCAAAATCGGTCAACCGGAAAAGGTTGTAGACCAACTGGCTGAAGGCATCCGCCAAGTTTGCCAGGCTATGGCTCCGAGACCGGTAACCCTGCGCTTCTCCGACTTCAAGTCCAGCGAATACCGCGACCTGAAGGGCGGCGACGAATTCGAGCCGAACGAGCCTTCCGCTCTGCTGGGCTGGCGCGGTGCTTCCCGTTACTATGATCCTAAATATATCGAAGCATTCAAGCTCGAATGCATGGCTGTTCGCAAAGTTCGCGAAGAGTTCGGCCTGAAGAACCTGAACGTTATGATTCCGTTCTGCCGTAACGTAGAGGAATGCGAAAAGGTTACCAAGATTATGGCTGACTGCGGTCTGTCCCGTGGTAAGGACTTCAAGGTTTGGCTGATGGCTGAGATTCCGTCCAACATCATCCTGGCTGACCAGTTCAACAAGTTTGTTGACGGCTATTCCATCGGTTCCAACGACCTGACCATGCTGGTTTTGGGCTGCGACCGTGATAACGATACTGTTTCCCATATCTATGACGAACGTAACCTGGCTGTACGCCGTGCAATCCGTCACCTGATCGAGGTTGCTCATAAGGATGGCAAGACCGTTTCTATCTGCGGTCAGGCTCCGAGCGTATATCCTGAGTTCTGCGAGTTCCTCATTAAGAGCGGTATCGACAGCATGTCCGTTAACCCGGATACTGTTAAGTTCACCAAGAAGCTGGCTGCTCAAATCGAGCAACGCATCATGATGGATGCTCTGACCGGCAAAGGCCGTCAAGAGGTTGAGGACCTGAACTGGTAAGAGGCAATTAAAGACTTTCAGCTCTTTAGCTAAGCGCATTGGCTTTATCTGGAAGCAGAAAAAGTAAATATGCAGTAAAGAGTTTTAGGACTCCTGTGTTGTAGTACAAATTACAATATGGGAGTCCTATTTGCGTTTTTATGGTAAAAATGCTTTTAAGGAGGTAAATATGCTGTCTTTTATTTTTGTTATTGGTTTACTTTATCACACATATACCGATCTGAAATCTATGCTGCTTTATGACAATGTAACATTAATTTTAGCGTCAGTTGGCTTAGTACGCGCGTGGTATGAGGGGCAGCTTTTTGATGCTGCTTACGGCGCTGTGGTTATGTTGGCAATAATGTTGGTGCTGTATTTTGCTAGTCGCGGAGGTATGGGCGAGGGTGATGTCAAGTTAGCGCCGGCGTTGGGTATATGGCTTGGCTTAGAGCAGGGACTATTGTGTTTGCTGCTCGCCTTTGTCAGCGGTGGCGTTATAGGGGCATTATTGTTGCTGTGCAGGCGTGGGAAGCTGAAACAGGCGATTCCCTTCGGACCGTTTTTGTGCGCAGCAGCGGTTGTTGCGTATTTTTGTGGTAAAGAAATCATTACATGCTATTGGAGGATGTTCTTATGATGAAGTATGGTAAAAGTATTAGTGTTGAAGAACTATTTGAGCCTGTACTGTGCGCTTTGCGCTGCCGTTGGCGCCGTAAGCAGGCGCTTTTGCTGTTGTCAATGCAAACGGGGGAGGTTGCGTATTGGCAGAATGGTGAGCATAGCTGGCAGGAGCAGCTGAAAAAGGAATGTCTGGCAGATAAGCAAAGTCTTACAGATGAGTTACGCGAATTACTGTTACAACATGAGGTTGAGGAGGATGCTGCGGTGCTTATTTTGCCAGCGGCAGAAGCTCTATATTCTGAGCAGCTGCTGTTACCTGCATTGCAGCGGCGTGAGCTGCAGGCTGCCTTAATGTGGGAGCTGCAGCAGAGCGTTCCCAAGGCAGAAACAAGCTATAGTTACAGCTTTGAAACGAATGTCGTCGGTGAAGCAGATGAACAGCAATATCAGGTGACATATACGGCTTTGCCAGATACATATCAAGCTGAGCTTGAACAGCTGTGTAGCAGCTTGTTACTGAAGCTGCAGGGCATTTGGCTAGGAAAGGTAACTCTTGACGCAGCTGCAACAGCCTGGTTTGCCGGCAAGCCGTTGCCGCCGGTATACAGGCAGCAGCAAAAAAGCCTGCAAAGTGCAGCGGCCACTTTTGGCCGCTGGTTGCCTAAGGCTAGTTGTGCTGTATTTGCTTTAGCACTATTAGCTTATGGCAGTGCCTTGGGAGGCTGCTATTTGGCGCAGCATAATTTGCAGAAGGTAGAACAGAAGCTTAAGCAGTATGAAGTATGGGAGCAACGTATCCAGGAAAGCGAAGCTATGGAAAGCAGTTGTCAGCACTTGGAAAAGCTGTTGGCTGCAGCACCTAAGGCATCTAAAGAGGCTAATGGTGAAGTGGAGCGTATCTGTCGCCAGATGCTGCCTGGTTGCTGGCTTACTGCTTTGGAATATGGCGGTACGAAGAAGCCTTTATTATTGCAGGGAAGGGCAGTTGATGCATTAGCTTTGGAAAGCTTAGTTGAGCAACTGCAAAAATGTGGCTATTATAGCAGAGTAGAGCTGTTGCAATCAGAGCAACAGGGAAATGCTATTGCTTATAAACTCAAGCTGGAGCTGAAGGAGGGCAAGAAATGAAGCTGGGAGAAAAGACGGTTAATGTATTAGCCTGCGTAGCAATTTTAATCGCTATTAGCCTGCTAGCTAATGCATGGTCGCTGTGGACTGAACGTCAATTGGCAGTAGCAAAGGCGGATAAGCTGCAAACAAAGCTGGCGCGGCAGCTGCGCTTTGCTAATGAGCATAGTGATTATGAAACGTATAAGACAAGACTGCTGAGTAAGCGGAATGGTTTAGAGCAGAAGGTAGAGCAGCAGCTTAATTTGAACATCGGGCTCCAGCGACTGCAAAAGCAGGCGCAGGGGCAGGGGATTCAGCTGAGCAAGCTTCAGATAGAAGGGAAGCCTGTTGCTTTGCAGAATGGCTTACAAATGCAGACATTAAATGTTAGTGCTGTTGGTGAGTTTTATTCATTGCTGCGTTGGCTGCGACAAGTGGAACGCGATGGCTGCAAGGTAAAGGAGCTACGCTTGCAGAGCATAATGCAGACAAAAGATGTGCTGAAAATAGATATCTCTCTAAAATTTCATGTTGCAAACTAAATCTTTCAATTAGCCTACGCTAATTTTATCTTGACAAAATCCATATCTTATAAGATAATGTCATAGTGAAGTTAGGCTAGGCTAATTTAAATTCAAAGATAGCACTAGCTAATATTGTAAAGGGAGTTGCGTATGAAAAAATGTATCTTACTCGTATTTGTCGTAATCATAGCCTTGGCAGGCTACTTCCTGCTGGCAAGAGGCCAGCACAAGCTCGCAGCCAACGCCGCCGTCAGCGTAACCGACAGCACCGGCGCCAAGGTACACATCCCCGCGGAGCCCAAAAGAATCGTCTTTCTCAATGCCTCCAATCTTGAAATCTTCGCCTCCATCGGTGGCAAGGCCGTCGGCAGACCTACCAGCACTTCATATCCCGACGATATCAAGGAAAGCATTAAGGACATTCCCGAAGTAGGCATGATCCACGCGCCGAATCTGGAAAAAATCATGAGCCTGAAGCCTGACCTGGTTGTAGGTACCAACGTACCCTTCCACGTAATGCTGCGCAAGCCTCTGGAAATGGCCGGCGTGCCGCTTTACCTGAACATGATAAACTCCTATGAGGACGTGCTGAAAAGCATAGACGACTTCGGCCGCTTTGCCGGCAGAGAAAAGGAAGCTGCCGCCAAGCGTGCGCAGATAGAAAAGGAATATGCCGCGCTGACGCAGGACGTGCAGAAGGGCAGGGGACCGAAGGTGCTGATCATCTTCGGCTCGCCGGACAGCTTCAATATGTCCACCAAAAAGAGCTTTGGCGGTGATTTGGCAGAGCGTTTGGGGGCCGTAAACATTGCGGACAAGGCCGAGAATGTGAAGGACAGCAGCTACATTCCGCTGAGCATGGAATTCGTAGCCAAGGAAAACCCCGACATCGTGATGCTGATTACCATGGGCGGCAGCAAGGAAATTCTGGAAAAGCTGCGCGCCAATATGCGTGACAACGCCATCTGGCATGACGTGAACGCCGTGAAGAATAACCGTGTGTACCAGCTGCCGCCGAGCCTGTTTACCGTTAACCCAGGCACGCACACCATCGACGCGATGAAGATTATGAAAGAATATATCTATGGAGAGGTTAAGTAATGAGCAATGATGCCAAAACAAAAGAAAAAATGCGTATAGCGGTCTTTTGCGGCCTGTGCATCCTGCTCGTTGCAGGCATTTTCGTGAGCATCGGCAGCGGTACGGTGAGCCTTTCGGTGGGTGAAACATGGGCAGCGCTGCTGGGTGAGGCCGATGCTGACACCGACCGCATTGTCAACCTCATCCGTCTGCCCCACACGATTGTGACAGTGCTGGTAGGCGCTAACCTGGCTTTGGCAGGCTGCAACCTGCAGGGCGTGCTGCACAATCCGCTGGCAGACCCCGGTATCATCGGCGTGAGCGCCGGTGCGGGATTGTTTGCGATGGTGATAATGCTGCTTTTCCCGGAACAGTCCGCTATGGTGCCGCTGGCAGCCTTCGTCGGCGCCGTGCTTTCCACGGGCATCGTCTTCTTCCTGGCTTGGGAAAAGGGCATTAACCCCTTGCGCATGATTCTGGCGGGCGTGGCAGTTGCCACCTTCTTTGGCGGCGGTATGGCGGCGTTGAACGTATTTTACAGCGACAGAATCCAAGGCACGGTTATGTGGATGGCCGGCGGCTTTCAGGGGCGCAGCTGGGGGCATGTGGAAATGCTTTTGCCTTATAGCGCGATTGGTATTATCGGTACGATTTTGTGTGCGCGTTCCCTGAATGCGTTGCAGTTGGGTGATGAGCTGGCCAAGAGCTTGGGTGTACGCGTGATGCGTATGCGCACGATTTTAATCTTTCTTTCCGCGCTGCTGGCGGCGGTTTCCGTAAGCGTAGCAGGCATGCTGGGCTTTGTGGGCCTCATCGTACCGCACATCATGCGCCTGCTAATCGGCAGCGACCACGAATACCTACTGCCCTGTGCGGCGATTGCCGGCGGTGCTGTGGTAACCTTGGCTGATACGGCGGCAAGAACGCTTTTCAGTCCGCTGGAAATCCCCGTGGGCATCTTCATGTCCTTCATCGGCGGTCCGTTCTTCCTGTATCTGCTGAAACGGAGGATGCGTTAAGCTATGAATATCCCGACATTACATACACAAAAGATTACTTTGCGCTACGGCGAGCACACGATAATCAGGGACCTGACGCTGGATATTTCCCAGCCAGAGATTGTGACGATTATCGGGCCGAACGGCAGCGGCAAATCAACGCTGCTGAAGGCGTTATGCCGTTTGCTGGAGCCTGCGAGCGGTGCGGTTTATCTCGACAGCAAGGACATCAACAAAATGTCTACGGAAGAGGTGGCGCGCACGCTGGCAGTGATGGCGCAAAGCGCGAACGCTCCTGGCGGCACGACGGTGGAGGAGCTGGTGTGCTACGGACGAATGCCGTACCGCAAGTTCTTCGACGGCCTCAATCAGGAGGACCGCCTGGCGATTGAAGAAGCGCTGGAGTTTACTGAGCTGGGACCGCTGCGTACGCGCCTTGTGCATACCCTGAGCGGTGGTGAACGTCAACGCGCGTGGCTGGCCATGGCGCTGGCACAGAAGCCTAAAATTCTGCTACTCGATGAGCCTACTACTTATCTGGACGTGCATCATCAGCTGGAGCTGATGGAGCTTGTTGTGCGCCTGCATAACGAAATGGGCCTGACGGTTATCATGGTACTGCACGATTTGAACCATGCGGCGCGCTACAGTGAGCGCCTGATTGCGCTGAAAAAGGGCACGATTATGGCAGACGGACCTACGGACGAGGTATTCACGCAGTCTGTAATTGAAGAACTTTACGATGTGAAGGCCGTGATTATGCGTGTCGAGGCCAACGGGACGCAGTACCCTGTGTGCTTTCCGTATAGTGTAGAGGAGCATGATTAAGATGAATAAATATATCAAAACAATCGCTCTCAGCATGGCGATGCTGTGTCTGGGCGCAGGTGCCGCAGGTGCGGCGCAGTTCAGCGATGCAGGCAGCGGCAAGGATTTGAACGCTGCGCAGCTGGCGCAAAGGCTGCAAAAATATGACATAGTTTTCTTTGGTGAATTTCATGATCAGGGAGAAATCCACCAATCTGAAATAGACCTGCTGCAGGCTATGCATAAATTAAAGGGTGCCAAGCTGGCACTGTCTATGGAAATGTTTGAGGCAGATAATCAGGATAAGCTGGATAAATTTCTGGCAGGCGCTTTGAGCGAGGAGGATTTCCTGGCCACCGCCCGCCCCTGGCCTAACTACCGCACGGATTATGCTCCGCTGGTAAATTTTGCCAAAGAAAAGAAAATGCCCGTTGTTGCTGCTAACGTACCGCGCTTTTTGGCGGCGCACGTAGCGAAAAACAACGCTTCAACAGAGGGGATAGCCGAGCAGTATCTGCAATGGCTGCCTAAGCATACCTATGCTCCCGAGGGCGCGTATAAGGATAAATTCTATGCGCAGATGAACTCCCCGGAAGCGCCGATGAAAATGCCGCCAGCGCGTTTAGCAGCAGTTTATGCGGCACAATGCCTGAAGGATGATAAAATGGCCGAGAGCATTGCTGCGTTTGCCGACGCACATCAGAATATGCAGATTTTGCATATCAACGGCTGCTTCCATTCCGATGCTCATCTGGGAACAGCGCAAAAGCTGGAAGCTTTGCGCCCTGAGCTCAAGGTTGCCGTAATCACACCGCTGGAGCGCAAACAGAAGGGCGAAAAGCCTGCGGGTGATTTTGTCGTTTGGTTCGACAGAAAATAAATTCTTCCGATATTTTTTTATCCGTGGGTTAGCGGTCGCTGACCTTGCGGGTGTAAAATATACCATAAAAAACAAGTAGAAAAAAGAGGTGCATTATGAGAAATTTAAACAAAAAGAAGATAGCATTACTTACTGCCTGTGTTGTCAGTGCAGTCGGCCATATGGCCTTTGCTGCTGAGACAGATAATTACGATGAATACAGCGGTGCGGATTACGTTGTGACCGCAACCAAGACACAGCTGGAGAAAAAAGAGGTTCCGCAAAGCGTTGAGGTTATTACCGAGCAGAAGATTAAAGATTTGGGTGCCTACAGCGTACAGGATGCCTTGCGCCTGGCAAATAATATTGACGTACAGGATAACGGTATGACCGGCAATCAGGTGCAGATGCGCGGCAACAGCACCATGCACACCCTGATTCTTGTCGACGGCAAGCGCATGGCGGCAGAAAATACGCAAAGCTCCAAAAATGCCTACGAGCTGAAGCGTATTAACATTTCCGATGTTGAGCGTATCGAAATTATCCGCAGCAACGGCTCCGCCCTCTACGGCTCTGACGCTATCGGCGGCGTAATCAATATCATCACCAAAAAATCTACTACTCCCAGCATCAGCGTCAACATGCACACCGGGACCAAGGATGAAGCAACAAGCTTTATGTATTCCTCCGGCAAGCAGGGCAAGCTGAGCCTGAAAATCGGCGGCGGTATCGAAAAGGTACGCAAGCTCGACAGCGGTGTATATAAAAACTACTCTAAAAATACAATGACCGGTACAGTTACTTCTACCGATGCCAGCAGCACTAACATGTATGGCACACGTCGCTTCCTGAACACCGGCCTGAGCTATGCTTTTGATGATAACCATAGCCTTGATTTTGATATGAACTTTATGCGCGAGCAGCTCAAAAGCTTCTCTTGGAACAGCATGGCAACAGATTATACAGAAACGCAGATGACTACATTGTTAGGCTTTTTAAGAAAACAAGCGATAGCAGGTGGTGCTCCTGCCGCAATGGTTAATAGCCAGGTTTTTGTGAAAGGTTTGCTAAACAAAGGCTATACAATGGAGCAGTTAAATGCGTCGATGCCTGACCCTGCGACTATTAAAAAATATCCGCAGCTTTCTTCTCACTTCTATGATAACAATCGTTCTGACTATAGTTTAGGCTTCAATGGCAAGGACGGTAAGCATGATTATAATTTCAGAACTTATTTCAGTGAACTGCGTAAGGAAAATACCTCCTGGTATAAAAATCTGAATACCAATACGACTAAGTTTGTCGATTTTGACCAAAACAATTATAAGCAGCTTGTTGTCGAAGGCAAGGATTCCTACAAAATGGATGAAAATAATACCCTGACCTTCGGTGCCGAATACAAAAAGGATATTATGAACGGCACGCATCTGAAGGGCCGCGGCACTGACCAACATGATGTAACCGTTAACGGCAAGAGCAAGACATCCTCTGAGGTATCCTCGGAAACTGCTGCCGTATATCTGCAGAACGAATGGAAAATCGGCGACAAGCTGCTGCTGATTCCCGCAGTACGCATTGACCACCATGATTCCTTCGGCACCCACACCTCGCCGAAGCTGGGCGCAACCTACAAATTAAGCGAAAATGCCCGCGTGAAAGCAAACTGGGGCAAGGGCTACCGCGCACCGACCTTATACGAACTGTATTCTCAGATGGAGAAGGTTGGCATGGCACCGATGCCGGTAAATGTTATCGGTAACCCCGACCTGCAGCCGGAGGAAAGCACCAACTTTGACTTTGGCTTTGAGGCCGAAAAGGGCAAGGTCAATGGCAAGGTAACCTATTACCATAACAAGATTAAAAATATGATTGATGGCGGTGACTATGATCCCGATAAGCTGGCGCAGAATATTATCTGGAGTAAATATATCAACCGCGGTGAGGTAGAAATCAAAGGCTTGGAAAGTGAAATCGGCTATAACTTCGATGGGCACTGGAGCGTAAGAGGCGTTTACAACTATCTGGATGCCAAGGATCTGGAAACCGGTGACCGCCTGGCCTACAGAGCACGCCATAACGGCCTGATTCAGCTGACCTACACCGATGCCAAGGAAAATCCGCTGACCGTAAATCTGTATAACAGATATTACTTCAACTATCATCAGAGCAATACTGACGGCTATCAGCAGGATTATTCCTACAGCACCACCGGTCTGACTGTCAGCAAGCAGTTCAACAAAAATTACCGCGTTTATGCCGGTGTAGATAATATCTTTAATAAATCCTTCCTGTATGATACCTATCATACCTACAGCATCGACGGCCGTACCTGGCGTGTAGGCGCAGAGATGACCTTTTAATTAGTGTTTTGATTCCATAATATACAGCATACTGCTCCTTTCTGTACTTTGGGGAGCAGTATGCACCTCCTGTAAAAGTACGACAGCATTTGTAGATTTGTGAGGAAAATATGCAGGCAATAACAGATTTGATAATGTACTTTCAGAAGGGCGGACTGGTTATGTGGCCATTGCTCGCCTGTTCTGTAACTGTGATAGCAATCGCCATTGAGCGGTTTATATATTATAAGAGCGTAGACAGCGGTGCAGCCTTTGCCGCCCGCTATTGCGCCGCCGTGCGCAGCGGCGATTTTGCTGTGGCGGCGGAGCTGGCGCGCAAGGGCAGCGGTCAGTGCGCGCAGATGCTTGCCGATGCAGCGGCGATTGATGGCGGCAAGGCGGAAAAGAGCGCCTTCCTCGAAAGCCGTGCCGGTATTTTTATGGCGACGCTGCGCGATAAGCTGGATTACTTGGGCATTATCGTAACGATGTCCCCGCTTTTGGGGCTGTTGGGCACTATCGTGGGCATGATTGGCGCCTTCAGCATTTTTAATGTAGAGGCAGGTGCGCCGATGGCGATTACCGGCGGTATCGGCGAAGCGCTGATTGCGACGGCGACAGGCTTGTGCGTAGCAATTCTTTCACTGTGCGCGCATTCCTATTTTGCCCATCGTATGGACAACATGATTACGGACATGGAGCAGTGCTTCAGTGCGCTGCTGGAGGCTGAAACAAGGAGAACAAGATCATGAAGCTGCGAGATGTGCGTAACAGAAAAACGCCGCCGCTGATGATTATTCCGATGATTGATATAATGTTTTTCCTGTTGGTCTTTTTTATGCTGAGCACGATGTATATGATTGACCTGAAAACGATTCCAGTGAAGCTGCCGCAGGCTAAAAATGCGGCGACGGATACCACGACTACCTTCGCCGTGACAATGAAGGCCGACGGCAGCGTATATCTGGGAGATACCAGGACGGATGCGGATGCTTTAGCGTTGCAGGCAGGACTGGAGCAGAAGAAGAACAAAAACTTCGCTGTTGTCATCCGTGCGGAAAAGGCGCTGGAGTACGGCGAGGTAATTAAGCTGGTAGATAAGCTGAAGGGCGCAGGCGTAGCACGCTTCGGCCTGGCAACGGATGGCGGTAAGTAACGATGAAGCAGATAGAAAAGCTGCAGGCGAAGGCACGTCAGCGCTTTGGCTTTTGCGGCTCACTGATAATACATTTTATATTGTTCGTTGCACTGGCGTTTTCGGGCGTTTTTGCTATGCAGCCACCGCCTGCGGATGCGGATACCGTGGTGTATTTTGACGCCGGCGGCGGAGGCGGCGGTGGCGGCGATGAAGCTGTCGCTGATGCTGCCGACGATGGCGAGGAGCAGGTGGAGGAAGTCGTGGAAGAAGAAACGATTACTCTGCCTGACGGCAAGATAGAGCATAAGCAGGTTGTGAAGCATGTAGTGAAGCATGTGCCTGCAGGTGCAAAAAAAGGCAGCGGCAGTGGCAGCGGCGGCGGGCACGGAACCGGCCATGGCACAGGCACCGGCAGCGGTATTGGTGCAGGCAGCGGAAGTGGAAGCGGTGGCGGTCACGGTGCGGGACACGGCAGCGGCATTGGCGACGGTGCAGGCCCCGGCATTGCCCGCAATCCCAAGGTATCTCCGCGCGTAGTCTCAACTGCGGCTCCGGTTTATCCGCAGGCGCTGCGTGATGCGGGCATCGGCGGGCGCGTTGTTGTGCGTGGCGTTGTAGGCATTGACGGGCGCGTAGAAAGCGCCGTAGTAGTGCGTTCCAGCGGCAACAGCACTCTGGATAACAACGCCCTCAGCGCCTTTTACAAATGGCGCTTCAGTGCTGCCAAAAACGACGCCGGCCAAAAAGTACGCTGCTACTTCGTACAAGGCTTCCCATTCGTAATTGAATATAGATAAAAGGCTTTTTAATAAGGAATTTTCACTTAAACTACGCTCAAACTATCGTAAAGCATGATAGTCTTTGCTTCGCTCAAACAAACAGCACACCATCCTCGGCGCTGCGCAGAATACACTTCGCTCAAACTTTCATTGCGCTTGATAGTCAATCCTTCGCTCCGACAATCAGAACGTTATCCTTGGCGCTGCGCAGACCGGAACGGACGACGGGCTCGCAAGAACCATGATGTCAAGCGAACTGCGCAAGCAACGGACAGGCACAGGAATTTTTCGCTGGAGTGTTGACGCATCCTGCGGATGCACGTCATGCAAAAATCAGCGACGTGAAAAATTTTGCGAATCTAGTCGCCGGAATCCGGCGGAGCAGCCGTTAAGGGCGTTTTTTGGATACTTTTTGCCGCCCCGGGCAAAAAGTATCATAGCACGCAAGCGTAACGGAAGCAGACTATCCTTCGCATTAAACATCAAAAACTATAACCCACAAGGAGAAAAACATGAGAAAAATAGCAATCTACGGCAAAGGCGGCATCGGCAAATCCACCACCACCTCCAATTTATCCGCAGCCCTCGCATTAAAAGGCTACAAAGTAATGCAAGTAGGCTGCGACCCCAAAAGCGACAGCACCAAAAACCTCATGGAAGGCAAACGCATCCCCACAGTATTAGAACAACTGAAAGCAAAAGGCGAAGCCTTGAAATTAGAGGACATTGTATTTGAAGGCTTCGGCGGCGTTCTGTGCGTAGAAGCCGGCGGCCCCACCCCCGGCATCGGCTGTGCAGGCCGCGGCATCATCTCCGCCTTCGAAAAGCTGGCCGAGCTGGAGGCCTTTGAAACCTACAAGCCTGACATCGTTATCTATGACGTCTTAGGCGACGTAGTCTGCGGTGGCTTTGCCATGCCCATCCGCGGAGGCTACGCACGCGAGGTATTCATCGTATCCTCCGGCGAAATGATGGCCCTCTACGCGGCAAGCAACATCGCTCAGGCCATCAAAAACTTCGGCCGTCGCGGCTACGCACGCTTAAAGGGCATCATTCTCAACGCCAAAAACATTGAGAATGAGCAGGAGCTGGTAGCCAAGGCTGCCGCAGAAATCGACACCGAGGTTGTGCAGTACGTACCGCGCAGCGGCGACATCCAAATCGCCGAAAATAAGGGTGGCACTGTCAGCGAATTTGTCAAGGATTCCCCGATGGTACAGGTATACAACGAATTAGCCGAGCACGTGCTGGCTATGAGCGAGGACGAAGAAGAATAGGAGGCAGTACATGGGCTTAAAGGAAGATGCAATGTGGAAGATGGCCGAAAAAATGGGCATGCCCAAAAGCGCCATCGAAGCCATCAAGGCCAAGCAGAAAAACGGCGACAAGAGCGCTGTGCCCGACATGGGCAAGATGATGAGCATGATGCAGGCCATGAAGGGTGACAAGAAGGATGAAATGCGCAAAATGGCTGAGAAAATGGGTATGCCGCCGCAGGCCGCAGGCATGGACGGCAACGAAATCTTAGGCCGTTTGAACCGCTTGAGCAAGGTGCAGACAATCAAGGATGTGCCCCAGCTCACAACAGCGCTGTTCCCCGGCACCCACTGTCCGCTGATGGGCGCGGCGATGGTGGCAGGCGGTATCGACGATTGCCTGCTGGTAATCGTAGGCACGGACGAATGCAGCTATTACACCAAAAGCCTCACCATCAACGAGCGCTACGGCGGTATTGCGGGACGCTGTGTTTCCGTAGTACTCGACAGCCATGACGTAACCTTCGGCAGCACCGAAAGCATGCACAAGGCGTTCAAAGAAATTGTGGCGGAATATCAGCCGAAATGCGTGATGCTCGTAACCACCTGCGTAATTGAGGTAATCGGCGATGATTACGACGCCATTGCCGCAGAGCTGACGAAGCAGTACAGCATACCGGTAATGGCGGTGCACACCGAGCACTTTAAGTGCGAGGACCATTTCCCCGGCTTGGAGCGCGCCATCACTGCCTGCGCCGCCATGATGCAAAAGCAGGACTGCGACGGCAGAGTCAATGTTTTAGGCCAGCGCATGGGCAACTTTGCCGACACGGAGCTGCACGCATTTTTAGCGGCAGCAGGCGTCAAGCTGGGCGTACAGTTGCCCAGCGGCTGCACTGCCGAGGAAATCCGCCGTGCTCCCGCAGCGAAGGTGAACATCGTCGTGCATGATATCGCGCTGCCGTTGGCGCAGGCTATGCAGGAGCAGTACGGCATTCCTTACGTTTACTTCAACCGCTTCGCAGCGCCGGAAAAAATCCTGCAGACCTATCAGCATCTGTTTAATTATCTGGAGCTGCCGCTGCCTGCGGAGATTGGCGCTAAGTTTGAGGAATGCAAGGAATTGGAGCAGAAGGTGCTGCCTGACGTCAAGGGCGTGCCCTATATCTACGGCAATACGCAGTATGACTGCTTCGAGCTCAACAGCTATCTGTGCAGCCTGGGCCTGGTGCCGCAGCTGATTCAGAGCAATAAGCTGAGTGAGGCTAATTTTGCGGATATCGAAAGCATTCTGGCGCAAACCGACCCGTACATCTGCAAGGCGGCAAATATCGCACCGCTGCAATATGTTTACGACGTACTGCATCCGTGGTTCTATATGGGCCATGAGTTCGGTGACCGCCTGCGCCGCAAGGGCATTGCCCTGCTGCACAGCGACCCGGCAGGCAAAATGCTGGGCTTTGAATGCAGCAGCTTCATGCTGCAGGCAGTGGCGAAGGCTGTAGCCGACGCAAAGAAATTCAGAGAGGAGGTCGGCCTGTGAGCTTAGTAAGATTTTTACCGACACCGTCGGACAGAATGGGAATTATCTGGAGCCTTTTGGCCGTACAGGGAGCCATCGTGCTGGAGTACGGCCCTGCCGGCACCACGCATTACAGCATGGGCTTATACGGAGGCCTGGGGCTGCGCTTTCAAAACCGCCTCTTCACCACGCATATGAGCGAGGACGATGTTGTCATGGGCGATGTAACACGCTTAGAGGAAGCAATTATCGAACTTGATAAAAGCTATGCGCCGAAGGTTATCTTCGTCGTAGCCTCCTCCGTAACTGCCGTCATCGGCACCGACATCAAGGGCGTGTGCCGTTATATGCAAAACGAGGTCAAGGCTAAGCTTGTGGCCTTCGAGCAGGGCGGCTTCCGCGGTGATTACAGCGTCGGTTTGGCCGAAACCTACAAGCTGCTGGTACGCAATCTGCCACAGAAGGATGCAGCGCAGGAGGCGGGCGTGTACAACATCATTGGTGCTTCTGCGTGGCGCTACCGCATGGCAAGCGACATCTGGGAGGTAAAAAGCCTGCTGGATGAAGCACTGGGCCTGCGCTGTAATGCCTGCCTTTGCTGCGATACCAGCGTAGACGAGCTGCAGGCCATGGGCAAGGCACAGGTAAATATTGTGCTGGGCAACGAAGGCCTTGCCGCTGCCAAATATCTTGAAGAAAAGTTCGGTACGCCATATGTTTATGCCGTTCCCTACGGCTACAGCGGCACCGTAAGCTTTTTGGAGCAGGTAGGCGCAGCGGTTGGCAAAGCTCCTGAGCCCATAGTGCTGATGCGCATCAAAATGAAGGAAAAGGGCATGTCCATGCTCAGTATGTATGCCATGATGGGCGGCAGTAAGCCAAGACAGGCCGCAGTTAAGGGTGATTATGATCTGGTGCAGGGTGTGAGCATTTTCCTGGCGCAGGCAAGCATCAGCGTAACGCACAAAATGTGCGCGCACAGTTTGAAGGCCATCACCGAGCCGGCAGCAGACGTAGAAGCCTGCGCCGAGGAGGGCGAATGGCTGCAGGAAATCCGTGAGTTGCGCGACACGCTGCTTTTTGCGGATGACGTGGCGCTTACGCAGGCAGATGCAAGCAACATGAAGGTGCTCATCAGCGCACCGTTTATGAATGGCGTAGTGGCAACACACCTGCCGTTTATGGGCGAAAAGGGTGCTGATTTCCTGCTGGAGCAAATCCAAGGTTATTATCAAAAGTAAAGTTTAAAGCAAAAGGAGGACACTATCATGAAACAAATTCCTGTAATTTTTTGGACCGGTACCGGTAACACACAAATGATGGCTGACGCTGTTGCGGAAGCAATCAACGCTGCCGGTGCGGAGGCTGTTGAAAAAAATGTCAGCGAAATCACTGCTGACGAGGCTGCAGGCTATGACGCTCTGGCACTGGGCTGCCCGGCAATGGGCGCTGAGGTGCTGGAGGAATGCGAATTCGAGCCGTTCTTCACCGATCTGGAAGGCAAGCTGGCAGGCAAAAAGGTAGCACTCTTCGGCTCCTATGGCTGGGGCGGAAGCTATATGCAGGACTGGGAAGCACGCGTTAAGGATGCGGGTGCGACACTTGTAGCAGACGGCGTACTGGCGCTGGGTGCTCCCGATGACGAAGCCGTGGCCAAGCTGGCGGAAGCAGGCAAGCTGCTTGCCGAATAAGGCTTAAGCAACACCAAAAACTGCCTTCCGATTTTAGGAAAGGCAGTTTTTTAGTGAAGCGCTTGCGTTATAGCAATTGGCAAATAACTCGCTTTATGATATTATTTAAGAACACATCCTATTGACTTTATACCTGCTATATAGTGTAGACTGTATCATCATAAAAGAAAGTATATAACGTCGCGGCAGCGTTTTGGCAAAAGCTGCTGCCCGCGCTTTAGAATATATATGAATAGAGGATAGGAAAGCTTTATGTTCAAAACATTTCTCAGCTATTATAAACCGTATAAGGGCATTTTGCTCTTTCTTGTGATAGGCTCGCTGCTGCGCGCACTGCTCGAGCTGTTCTTTCCCTATGTAGTGAAGCTGATGCTGGAACAGCAGCTGCCGCTTAAGAATCTGCCGCTGCTCCTTGAATGGTCGGCGGCACTGCTGGCCATGTATCTGGTAAACTTCGGCATGCATTTCAGCATCATCTACTGGGCGCAGTCCATGAGCTATTCCATGGAACGCGACATGCGCCGCGATTTGTTCAGCCATCTGCAAAAGCTGTCCTTCGGCTTTTACGATAAAAACAAAAGCGGCCAGCTGCTTTCGCGCCTCACAAGCGATTTGAGCGAAATTAACGGCTTCGCAGGCAATGCGCCGATTGATCTTATCGTCTGCGGGCTGACGATGGTCGGCACAATGGTTATTCTGATTTACATGAATCCTATGCTGGGCAGCCTTATTGCCTTCCTGCTTCTGGTGAAGGCAGTGCATACCGTTTTCGTCAACCTGCGCATGAAAAAGGCCTTTTTCGCTAATCGTGTGGCAATGGGCGAGGTAACGGGCAAGGCTGCGGAAAGCATTAACGGCGTGCGTCTGATCAAGGCCTTCGCGGGCGAGCGCAGCGATATGGCGCAGTTTATGGAAAAGGCGGATGCCTATCTGACGGTATGTAAAAAATCCTTTAAAATAACCTCATATTTCGTCGGCAGTATGATTTTCTTCAGCAACTTTATCAATGTGGCGATATTAGTCGTGGGCGGTCTGCTGATAAATCAGGGGCTGATGAGCTTCGGCGAGCTGGTGGCCTTCTTCCTCTACGTGGGCCTGTTTATGAAGCCGCTGATGCAGCTTTTAGGCTTCATTCAGGTATATCAGCGCGGCATGGCAGGCTTCAAGCGTTTTTATGAGCTGCTGCAGGAAAAGCCCGAGATTGTTGATGCACCGGATGCTAAAATCTGCCCGCCCTGCAAGGGTAACATCACCTTTGATAACGTCAGCTTTGCCTATGCTGACGGCAGACCTGTTATCCGCAACCTTTCGCTGAGCGTGGCAGCAGGTGAAACTGTGGCCTTTGTGGGCGCTACGGGAGCAGGCAAAACAACTATTGCCAGCCTTTTGCTGCGCTTTTACGAGCCGCAGAGCGGCAGAATTCTGCTGGACGGTAGCGATATCCGTGAATTTACGCAGGAGTCGCTGCGCAGGCAAATCGGCCTGGTGCAGCAGGATGTCTTTCTCTTCGGCGACAGCGTGCGCTATAACATAGCCTACGCTAAACCGGATGCGACAGCGGACGAGGTGCAGGCGGCAGCGAAGGCAGCGGCGGCGGATGAGTTTATTCAAAAGCTGCCTGCAGGCTACGATACCGAGGTGGGTGAGCGCGGCGTGAAGCTGAGCGGCGGCCAGAAGCAGCGCTTGGCGATTGCGCGTGTCTTCCTCAAAAATCCTCCGGTAGTAGTGTTGGATGAGGCTACAAGTGCGCTCGACAATATTACTGAGCAGCAGATACAAAAGGAGCTCGACGAGCTGGCGGTAGGACGCACCACGCTGATCATTGCGCACCGTCTTTCCACCATCCGTCATGCGGACAAGATTGTGGTGCTTGACGAGGGCGCTGTTGCGGAGTGCGGCAGCCATGAAGAGCTGCTGGCGCGCAAAGGGCATTATTATAATTTGTATCAGAAAGATTAAAGCAGAGGCTTGCGGATGCAGGCATACTGCAGAAGATAATAAAATAAAAATAGCGCACGCTCTTAAAGTGTGCACTGAGAATACAGAAAACCCATGTCTTGCCGATTTCGGCGGGACATGGGTTTTTAGTGCTTTGTGTTTAATTTTTTATTTTTGTATTAGGCTTGCTTTACGTGCTTAAGACTCTTACTTCAGCTTTTCCACATCAGCGAGAGATAAATTTGTAAGCTCAGCGATAACCTCGGGAGAATAGCAGCCCTTAGCCAGCATACGCTTAGCAGTAGCGAGTTTCTCTTTAGCTTCGCCTTTTGCAATACCTTCACGCCTTTCATCTAACAAACGTGCTTCCATAAGCATAAATTCTCGCCTCACTTTCGTATCAAGTTTGCTCAGCTTGCAACGCTTCGACTTGCTCAATCGGGAGAGAAGTAGCCTTGGCGATATCCTGCACAGAAAGGCCCATGCTGAAAAGA
>ENA-ORSL01000032-ORSL01000032.1-human-gut-metagenome-genome-assembly--contig:-NODE-32-length-151360-cov-17.462344_pt1 | contig 151360 bp, 125 predicted proteins | sample MGYA00242190_ERZ509157 | MGnify/ENA primary metagenome ERZ509157 (study PRJEB26280, sample SAMEA2338664) | human gut metagenome | biome: human gut; feature: human-associated habitat; material... | reverse complement strand
GCGGGGTCATAATTTTTACTGCTTTGCGCCGCCGCTACCGCCGCGCATATATCGAGATAAGCCGTAAGAACGGCAAGAGCTTCCTGGTCAACGCCCTGGCGATCTATTTCCTGCTCTTCGACGGCGAGGCGTCGCCGGAGGTGATTGTGGGCGCCAACAGCCGGGAGCAGGCCAAGGCGGTCGACTTCGAGATGCTGTCCCAATTCGCCCGGCAGCTCGACCCGCGGGGCAGGCAGCTGGAAATATTCCGCGACGAGATAAAAGTGCCCTCGATCACAGGACGCCTCAAGGTGATCAGCGCCGACACGAAGACCAACGACGGGTATAACCCCTCGGTCGGCATTATTGACGAGTACCACGCGGCGCCCAACTCCCAGATGCGCGACGTGATCGTGTCCGGCATGGGCATGCGGCGGAACCCCCTGCTGTTTGTCATCACCACTGCCGGATTCAACAAAGAATGCCCCTGCTACCGGCTTCGGGAGACGTGCGTGGACATACTCCACGGCGTGAAGGAGGATGACGCCTCCTTCGCTGTCATCTTCGCCATGGATGCGGATGATGACTGGAAGGACCCGGCGGCGTGGCGCCGGGCGAATCCCAATCTCGGCGTGACCGTCTCCGAGGAGTACCTGCGGGAGCAGGTCGCGTCCGCCGTCAACAATCCCGCCGAGGAGGTGAGCGTGCGCACCAAGAACCTCAACGAGTGGTGCGACGCCGCCATGGTCTGGGTGCCGGACGCATACGTGAGCCGGGCGATGGCGAAGACGGACCGGGCGGCCCTCGCGGGGCGGATCTGCTTCGTGGGCGTCGACCTCTCGGCGGTCAGCGACCTCACCGCCGTCAGCTACCTCTTCCCGCGTGCCGACGGCCTGATGCATTTTTTCACCGACTACTACCTCCCGCAGTCGGCGCTGTCCGACAAGTTCAACAAGGAGCTGTACCGCCAATGGTGGCGCATGGGTTTCCTGAAACTCACCGACGGCAACGTTACCGACTACGATGCCATCTGTGCCGACATGCAGCGCAATGCAGCGCTGTACGAAATCCTGTGTATCGGCTACGACAAGTGGAACGCCACGCAGTGGGCCATCAAGATGACGGAGGCTGGCTATCCCCTGGAGGAGTTCGGCCAGACCATCGGCAATTTCTCCCGGCCCACAAAGGAGCTCGAGCGGCTGATGCTGTCCGGCAACGCGGCGGTGGAGTACAGCCCCATTACCCGTTTTTGCTTCCGGAACGTGAATATCAAGGAGGACTGGAACGAGAACCGAAAGCCGGTCAAGGCCTCGGCCGCGCAAAAAATAGACGGAGTGATCGCGATGCTCACCGCCCTGGGCGTGAGCCAGGCCGACCACTTCATCGGCATGACAAATCTCGTATAACGCATGAGCATATTTTCTGCAATAAGAGACAGGTTTTCCCGCAAAGGCGCACGTGTGCTGCGTCTCGGCAGCCAATTAGGGCTCACCCCCGGCGCTCCCATGCAGCTGTCGGTGGTTTACGCCTGCGTCGGCGTGCTGGCAAAGGCCATGGCGATGATGCCCTTGGAGCCTTACCGCCGCGACCGGTGCGGCCACAGCTCCGTGGCGCCGGAACACCCGCTTTACCGTCTGCTGGCCCTCGCGCCCAACGGCGTGGTCAGCCGCTACACTCTGATAGAGCTTATGGTGCAGTCGATGCTGCTGCGCGGCAACGCCTACGCATACATCGAGCGCGACAGCGCGGGCTCCCCGGTGGCCATCCACTTCCTGCCGCCCGGCGACGTGACCGTGGCCGCCTCCGCATACATCGACGAGCCGCCGACATACACGGTGGCGGGCCTGCGCGACCCGGTGCCAGCGTCCGACATGATTCACGTGCTCAACTACACCGACGACGGGGTGAACGGCATCAGCACATTGCAGCACGCCGCCCGCTCAATAGAATTGGCGGGGTACGCCAACGAGAGCAGCCGGAATTTCTACAAGTCGGGCGGCGCGCTGGCCGGTGTTATATCCTCGGACGTGGCGGTGACGGCCCAGCAGCGCAGGGAGATGCAGCAGGAGTGGGCGAGGCTCGGCGACAAGGGGGGCGTGGCCGTGCTCGCTCGCGGGGCGAAGTACACCCCCATCAGCGTCACTCCCCTCGACGCGCAGCTGCTGGAAAGCCGCAAGTACAGCGTCGAGGACATCTGCCGCTTCTTCCACGTCTCGCCGCAGAAGGTGTTCGACTACACCCATTCATCCTACTCGACCGTAGAGGCCACCGAGCTGGCATTCCTGAACGACACCCTGCTGCCGCTGATCGTCAAGTTCGAGCAGGAATTTTCCCGGAAGCTCTTCTCGCCGGCCGAGCTGGCACGGGGGTACCAGTGCGGATTCAACACCGCCAGCCTGATGCGGGCGGACAAAAACGGCCAGGCCAATTACTACTCCAAGATGTTCAACTGCGGAGTGCTGTCGGTCAACGAGATCCGGCGCGACCTGGACTTGCCGCACATCGACGGAGGCGACAGCCACTTCGTGCAGGTGAACCTGATGGAGCTGCAGAACGCCGGGCGGAACATGCCCGCCGACAACCGCCTGCAAAATGATAGCAGCGGGACTGTATCAAATAAAAATCAAGCCTCAGATGACAACTAAAAGACCCAGGCACGGCACTGCGGAGCTCCGCTGCGCCGAATTTCGCGCGGAGGGCGCCGACAGCCGCCGCATATCGGGGCGGGCCATCGTGTTCAACTCGCCTACGGTGATAGGCGGCTGCTTCCGGGAAATGATACTGCCGGAAGCCATAAGCGACGAGCTGCTTGCCAACTCCGACGTGGTGCTGACCCTGGAGCACAACCCTGCCGCCGGAGTGCTCGGCCGCAGCTGCAAGGGCGAAGGCACCTTGCAGCTGGAGCGCCGCGACGACGGCGTCTACATCAGTTGCGACCTGCCGGAGTCTCCCTTTGGCGATACGGTGCTGGAGGGCATCCGGCGCGGCGACTACCGCCAAATGAGCTTCTATTTCGTGGTTGGCGACCAACGCTGGGAGATGTGCGACGACGACATAGAGCAGCGCACCATCACAAACATCTCCCGCATTTACGACGTCAGCGTAGTAGCTTTCCCCGCCTACAAGGACACCTCCGTTTCCGCCCGCTCGGCGGAGGAGCCGGAGAGCACCGAGGCCGATGACGACAAAGAGCAAAAATCCGATGACAATATGGCAAAAGACAAAGACAAAGGCACCGCTGCCGAGGAGCAGCAGGAGGCCCGGGAGCAGTCGGAAGGCCGCTCCGCCAATCCCGCCGGGGCGCCTGCGCCCAACGCATTTGTGCCCCGCCCGCAGCGCCGCCACGCCGAGGGCGGCGTGTCCCTGATGCGCATAATCCGCAGCCAGATGCACAACGGCGGCGGCTCCATGACCGAGGCCGACCAGGAGTATTGCCGCCGCGGCGCCGAGATGATGAGCCGCGCCAACCTCGACTTTGGCGGCGGCATCGTGCTCCCCGTCGAGGGCCGCGCCGAAGGCGACACGCCGGCCACGCCTACGGCCATAACCGCCGGCACCACCAACTACGGCGCCGAGGCCGTGGCCACCGGCACCCTCAATATTCTCGGCCCGCTGTACGACAACCTGGTGCTGGCACAGGCCGGTTGCACGACGATGAGCGGGCTGGTGGGCAATATCAAGCTCCCTTCCTACTCCGGTTCCTCCGCCACCTGGGCGGCCGAGAACGGCGATGCCACCGACGGCAAGGGCTCATTCTCCGAGATTACATTCTCGCCCAAGCGCCTGACCGCCCACATCGACATTTCGAACCAGTTCCTGATCCAGGACAGCGTCAACGCCGAGGCGCTGCTGCGCTCCGACCTCGCAATGGCCCTGCGGCAGAAGCTCGAGTCCACCATCCTTGGGGACGCAGCCGGCTCCGCCACTCAGCCCGCGGGCCTGTTCAACGGCGTCACCGCCCAGGTCACCCCCACCTATAGGGAGATGATCGACCTGGAGAGAGAGGTGGAGGAGCTGAACGTAACCGGCGAGCTCCGCTACATCATGTCCCCGGCCATCAAGGCAGCCCTCCGCGCCGCCTCCCGCGACACCGGCAGCGGCCGCTTCATCATGGAGGGCAGCGACGTGAACGGCATTCCCGCCCTGGTGACCAACAACGCCAAGGGCATCATCCTCGGCAACTTCGCCGACTTCGTGATCTGCCAGTGGGGCGGCGTCGAGCTGATTGTCGACACCCTGACGATGGCCACCAAGGCCATGACCCGCATAGTCATCAACAGCTACTGGGACGCCAAGCCCCGTCGTTCCGCCTTCGCCAAGGCCAAGCTGAAAACCACCTGATGGCTACCGCCCCGGCATATGTCACCCTCGAAGAGTTGAAGCGCCACCTCAACATCGACGCTTCATTCACCGCCGACGACGCGCTTATACTGGCGCAGGCGTCGGCGGCCGAGGGCGCCATAGCCGCCGACCTCGACCTCGCGGGCCTCTGCGAGCTGGAGGAGCGGCACGGCGAGCTGCCGCAGCAGGTGCGCCTGGCCATCCTGATGCTCACGGCCCACTTCTACGCGAGCCGGGAGCCGGTGGTGTACGGCGCGACCGTGGCCGCCGTGCCCCTGACGCTGGAGTACCTCGTGGCGCCTTACCGCCGGTTCGGCACAGAGCCGCGGCCCGACAATGCGGGCGTCGAGTTCCTGACGGTGTCAAAAGCCTCGAAGCGATGAGAGCCGGACTGCTCGACACCCCTGTCACCTTCCTGCGCCGCGTGGATGCAGCCTCCCCGTACGGCAAGGGGTCCGTTACCTGGGAGGAGGCGCTGACCACCCGTGCGCGGGTGCAGCAGCAGCGCGGCGCCCTGACGGCCCGCGCCGACGAGCCCTTCTATGAGCAGCGCCTGACCCTGACCGTGCGCATTTACCATGCCGTCTCGCCGGATTGGCGGGTGCGGCTGTACGGCCGCGAGTGGCAGCAGGTCTCGCCGCCGCTGCCCGACAGGCGGATGCAATGCCAGACAATCGAAATAACCCCGGTAAACAAGTAGAATGACAGAGGAGATAATAACCATGCAGGACGCCGGGCTCAAGGCCTCTGTCCGCGACCTGGCCAGGCGTTGCCCGCAGGCCGTGATGACCGGGCTTCGCGCCGGCGCCGGTTACTTGGCTTCGCAGGCGCGTGCGCTGATGATGCGGCGTGTCCGTGGCGCGGACGCCGCGACGACCGTCGGCACGTTCCGCGGCCAGCGCCTGGCGGATGCCGTGCGTGTGCACAACACCGCGCGCGACCTGATGGTTTCCGTTTTCCTCTCCATCCGCACCGATATGCGCTCGCACTGGCTCAACTCCGGCACGGCGCAGCGCCATACCGGCCGCAGCCGCCGCAAGAAGCAGGACGGGGCTTACCGCGGAAGCGTGACCCCGCGCCGGTTCTTCACCGACGCCATGGGCCGCCACAACGAGGCCCTGCGCATAATGGAGCGTGCCGCGCTGTCGGCCGTGGATAAAGCCTGGAAGCATGGTTGAGAACTCCCTCGACTTCGGACAGCTGATACACGGCACCCTGCACGGCATCTCCGATGTCTATCCGCTGATCCCGGCAGTGGACGCCACCTTCCCCCTCATCACCTACCGGCGCACGGCGCTGGCGGAGATGTACGACAAGGACGGCACCGCCGCCGAGGAGCTGGCCGTGGAGCTGACCGTGGCCGCCTCCGACTACGCCCGGAGCCTCGACATCGCCTGCGAGGCGCGCCTGGCCATGGCTCGCCTGACAGGCGTCCGCATGGGGCGCCGGGACATCGCCCGCGTGCGCCTGGCCGGCGCCACGGAGGGCGTCGAGCCTGACGGCCCGGACGCCGTCTACCTGCAAATATTAACATTTCAAATCACTATCGAATGAAAGCAATAAAAGGCGCATACCTGATGGCCTTCGTCAAGGTCGCCGATGCCGTCAAGGCTATCGCTATGGCGAAGTCGCACACGCTGAAGGTCAGCACCGACACCAAGGAGACGACCTCCAAGGATTCGGGCGGCAAATTCCAGGAGGTGGAGGCCGGCATCACCAGCTGGGAGGCGACTTCGGAAAATGCCTATGCACTCCAGGGAGACGATAACCCGGGGCTGACATACGACGACCTGCTCGACCTCCAGCTTGCGCAGACGCCCGTCACCATGGTCCTCGGCATGGCTTCGCAGCACCAGGGCGCTACGCCCGTCGACAACGTGCCCTCCATGGGCTGGACGCCCGGCACCGGCTGCCGGACCGGCGAGGCCATCATCACCTCGCTCGAGCTGAACATGCCCAACAACGACAAGGCTTCCTTCACCGTCACCTTCACCGGCACCGGGCCGCTGACCAAATACACGCCCGCATCGTGATTACCGCGCAGATTACGCTAAACGGCGAGAGGTACGCCGTGCGGGCGTCGACCGCCGCGGCCGTGTACTACGAGCAGGTGACCGGCAAGGGATTCGACCTCGACACCCTCACCGACCAGATGCTCTACTGCTGGTGCATGGTGATTGCCGCCAACCCGGACAGGCCGATGCTCGACTTCCGCGCTTTCCTCGACGCCCTCGACGCCTCCCCCGACGCCGCCGACGGCTTCGCGGCCCTGCTGGACGACCTGCACCGGCGCTCCCAGGCTGCGCAGGCGGTGACGGGGCAGGAGGCCGGCGACGGCTCAAAAAAAAACTGACCGCCTCGCAGGTTTTCGCCCTGCTGGTCGGCGAGTATGGCATAGCTCCCGACTATGTGCTCCACCGGATGGAGCCTTTCGAGGCGGCGGCCCTGCTGAGCAACCGCGACCTGGTGCACCGGGATGACTGGGAGCGCACCCGCCTGCTCGCCTACATAACGGCGCAGGCTAATTCGACCAAGACTTTAAGCCCCGCGGACGTTTTGCCCCTACCATGGGACGATGACGCCGGCGGGGCTGTCGACACAGAGATGACGGAAGACGAGCGCGTCGCGCTGGCTGCGATGACAAAACAAGTGGAACAAAACTTAAATGGCAGATAAAGTCTTAAGCGTTATCCTCAGCGGCAAGGATGAGCTGAGCGTCAAGCTCGGCGCGGTGCGGAAGCGGATGGACGAGATTTCGACGTCCGGCAAGCCGCTGCGCCGCCAGTTGCGGGAACTCCAGCAGGTCATGGCCGACATGAACCTCAACGGCCTGGCCGGCAACGACACGTTTACGGAGCTTGCAAGGCAGGCGGGCGCCTATCGGGACGCCATTTCGGACGCCACCGCCGCCACGAATGCCTTTGCGGACGACAATTTCTCCATAAGCGCGATGTCGGAGGCCTTTGCAGGTCTCTCCGGCGCCATCTCCATAGCGTCCGGCGCCGCGTCGATGCTCGGCGTGAACCAGGAGAGCCTCGACAGCGTGCTGCGCAAGGTGCAGGGGTCGATTGCTTTAGTGAACGGCGCCCAGGCCATTGCCAACGCGCTCAACAAGGATTCTGCGCTGATGCAGAAGATAAAGCAGATCCGCCTGCTGGCCACGGCCGCCGCGCAGCGTGCCGCCGCCGTGTCGACCGCCGCCAGCGCCACGGCAACGGGCGTGGAGACGGCGGCGGTCACGGCCTCTACGGCGGCGCACACGGCGTGGAATGTGGCCGTGGCCGTCGGCAAGGCACTGTTCGGCGACATGTCCGGCCTGGTGCTGCTGGCCGCCGTGGGTGTCGGGGTCTTCGCCGCAGCCACCGCCGACGCCACCAAGGAGCAGGAGAAGCAGAACGAGACCACGCAGAAGCAGAAGTCGACATTTCAGTCATACAAGGAGTCGCTTGCCAGCAATGCCGGCGAGCTGATGGGCAAGTTCGCCCAGCTGCGTGCCGAGTGGAAGACCCTGCGCACGGAGGGCGAGAAGACCGCGTGGCTCAAAAAGAATGCCGACTTTCTGCGCAGCGTCGGCGTCGAGACCGACAACCTCGTCGCCGCCGAGAAGGTCTTCAACGGGAACACCGCCAATGTGGTCAATGCCATCATGCTCCGCGCAAAGGCCATGGCCGCCCAGCAGATGATAATGGAGGCCTACAAGAAGTACATGGAGCGGATGCAGGCCCTCGACAGCATCGCCGGCGGCAAGTATTACCAGCCAAAGACGTACCAGGGCCCGATGTCCTACTCCGACGATACCGATTGGCGTAAAAAAGGCTTGATCCCTGGCGTCGACTATCGCTTTATGCGGGAGACGGATGGCAGCACCTATTACACGCTACTTAAGTCGGGTGTCAGCAAGCTGACAGAGCAGCTTAATGCCACGGCGGCGGCCGCCGCCAATGCCCGTTACGAGAGTGGCTCCGCCCAGGCCCTGGCTGCGCTGAATAAGGCCCTCGACGCAGGTTCCAAGAACATACAGGACGCCGCCGCCGAGCTCTCTAAGATGGGTATCAGCCTCTATGGCGGGAGCGGCTCCGGCGGCGCCCGCAGTGTCGGGGCCCGAAGCGGCGGCAGCTCCGGCGGCGCACGGCGACAGCAGGAGAAGCCGGAAGAAGGCTCGGTGAAGTATTACGAGCAGCTGATCGAGGCCGAGAAGAAGTACAGGGAAACTCACACGCTGACCGCAAATGAGATAACCGCATCCCTGGAGAAGGAGGCGGCGCTGGCCTCGAAGCTCAATGCGGCGAAGTGGGATAACGAGCATCCGGCGATCATCGACCATACGGCTGACCGTACATCTCTGGCTCCCGTCAACGCCGCGGACGTGCTCCCGGAGATACCGGACCGGCTCCCGGAGATCCCGCTGGACGGTTACGATGCGGCGATAGAGAAGCTCACGGCGCTGCGCAACGTGCTCGACGGCATGGGCGGCGACGTAAGCGCCTCCGTCGACCGCTGGGCCGGGCTGGCCGAAATCTTCAACAACGAGATGGCCACAGGCGCCGAGAAGGCGGGCGCCGCACTGGTGGTGGCGGGCGATTCGCTGAAAGCCTTCGGCGCCAATTCCGCCGCCGCCAAGGTGGGCGCCATAGCCGCGTCAATCGGCCAGTTGATCTTGGGTTTCGCCACCGCCAGCGCGGCAGCGGCCAAAGGCGGACCCATAGTGTGGCTGGGCTTTTTAATCTCGGGGCTTGCCACCGTTGCCTCTGTCATCGGTACAATCAAGGGCTTTGCGGGCGGCGGCATCATCGACGGCAACACCTTCCACGGCGACGCCATCGTGGCCCGCGTCAACGCCGGGGAGATGATCCTCAACCGCACCCAGCAGTCCAACCTCTTCCGCCTGCTCGACTCAGGCGGCTCCCGCGCGGCCGCTCCCGTGCAGGTGCGCTTCGTCCTGGAGGGAGACAAGTTAGTCGGCTGTGTCGACACATACAAAGCGAAAATGGGCCTTGCATGAAATACATCGGACAATTCTACTGCGGCTACAACGCCGACCGCTTGCTCACGCTTCGCTTCACCACGGCCACGGAGGGCCCGGACGTGGCGCTCACGCTCGGCGCCTCTCCATTCACTACCGCCATGTCGGAGGGGAAGACGCTCTACGAGCCGGCGCGCTACGAGGCGGCCACGGCCAGCATCGTAGTGGGCGACTACCTGTTCGACCTGTACAGCGGCAAGGCGCAGGGTACCCGCGCCGAGCTGCTCGACGCCGACGGGTCGGTGCTCTGGACGGGCTACGTCGACCCCACAATCTACCGGCAGGGCTTTGCCCGTGCGCGGGAGACCGTGGCGGTGGACTGCTCATGCGCCCTGGCATCGCTGCAATACCTCAAGCACCGCACAAATGACAAAGGGGCGGCCGTCACCATGGCGGCCCTGATGGCCCGGACGCTCGCCCGGTGCAATGCCTACACGGCGTTCTACGTGCCGAAGAACATCCACGTGCCGGAGGCCGCGGCAGACCCCTTCGGCAGCATCGTAATCTCCGAGGAGAACTTCTTTGCGCAGCGGCGGGACCCGAAGCAGACCGACGACGAGCTGGCCTGGACGTGCGGCGAGGTGCTGGAGGAGATCTGCCGCTACTTCGGCGTTACGGCCGTGGCCGTCGGCGACAAGGTGCTGCTGCTCGACTACGACGCCCTGCTGGCCGGGGACACCGAGGTGTGGTCGTACAGCGTGGAGGACGGCACCTGCACGGGGTCCTCGACCCTGAAGGCCCTGGGGCTCGCCGCGGACGTGGCGGTGACCGGGGACACCTACGCGGCCACCGGGGCGACCCTGAGCCTGGAGAAGGTCTACAACAAGGTGACGGTGACGGACTCTTTCAACAAGATGGACGAGGTGACCATCGACCCGTTTGCCCCGGAGGCCCTGCACAACATCACTGCGGCGTCCGATCCGTGCGGCATCGTCGGCGACAGCCCCGCCGAGATGGACCCCAAAAAAGGGGCGCTGCTGGAGGTGTGCAACGTGCGCCTGGCCGTCGCCGACGAGACGCCGCAGGCGGCGCAGCGCCTGTTCGACAGCGTCTACAAGGTCAAGGAGGACGAGTGGAACGACCCTAACCTGGTGGTGATGCGTTTCCACACGTCCGACAACGTGACGCTCGATGCCTACGTCGTCTCGGAGGACGGGACGCCCTCTCCGGCCGCATACCCCGAGGCCCTCGGCTGGAGCTCCGCCAAGGAGTTTACCGGCGGGGCGCTCGCTTATTACGCCGTGCATCCCCTGACCTACAAATTCGTGAACACGGTCAATCGGGACCACTCCAAAGACTTCATCGCTCATCCGCACAAGTGCCCGGACGACGAGTTCCGGGTGATGATAATGCAAATGAAGCGACCTGACGACAATTACAAGGCGGACAAGTTCTCGTGGGACGGCGCCTGGACGCGCGACTGGAGGGAGGGTACGTGGGTGACCCGCGCCGACCTGACGGGCAAGGCGTCCAACATCGCGGCGGCGCACGATGACCTCGCGGCCCGGCTGGCCGTCCGGTCGCTGAGCGCAAAGCCGGTGATATGCCTGTTCAACCCGGACCGCCGGCACATAGACCCGTCGGGGGACTACGACAAGATCCCTTACTTCACCGTCAAGGAGCACAAGGTGCGCGGAGGCTTCGCCGGCGGCGCCGACGCCTACCTGGTCATCTCCGGCAACCTGGTGTGGCAGTACGACCAGGCCGACACCGAGACCGGCCAGAACCCTTACCCCGTGCCTTCGGGGCAGATCTCGCCAATCGGGCGCAAGAAGAAGCTCGACCGCAATTACATGTACATCCCCTCGAACGAGTGCTGGACATACGCTTTCCTGCGTCACGCCGGGCGCTCATGGGACGGCACGGCATGGGTGGACGACCCGCAGGGCGACGTCTTCTTCAAGCTGTGGTACTTCCAGGTTGACGACGCCAACGAGAAGCGGACGGTGCCGCAGTGCATCTCCACCGACATCCCCATCCGCAACACCATCGACTACACCATGGGGATAGGCGGGGGCCTCTCCGGCACCGCCATCCCGCTCCCCGCCGAGTGGGGCATCCTGGAGCGGACGCCGCAGTTCGGCCTCTGCAAGCCGCACGACCCGGAGATGTGGTACCGCCAGGACGAGGGCCCGCATTTCTACACGTTCGACCGCGTCTTCGTCAAGGACCTGTCGCTGGCGGTGACGGTGGGCGGCTCGCTGGACCGGGACATCGACGCCGAGACGAAATTCACAAACACCATCGACGAGGCCAACGCGGTTGAGCTGCCGGAGGTGAAGCTCCGCATCACCTCCTACGACGCCAAGAAGCTCGCATACTCCAACGTGGCGGTGCGCACCGCCGCCGGCACCCGCTTCCTCGGACGCTGGATAAACAAGGCCCTCAAGACCAAGGAGCTTGCGTGGACGATCGACAACGAGGAGTACGCCACGGCCGCCGACGGCCTTTGCGCCGAGGAGCACCTGGTGTTCAAGCTGGTAAACCAGTACTCGCGCCCCGCACGCGCCTTCACGCTGACGCGCCACGGCGCCGACGCGGGCTTTGCCGACCTGTACACAGACGCACTGCTGCCCGGCTGCAAGATGGTGCCGACGACGATCAACCGCGACTGGCGCGCAGACGCAGCCACCGTCAAGGTGGTGGAAAAATTTTAAGATATGCCGAAAATCATCAAGATATCGGGCACACTCGGTCCGGGCGCCAAAGCCACCTCGGCCGGCGGTTCCGGCGGAGTGGCCGCCGGCGGCTCATCCTCTCACGCCCTGACGGCCGACCGCGCCGCGCTGGCTGACCGCGCCCTCGCCGCCGATTATGCCGAAGAGGCGGCCCTGGCGGCCGAGGCCGAAGACCTGACCGAAGACTCCCCCGTCCGCGACCAGTTCGCCTACAAGGACCGCGACGACGAAATACGGGAGATATGGCAATTCCTCAAGGCCCTGATGAGCAAAGGCTACAATGCCGACGCGCTGGGGAACGGGTGGTGGCTCGGGCTGGATGCGGACGGGCTGTCGCGGCTGGTGATCGACAGGCTGTATGTGCGCTACAAGGCCATCTTCGACACGCTGGAGATACGTCGCCTCAGCCAGGTGGGCGGGGTCAGCATACTCTCGCCCGCCGGCGGCACGATAATCAGCGTCGAGCAGGCGCAGACGTACCTGGGCAGCCTGGCGCTTCGAGACGCGGACGGCAAGGAGCTGCTCGGCTCCGACGGCGCCACGCTGACGGTCGTTGACCCGGCGTCGCTGGCCACCGTGTGGCGCTGCCGCCTGCGCACCGACGACGGGAAGCAGGCCGTGAGCAACGACTTCGCCGTGGGCGACCTGGTGCAGTGCCGCACGTTCAACCTCGCCACGGGCCAGCGGTACTGGTGGCGGCGCTGCGTGGGCGTGGGCGCCGACTACATCGACCTGAGCATGACCGACTGCGCCGCAGGCTCCGACGCCCCGATGGCCGGGGACGCCGCCGCCACGCTCGGCAACGCCTTCAACCCTGAGCGCCAACACGCCATATCAATGGCGGCATACGGCCCGGGCGCTCCCTCCATAACCCTCTACCAGGGCATAAAGACTTACAGCACGGCGGGCTGCGACAAGACCCTCATCAGCCCCTACGGGTCCAAGTTCACAGGGGACTTCGTGGTTGTGGCCGACGGATCGGAGGTCCCCCTGGCCCGGTTCCTGGCCGACCGCATAAGTCTCAGCGTCCGCGGCACTCAGGCCGACTATAGCGCCGAGTCCGGCACGGTGGAGAGCGTTGACAAAATCGCCGTGCTCTCCCTGCGCCCCGAAATCAGCAGCCTCAAGGCGGGTACACGGCTCAGAATAGCCTTCGACATCGACTTCAACCAGGAAGACTGGGACGGGTTCGAGGTCTACGTTGACGGCGGCGACAGCATTTCCATCACGGGCATAGAGGGCAACACAGGCGGCTGGACGGAGCAGACGCGCCACTACGAGTTTGAAGTAGTATTGGCGGAACCCGTCGGCAACGGCTCGCTGCTGGAGATTGACGGCTATCCCGGCGGCCAGCATCCCGGCACCATGTTCCGCGTCTCCGGCCTGTCGGTGACGCGCATCCCCCTGGAGCGGGAGCTGACAGAGACGGGCATCGACATACAGAGCGGCAAAATCACCCTCAAGGGCGACACGGAGATTATCACCAACGACGGCTCCACCGCCGCCCTGTTCCGCGACGGACGCATCAAGGCCGAGTACGTGGAGGCGGGCGAAGTGACCGCCGACCGCGTGGAGACGCGCCACGCCTCCGACACTTCCAAGGCCCGCACGGTCATAGAGGGCGGCCGGCAGGTCTACTACGGCGACGACGGAGACGTGCGCCTGCTGGTGCATAGCGGCGCCCTCAGCCCCGACAACGCCGACGAGGGGGGCGTCCTCGTGCCGCAGCTCGCCGCGACCATGCAGGCCACCGAGCGCACGGCCACAGAAACGCTGGCGAGCGACGTGCAGGTGGCGGCCATCTCCCAGCTCGACCTCTCGGCCCTGAGCCTCCTGGTGGCGGCCAACCTCGCGGAGGGCCCGGACACGCCGCCCGACTTCGGCGACGGGCCGTACTACGGCACCGTGCGCCTGGCGCTCTACGACGACTGCGGCGCCGACAGCACCCTGATAGCCGCCAGGACTGTATCTGTAAGCGGCACGGGCGCGTTCTCGGCCGCCTTCGCCGACTTCGGCAGGGTGGTGATGCAGCCGGGCACGCACTCCCTGAGCGTGGAAGTGAGCCTAAACACCGCGTTAGACGTGTCCGGCACGTGGGCGCTGAACGCGCCGCCCGCCGTCCTGCCGCTCGCAGGCGTCAGCACCGCCACCGAGATAGCCGCCGACGGCGCGGCGCTGAGGGCCGGAGACAGCTACGTCAAAGTGGTGGTGGAGGGGACGACCATCAAGGCGGGCAATTACGCCCTGCGCGTCACGGAGGCGGGCATCGAGGCAAGCAACGACGGAGGCGGCACGTGGTCGCCGATATTAACGTAAAATCACATAACGCAAATGGCAACACAATACGAATTATCACACACCGGCGCCCAGGTGGACAGCATCCTGACCGACGCCGCAGCCGACCATGCGAAGCTCGGCGCCGCCTCCGGCATCGCCACCCTGGGCGCGGACGGCAAGGTGCCAGCCGCGCAGATGCCGCAGGACGTCTATGCCGTGCAGGGCTACGACAGCGACATGGACGCTGCGGGCGTCACGGTGTCGGACAGCGAGATAACGGCCAACTACCGCGTGGTGTGGCTGGTCAACGCCGACGGCACGGGCCGCTTCGCCGCCGAGGCGGTGCCCGCCGCCGTCGGCCAGCCGCTCCATGCCAGGTGGCCGGGCAGCGAGAGAATGTGCGGCACCAACGGCAAGCCGCGCCCCGGCAAGCTATACATCCGCAAGTCCGACATGGCGATAATGACCGTGGCCGACGGCGGGCAGAAGCTCGAACGGGCGGGCGGCGACGACATCGACGCCATCAAGGGCGTGGCCGGAGGACTTGCGCCTCTCGGCGCCGACGGCAAGGTGCCAGCCGCCTATCTGCCCACGCAGGACGCCACCATACGCTTCGCCGAGGTGGTGCGCCAGCCCGGCGCCACCATAGACAGCGGCCAGCCCGCAGGCACGTTCACGGTGGTGTGGCTCGACAGCTCGGCGGCGACCTCTTACGCGTGGAAGGCGCCGAGCGCCGAGGAGACGCCGCTGGCGGGCCGCTTCGTGGCGCGGGTGTCGAGCATCCCCGTGGATCCCGGCCCGGGCGTGGGGCAGGCCGAGAGCGAGGGCGGCGGCGATGTCGGCTCCACCGTCACCTACCACGCCGACTGGGAGGGGCGTTCCGAGGTCTGCAACAGCAACGGCTCCCCCCTGCTCTTCCGCACGTACCTCTGCGCCGCCACGGGGCGCCAGTACGACCGCCCCGCCTCCGGCACCGGCCTGCGCTGCATCGCCGCGCCGCCCATGGACGCCAAGAAGGCCCTGTTAGCGGACCTGTGGAACGAGGCCTGCTGCAACCAGGGGTGGGGAGGAAACCCGTCCACGCGCACCGTGCACGGCCACTACGACCCGGACACCGACGAGTGGCTCCTGAACAGACTTAGACTTAGCTATGCCGAGGCGATAGCCACCTGGTACGCCGGGACGCCGCGAAACTACGACGCGGCGATGTTCTACGGCGGACAGCACATCATACGCACCAACCTGCCGCCGCGATTCGATGCGACCAACAGTGTGAAATTCCAGCAGGCTTTCATCGGCTGCACGAATATGGAAGTCGCAAACATAGGAGCCGCAAATACCTGCAACAATATGTTCTACGCCGTCCCGAAGCTCAAGAAAGTCATCGGAACAATGACCGGCGGGGGCAACCCTGCACCCTATATGACATGCCCGGTCGAGGAGATGCACTTCGGATGGTGGGGTACCGCTGTTCAAGCATACGACCTGCGCAACCTGCCGGACCTCAACGTCGACTCGCTGCAATGGATGATCACCAACGCGCAGGCCACGACCTCGGGCACCCGCCAGGTGACGCTTCACGCCTACGCCTACGCCCGCCTCACGGACGAGATGAAGGCGCAGGCCTCGGAGAAATCGATAACGTTCATCCAATTCTCATAGCACAATGGAAACAAGCACATACACGGTAACGCTGCGGCGCATCACAGCCGCCGAGGGCCACGTCCTGACGCAGGCCGACGACAACACCCCCATCACCGACCGCACCTTCGGCTCGGAGATAACCCTGGCCGCCACCGACGATCCCGCCAACTGGAAGGAAATAACCACAGCCGAGGCCGACGAGCTGAAACAGCGGCAGCACGAAGCGTACAAACCCCTTACATAAATATCAAAACATCATGACAAAGAAAATCTGCAACGACCGCAAAGGTTACGACAAGGTGTTTCACATGGCTCTGAGCTTCGGCCTGGGCTCCGTGCTGGCCGGCGTGTTCAGCTTCGTGCCGTTCTCGCCGTGGCTGGCTGCGCTCTGTGTGCTGCTGCTGACGCTGGCCGTGGGCATCGGCAAGGAGATCCGCGACAGCCGCAAGCCGGGCGGGCACTTCTGCGTGTGGGACCTGGTCGCCGACTTCATAGGCGCCCTGGCCGCCACCCCCGTGGCCTACTTCGCAAACTATTTCACCGAGTAGCGCCATGGAAATACTGCTCAGACGCATAGCCCGCCGACCGACTTACACAATCGGGCGCCTCTACATCGACGGGGAGTATTTCTGTGACACCGTGGAGGACACCGACCGCGACCTCAACCACAACGGGCGTTTCGACAACGGCGAGGCCAAGATATACGCGCAGACGGCCATCCCCAACGGGCGCTACCGTGTCACCATGGCCGTGCAGTCGCCCAAGTTCTCGCAGCGCCGCGAGTACGACTGGTGGAAGCCCAACGGCCTGTGCGGCATGCTCCCCCGCCTGCTCGACGTTCCCCACTTCGAGGGCATACTCATCCACGCAGGCAGCAGCGCCCGCTCCTCGGCCGGCTGCATCATACTGGGCCGCAACACGGTGGTGGGCGGCGTCACCGACTCCATGGCCACGTGCAAACGCCTCTACCCGATGCTGTGGGAGGCGCAGATGAAACGCAACGAACAGATATGGATAACCGTGGAATAACCCCTGTGGCCGCACTGTGCGCCCTGCTTCTTCTGTGCGCCTGCTCCCGCAAGGTGTACGTGCCGGTGCAGGGTACCGTCTACCACACCGACACGCTCTACCGCTCGCAGCTGCGCATCGACTCTGTCTATATCCGCGACTCGGTGGCAGTCATCAGCCTCGGCGACACGGTGCGCGTGGCGGAATACCATTACCGCGACCGCACGAAATTGCTCCGCGACACTGTGCGCGAGACTGCCGTCGACACCGTCCGCGTCTCCGTCCCCGTGCCCGTGGAGAGGCCCCTGAGCCGCCGGGAGCGCCTCGAGGCGCTGGCCGGCCCCTGCTCGATGGCGCTGCTGGTCGGCGCCTGTCTGAGCGTGGCGGTGATATGGCTCGTGCGGCGGCGCAAATGACTCGGCATCATGGACTGGCAAAACCTCATCATCGCCCTGCTCGGCCTCGGCTTCGTCGGCGACGTCGTGCTCCACTGGCTCATACCCGCCCGCCGGCGCAAAGACGACGCCGGCGCCGACCTGGCCGAGGACGACGCCGACAAGGCCGAGGTCGAGCGGCTCCACCTCCAGATCTCCCACCAGCAGGAGAGCCTCGAGGTGTACATCCGACTGGCCAAGGAAAGCGCCGAACGCATAGCCGAGCAGGACAAGGACATCGCCGACAAGACCGCGCAGATCCGGCACCTCACCGCCCAGGTCATAGACTCCGAGCATGGCCGCAACGCCGACAAGGAAGAGATAGCCCGCCTCGCCGCCGCCCTCGGCGACGCCCGCCGCCAGGCCGACTATCACCGCGTGTGGCGCTGCGAGCGCACCGACTGCCGCGACCCGCGCGGCCCGCGCCCTCCCCGGGATAAGCTAAAAGGCCTCAAGTACTCCCCGCCTGCCGCGAAAGAATGACGCAAGGCGGCCACCGCCCCGATACGGTGGCCGCCTTTTCCAGGCGTCTCGATTCACTGTTCCCCGACTTCCAGCCGGCTGAAGATGCGATTGGCCGCTTCCTGCAGCGACAGTCCCCGGGCATCGGCCCAGCTGACCAGCCGCCGCTTGGCCTCGACCGACAGCCCGAAAGCCACCCTGCAGTCCCTGTCGGGAATCCTCTTGCGGCCCGCACCCTTGCGGGCGCCTCCCCATCCTTTCTTCTCGTTTTGTTCTTCCATAATTAATTTATAACTTTGCACCGCAAAACCAAAGCCGGCGGACCCCGGCCGCCCTTTCGGGCGCCGGGGCGGTTCTCAGAACTCGAACTTAATCGTAATCTTGAAAACCAATACGTTGAATGTAATTTCTAGGCTACGCTTCATTGTATTGCCGGTTTTTGGTTTTGCTCCTTACTTTCGGTGAAGGAGCTTAACCCCGCCAAACTCTCTTGTTTGACACTACAAAGTTAGCAAAATATCTTGAATTGCGCAAATATTTTTCAAGATATTTTGCTAATTTTTTTGCCGTTTGCAGCGCTCATCCCGAACCCGCGTTAAAAATAAGTGTCGAAATATTTGTGCATTATCCAAAAGATTATTAACTTTGCAGTGTAAAACAGAACCAACAACAAGGACATGAAAACAAACCAGTTATCACCAAGAGAAGCGGAACTGATACAAGGCTTGAGAGCCTTCAGGAACGCAAAACACAATCCCTCATGGGAAATCGAAGAGTACCTCGACACTCTCTACAATGAATTAAAAGAAACAGACTGACTAACAACGGCGCCCCGGTTCGCCGGGGTGCCACCAACGCCACCAAGCATGAAAACAATAAAAGACAATCTCAATGAAATCCGCCCGTTTATCAATTGGGCCAGCATCTCGCGCCTGTACTTTGGACATACCCGCGCGTGGCTCTATCATAAGTTATCCGGCACGGATGTCAATGGTAACGGAAAACCAAGCCAGTTCACAGCAGAAGAAAAAGAAAAGCTGAAGCATAGCCTGCTCGACCTCGCCGGGCGCATACAGAGAGCGGCCGAGAGCATAGACTAAAAGCCCCGCGCGGGTTCGATAACTGACCGCGCCGGGCCGCGCGGCTCCCCTGTTGGTTCGGGGAGCCGCGCTTTTCATGATGCCAAGGGGTAGGGGAGTCGGAAAGTCGGGAGAGGGGCATGAAACCCCGCCGCTCCTTTACCTTTCACACACGGCGAAAATCGCCACGACTTTTCGCCACGACTTTCAGCGGCCGTAGAAGACATAGTCGAGGACGCGGCGGTTGGCCACGTCCACCTTGCGCATGTCGAAATCGATGTACACGTCCGTGACCGTGTTGCCGCCGTGGCCCAGGCCCGCCGCGATCGTCTCCTTCGGGATGTCGAGCCACGCCGCCGCCGTCGCCCACGAGTGCCGCGCATGGTAGGTGGTCAGCTTGTCTATGCGCACCCCGTCGTCGATGCGGTTCAGCGCCTCCGTCACCTTGACCAGCCCCCGGCGCAGATGTTCGTAGTAGACGCGGTATTCCGGATGCTTGTCGAGCATCATGAGCAGCTGGCGCCTGCCCCGGTAACGCTCTATGAGCCTACGGGCCTCCGGCTCGACCTTCACCGCATACCGCCGATGCGTCTTCGCCCTCTCGTAGCGCACATACCCGTCCGCGTCCAGGCGTCTCAGCCGGCAGAGGTCCACGAAGTTGATGCCGCGCAGGCAGAAGATCAGCACCCATATGTCGCGGGACACCGCCAGCGACTCCGGCAGCTCCGCAGTTATGATCTTGCGGAGCTGCTCAAGAGTCAGGGCGCGCTTCTCCGTCGCGTCGTAGCGCAACTTGAAGCGCCGGAACGGGTAATGCGCCGTAAGCTCGTCGTCGATGGCCCGGTTGAACGCCGCCCGGATATTGCGGAAATGGATGTTGCGGGCGTTGCGGCTTGGCGAAGTCCGGGCCAGGAAGGCATCGAAACGCTCCAGCCACGAGCGCGTCACCTCTTCCGGCCTCGCCTGCTCATACTCATTGCCCAGCCACGCCCGCAGCCTGTCGACCGTGCATTCGTAGAGCTCCCTGGTGCGGCCGTGATGCGCCCGGACCGACGCCGCCATCATCGCCGCGAGGGTAAACGCCCGAGGCTCGGGCTCTGGGTCCGCCGGCGCCTGCCCCTCCGGGTCCATGGCGGCGACCAGCACATTCTTGACCTCCGTCACCGACAGGGCGCGGAAACGCCCCTGGCCGTGCAGGTCCCACACGAGGGCCTCCACACGCTCCATCAACTCCTTGAGCCGGGCATTGAGAGCCCCCGCGTCCGGTCGTCGCCGCACACGTTGCAGCCCTTTGTCCCACTGGTCCGGCTTCACACGGACGCCGGTATTGATGAACGCACGTTTGGAGCACTGGTGCACCGACAGACGCACGGGTGCAGCTTCGCCCGCCTTCACTGCGCGGGCATCGAGATAGAATTTCAGAGTGATCATTGCTTGAGGCGCCTTCACGCTCCATCCGAGCCGGACTAAAAAAGCAAGAAAAAAGCAAATCCCGCGACGCTGGCCGGGCGCCGGACGCGGCGCCGATTTGGGGTGGCCACCGCCGCGCAAAGTACCCGGCGCCCCCGACCGACCATGACGCATGGCCGGCGGAGTTGCTTTTTTTTGCTTTTTTCTTGCTTTTTTTATGCCCCGTTTTGGCTTGAAATGTCGCATAAAGGACTTTTTTTTAAGTCCCGCGGCCTCGATTTCCCTTAGGACGATAAGCGCCGAATTTTCGTAACTGCTTGAAAATTCGGCGCTTATCTTGCGGAGCAAGCGGGATTCGAACCCGCGATACGCTTTTGGCGTATACACGCTTTCCAGGCGTGCCTCTTAAGCCACTCGAGCATCGCTCCAATATGTCGTGTCAAAGTGGTGGGGGAGAGGCGTGTCAGTGCCGTTCAAGAGTGAACTGCAGGGGGTCTCTCTCTTTGACGGTGCAAAGTTAGGTGTTTTTTTTGAGATGGCAAAGGATTTGGGATTTTTTTTGTAATTTCGCGGTGAAATTTTGTTTTGACTCATGATGAAGAAGTTCTGCTTAGGGCTTTCGGGCCTGGTATTGGCGCTTTTGTCAAGTGCATGCTCGGGTACGGGCAAAGATGGCAACAGAGATTTGCCTAAGGATTTCCAGGGACGCTCCGACGAGCAGAAGGTGGCGTACATGATGGAGGCGGTGGAGCCGGATTCGGTGGCACGCTTTATTGTGTATTCGTCACTGTCCAGCGACCCCGAGGTGCGCATAGGCTCTTTGAGCTCGGCATATAATTATGCGTATCAGCATTACCAGAATATGGGTGACAGGCAGGAGAAGTTCATCTTGGAATTCGAGCAGCTGTCGGGCGAACTTCCGCTTGATGAGCGTATGAGGCTGATGAAGGCTGCCGGTCAGGAGGATTCTCTGGGCCTGGGCCTGCGTCTGGGCATCGAGTATTTTAAGGCTCTGCGCGAGAAGAAGATGACGTTGCAGCAGGTAGATGGCGAAATTGCGGCGTTTCGGCGTGCCTGTGGCAATGACACTGCCACGTACGTGCGGTTCGTAAAGGGCTTCAAGGCCGCACTGAATACGGACGGGGGACGTAGCGTGGACCGTGCCGTGTATGCAAAGTATGCGGCATATCCCGAGAGCATGTGAGAATTTTCCGAGCTGAAGCTCTACAGCAGAGCAGTGCCAACGCCAATGTGCTCCCCGCACAGGTGGCAACATATTCTAATGGACACGTTCAATGATTGTCTGTGTCCAGTTCTTTTAAGTAGATGTCACATAGATAACGTGCGACTGAGCCAGGCCGGTTTACGACCTGGTCGAGGAGCGTGTTTGGGGAAGCCCAAAGAGCGTAGTCGACTTCCGTGCTGATGCGCAGCGGCTGTTCCGTGACGCCGGCCAGGAAGCCTATCATAAGCATCTGTTTGCGCTCGAACCAGCGTGTGCACACCAAATCCAGTTTCTCGACTTGCTGGCCTGTTTCTTCGGCAATTTCGCGTATGGCGGTGGTCTCTGCGTCCTCGCCGGGTTTGAGGTACCCCGAAACGAGGTTGCATCGGGAGTGTGAGATGTAGTCTTGGTGGAGTAGCAGTACTTCGCCTTTTTCGTTATAGACCAAGGCGATCATTGCCACGGGGAACATGGGAAACCATGGCTTGTCACACGTTTCGCACCATGGCACCATGCCCTCGTCGCCGAGTTCGCGGAAACTGAGCGGCGAACCGCAGTCGGGACAGAATCTGAAATCCATGTGGCAAAGATAGTATTTTTTTCTGAATTGTAGCCAATGGCCATGATGGAGAGATTGAACTTCAGCACTGACAGGCTAACCGCTATTGCTGAACAGCTCAAAAGCTGACGATGGTTGTCCCGTGTATAATATTGCCGGTTTGCCAGCAAGCAAGATTGATTATTAATATAATGTGAATTATGTTAAATAGAGTACGGTTGTGCACAGTATGGTACGTCGTTAAGCGCATCAGCGGATATGAGGCTGGCATGAGTTTCTAACAGGTGGGTTAGGAATGTTCCATGGCGGCGTAATCGCCGCTGAGGCTCTTGTCTGCGAGGTGTCAGGGGTTATCTTTTTGGCTTCGGGAGTAAAGTTCCCGATGCGTTGAGCCTCCGATAAAGCGTTCCATTGCTTTACAAGCTCTCCCATTCGGGCGTTTATCTCGTTGATACTGCCTCCACCTGCGTTTACGATTTTTAGAAAATGTGTACCTTTGCACTCCTAAAAGCATCAATATGAAAATCAAACTCGTCATCATGATTGCATTGCTAATAAGCATTGCATCATGCAATTCATCAGACAGCCCCGAAATATTCGCAGAGCAAGCAATGGAAGCTATAAGTCGGGGTGATGATAAGTCAATCAAAGGCTTGGATAACGCCTTAGTATTCAATGGAATGGTTAAAGCAATGTTGGATAGTGTGGAGATACCCGACAATCTCGTAGAGAGATATTTCCAAATCGGAGAGATATTCACACAATGGGAGTTCATTGACATTTCCGAAGAAAAGATTGATTTATATTCCATTAAAGACCTGACCATTGGAGAAGGTGGGGAAGATGGCAAATATGAGGGTGTGATGTATAGGGCGTATCTTGATTTATATAAGAACGAGGGTGGAGAGTTTAATAACTCTAAACTTATTAGGATTTATCAAGCACCCCGAAGATGGATATAAGGTGGTTTCTTTTATGTGGGATAAGTAGTCCTCCAACTTCTTAGCATACTTGTCGTTCCAATCTTTAATCGCATCCTTTACTCCTTTTTCTAAGTCAAACTTTACGGAAAATATCAAGTTGTCCGCCCTATTATTCAGATTTTATTGCTAACTTTGCGTATCGGAAACTAAATTTTGCTCGCTATGGAGATTCTATTAGGCATAATCGCCCTCGTCTGGGCTGTCCTCAACATCATCCTTTTCTTCAAGCTGTGGGGTGCGTGTGATAACATCAAACGTATCGCTGATAAATATGACCCTGAGGGCAAAGCGGAACGCGAGTGCATTGCGAAAGAGCGTAAAGGGATTTCCCTCTTTTCGTCTAAAGAGGATATTGAAAAGTGGCTTAACGAGGGTAAGTAAATAGTCATCGCCTTAAACAATTAAAGCCGAGACCGCAAAAACGGCATCGGGTCTAAGGCTCTCGGCGTGGTTTGAAAATCGAGTTAAAGAGAAAAAGCCACCTGTCCCGTTAAGGATGGTGGCTCTTAGGCTCTATTGTGTCGCACGATTACTAAAAATTATTGATACCCACAATAGGGGCGACACCCGATTGAGTGCCGCCTCATCTTGTTCAGATGGCTTGTTTAACCCCTTTCGACGTTATCGTTCTGTTGGCAGCCTGTGGGGCGTATTGGGATGTGGGCACGGAGGGGTCGTGGCCGAGAAGTCGGCGCAGGTGCTGGCGGTAGGCGTCGAGGTCGGCGATGGGCAGTCTGGCCGCGTCGGTCATGGCGGCCGTCTGTGCCACGGCCGAGGCCACTTCGGGCAGCAGGCGCGGGTCCATGGGCTTGGGCAGTATGTACTGGCGGCCGAAGCGAAAGTCCTTGCCTCCGTAGGCTCGGCTCACTGATTGGGGCACCGGCAGGCGGGCGATGTCGGCGATGGCGCGGCAGGCCGCCAGCTTCATTTCTTCGTTGATGCAGGTGGCGCGGCAGTCGAGGGCTCCGCGGAAGATGTAGGGGAAGCCGAGCACGTTGTTGACCTGGTTGGGCAGGTCGCTGCGTCCGGTGGCGAAGATGATGTCGTCGGCAGCCGCGATGGCTTTGTGGTATGGTATCTCCGGGTCCGGGTTGGCCAGCGCGAAGACTATGGGTTTGGGGGCCATGGTGCGTATCATCTCCGTTGTCAGCACGTCCTTGACGCTGAGGCCCAGGAAGATGTCAGCGTCTATAAGCGCCTCGGCCAGGCTGCTGACGTCGCGATCGGTCATGAACTCCCGTTTGAAGTCGTTGAGGCGGTCGCCATTCTGTTCGCGTCGTAGGGTTATGGGGCCGTGGCTGTCGCACATTATTATATTGCTCTTGCGTATGCCGAGCTCCATGTAGAGGCGGGTGCAGGATATGGCGGCTGCACCCGCGCCGTTCACCACCAGCCGCGCATCCTCGATCCGCTTCCCTTGCAGGTCGATGGCGTTGAGCAATGCCGCTCCGGAGATTATGGCCGTGCCGTGCTGGTCGTCGTGCATCACGGGTATGTCTACCGCCTCTTTGAGTTTTTTCTCTATGTAGAAGCATTCGGGCGAACGGATGTCCTCGAGGTTTATTCCGCCGAAGGTGGGGGCAATCGCCTTGACGGTCTCCACAAATTTGTCGATGTCGGTTTCGTTGACTTCGATGTCGAACGCGTCGACGCCGGCGAATATCTTGAACAGCAGCGCCTTTCCCTCCATTACGGGTTTGGCGGCCACGGCGCCGATGTTGCCGAGGCCGAGTACGGCTGTGCCGTTGCTGATGACGGCCACGAGGTTTCCTTTGTCGGTATAGCGGTAGGCATCCTGCGGGTGCTCCTTGATTTCCAGGCAGGGCCACGCCACGCCGGGAGAATAGGCCAGCGACAGGTCGCGCTGGTCGGCATACGGCTTGGTGGGCATGACCTCTATCTTGCCCGGGCGGATATCCTCGTGGTATCTCAGCGCTTTTTCTCTGTCAGTGCTTCTCATCTATGCTTTTTCTCTTTAGAACGCATTATGCCCCTATGCGGTTGTCCTCCCCACTGACTTGGTCTTCAGGCTCATTGTGGCAACAAGTCCTAAGTCTTGGCCTGGTGTCTGATTTGGTGCGGCACATCGTGAGTCCTGAGGCGTAAAGTTTTCCGAAATTTTTTGTAACGTCCTATAATATAATGCTTTTTGTCTCTGTATAAGCTTTGAAAATTTTCCAAAAAGAAAATTTTATGATGAATCTTTTCGCTGAAAGGTTTGTGGTTTGAAAAGAATTGCCTACCTTTGTACCGCCTTTCCAAAGGTAGAAGCTTTCAATCACCCCCCGGACACTCATCTGATTCCATGATAGAAGTAGTAGTAAAGCGTGACGGCCGCGTAGTCGGCTTCAACGAGGAAAAAATCAAGGGCGCCATCCGCAAGGCCATGCTCGCCACCGAACAGGGCGAGGACGAGGGCCTCATCCAGAAGATTGCCGACCGCATCGCCATGACCTCTCCGCAGCGCATGAGCGTCGAGGACATCCAGGACCGTGTCGAGCTGGAGCTCATGAAATCCAGCCGCAAGGACGTCGCCAAGCGCTACATCGCTTATCGCGACAAGCGTTCCATAGCCCGCCGTGCCAAGACCCGCGACCTCTTCATGGAGATCATTGCCGCCAAGAACAACGACGTCACCCGCGAGAATGCGAACATGAACGCCGACTCTCCCGCCGGCATGATGATGAAGTTCGCCTCAGAGTCCACTAAGCCGTTCGTCGACGACTACCTGCTCAGCGACGAGGCCCGGCAGGCGGTCAACAGTAATTACATCCACATCCACGACAAGGACTACTACCCTACCAAGTCGCTGACTTGTGTGCAGCATCCCCTGGACCGCATCCTGTGTCACGGCTTCGTGGCGGGGCATGGCGAGTCGCGTCCCGCCAAGCGTATCGAGACGGCCTCCGTCATCGCCTGCATATCCCTGGAGACGGCACAGAACGAGATGCACGGCGGCCAGGCCATACCCGCATTCGACTTCTATCTCGCCCCCTTTGTGCGCAAGACATACATCGAGGAACTGAAGAAAGTCGAGGATGTGATGGGTCTGGACCTTTCTTCCCATTATGACGAGGCGCTGAAGGACTACGAGCAGCGTCCGCTGGACGGCCTTCAGGGGGAGGAGAGAGCCCTTCGGCATGCCATGAACCAGACAGTGGGCCGCGTGCACCAGGCTATGGAGGCCTTCATCCACAACATGAACACCATCCACAGCCGCGGGGGCAACCAGGTGGTCTTCTCCTCCATCAATTACGGCACGGACACTTCCGCCGAGGGCCGCTGCATCATCCGCGAGCTGCTCCATTCCACCTACGAGGGTGTGGGAAACGGCGCCACAGCCATTTTCCCAATACAGATATGGAAAAAGAAACGCGGCGTCAGTTACTTGCCCGGCGATCCCAACCGCGACCTGTACGAACTCGCATGCAAGGTCACCGCACGTCGTTTCTTCCCCAATTTCCTCAACCTCGATGCCTCATTCAACCAGCATGAGCTGTGGAGCGCCGACGATCCCGAGAGGTATAAGTACGAGGTGGCCACGATGGGATGCCGCACCCGCGTATTCGAGAACCGCTATGGCGACAAGACCTCCATAGGCCGCGGCAACCTCTCCTTCACCACCATCAACATAGTGCGACTGGCCATCGAGGTGATGAACATCCAGGACCGGCAGGAGCGCATCGATGCCTTCTTTGCCCGCCTCGACCACGTCCTTGACGTCACTGCGCGTCAGCTCCACGATCGCTACCAGTTCCAGTCCTCCGCTTTGGCCAAGCAGTTCCCGCTGGTCATGAGCCGCCTGTGGAACGGATCCGATCGCCTTTGTGGCGACGACACCATAGAGTCCGTCATCAACCAGGGCACACTCGGCATCGGCTTTATCGGTCTGGCGGAATGCCTCATAGCCCTGGTCGGCAAGCACCACGGCGAAGACTGCGACGCCCAGAAGCTCGGGCTGAAGATCGTGCGCCACATGCGTTCCCGCGCCAACGAGTTCTGCGAGCAATACGGGCATAACTACTCCATCCTCGCCACGCCGGCCGAGGGACTGAGCGGCCGCTTCACCAAGCGCGACCGTAAGTCGTTCGGTGTCATCTCCGGCGTCACCGATAAGGACTACTACACCAACTCCAACCATGTGCCTGTCTACTACCAGTGCTCGCCCCGCCACAAGGCCAAGGTGGAGGCTCCCTACCACGAGATGACCCGCGGCGGACACATCTTCTATGTCGAGCTCGACGGCGACGCCACCCATAACCCGGAGGCCATCATGCAGATCGTGGACCTCATGGACAAGTACGACATGGGCTACGGATCGGTCAACCACAACCGAAACCACTGCCCCGAATGCGGCTACGAGAATGCCGACAAGACCCAGGAGCACTGTCCCAAGTGCGGTGCCCGCTTCGAGACCATCCAGCGCATCACCGGCTACCTGGTCGGCACCACCGACCGCTGGAACTCCGGCAAGCTCGCCGAGCTCCACGATCGCGTTGTCCACAAATGACCATCCGTGTGCTCGACATAATCCGGGGCACCACCGTCGACGGCCCCGGCTTCCGCACCTCCATCTACCTCGCCGGCTGCAGGCATCGGTGTCCGGGTTGCCACAATCCGCAGTCCTGGGATTTCTCCGCAGGCACCGATATGACTCTCGGGGAGCTGAAGGCTGTAATTGCCGAGGAGGACTTCGACGTCACTCTCTCCGGCGGTGACCCTCTGTACCATCCCGAGGCTGTGAAGGCCATCATCGGCATGTGCGGCGAGCTGGGGCATAAGGTGTGGATATACACCGGCTTCACCTACGAGCAGATTCTTGCCGACCCGTTGCTGGCAAGGGCTGTCCGAGGAGCCGAGGCAATCGTCGACGGACCGTTTGTCCAGAAGCTATACGACTCCGACCTTCTCTTCCGCGGCTCCTCCAACCAAAGAATCATATACCTCAATGAAAACCTTTCCCGTTGACATGCCCGACTGGGCAGACGGCATGGCCTGTGCCATCACCGTCTGCGACGCCGACTGTACCATCATCTACCAGAACGAACGCGCCCGCCAGACGTATATCAAGCACGGCGACCTGATAGGCCGCAACCTCATGGACTGCCATCCGGAGCATGCCCGCGCCATCATCGCCGACCTGCTCGCCACCGGACGCACCAACGCCTACACCATCGAGAAGCAGGGGCAGCACAAGCTCATTTACCAAACAGCCTGGAAAGCGGCAGGCGGCACCGTTCTCGGCCTCGTCGAGATTTCCATGGTCCTTGACCCGCCACTCCCCCACTATGTCCGCAGATAACGGCTGAGAGCGTCTTGCAGCTGAGAGTAGCGGCATGCGGGTCGCAAACGGTCTTCCGGCTCTCAACTCTCAGTTTTTTTTAGTAACTTTGCACTCCAATGATTTCAGTACAGAATCTCGGAGTGGAGTTTTCCGCACGCCCGCTGTTCACGGGCGTGAGCTTCGTCGTCAACCGCCAGGACCGCATCGGCCTGGCAGGCAAGAATGGAGCCGGCAAGTCCACACTGCTAAAAATCATCTCAGGGCTGCAGCAGCCTACACACGGCACCGTGGCCATCCCCGACGGCATCACCATCGGCTACCTCCCTCAGCAGATGAACCTCGCCGACTCCACCACGGTGGCCGACGAGACACGCAAGGCCTTCGCCGACATCAACGCCCGCCGTGACGAACTCTCACGCATAGAACGCAGGCTTGAGACCATGGACGCCGATGACTGGGAGGAGACTACCCGCCTGCTGGAGCGTGCAGACCACCTCCGCGAACGCCTCCAGATGGTATCCGGCGCCAGCATGGAAGGTGAGATCGAGAAGACACTCATCGGCCTCGGATTCGACCGTAAGGACCTCGACCGACCCACCGCCGAGTTTTCCGGCGGATGGCGCATGCGCATCGAACTCGCCAAGATACTGCTCTGCAACCCCGACCTGCTTCTGCTCGACGAGCCAACCAACCACCTCGACATAGAGTCCATCGCCTGGCTGGAGAACTGGCTCAAGTCCAAGGGAGCGGCCGTCATGCTCGTCAGCCACGACCGGGCGTTCCTCGACAACGTCACTACCCGCACCATCGAGATCACCTGCGGCACCATTCACGACTACAAGGTGCCATACACGCAGTACCTCGCTCTCCGTGCCGAACGCCTGGAGCAGCAGCGCCGCGCCTACGAGAACCAGCAGAAGCAGATCGCCGACATCAAGGACTTCATAGAGCGCTTCCGCTACAAGCCCACCAAGAGCAACCAGGTACAGAGCCGGGTCAAGATGCTCGAGAAGATTGTGCCCATAGAGATTGACGAGGTCGACAACTCGCGCCTGCGCCTCCGTTTCCCGCCTGCGCCCCGCTCCGGCGACTTCCCCGTGGTGGCAGACCAGGTCTCCAAGGCATTCGGCGACCACGTCGTCTTCTCCAACGCCGACATCACCATCCGCCGTGGCGAGAAAGTGGCTTTCGTGGGCCGCAACGGACACGGCAAGACAACCATGGTGCGCTGCATCCTCGACCAGATTCCTTATGAGGGCGATATCCGCCTGGCACAGGGCGTCAAGATAGGCTACTTCGCACAGAACCAGGCCCAGCTGCTCGATCAGGACATCACAGTCTTCGATACCATCGACTCCGCGGCCACCGGCGATATGCGTCTCAAGGTGCGCGACCTGCTCGGCGCTTTCATGTTCGGCGGAGAGGCGTCAGATAAGAAAGTAAAAGTGCTCAGTGGCGGCGAGAAGACTCGCCTGGCCATGATCCGCCTGCTGCTCGAGCCGGCCAACCTGCTAATCCTTGACGAACCCACCAACCACCTTGACATCGCATCCAAGCAGGTGCTCAAGGAGGCGGTTAGGAATTTCACCGGCACCGCCATCATCGTCAGCCACGACCGCGCCTTCCTTTCCGGGCTGGTTGATCGCGTCTACGAGTTCGGTGGCGGGTCCGTGCGCGAGTGCCTGGGCGGCATAGACGCCTTCCTCGACAAGCTCCGCCGCGAGTACCAGCCATCATCACCATCACCTAAGGCTGCCACCGTTCGCAATGCAGGGACGCACCATGGTGCGTCCGAAACCGCCGACACCCCTCGGCCATCTCTCAGCCCCCAGCCCTCAGCCCTCAGCTACAAGGACCGCAAGGAGCGCGTCAAGCTCCTACGCAAGGCTGAAAAAGCCGTAGCCGACGCCGAAGCCCGCATTGCCTCCCTCGAAGCCACACAGCATGAACTCGAGGAGCGTCTCAGCAAGGGCGAATCCGACTCCGGGCTACTCACCAGCTACGCCGACACCCGGAAGGCCCTCGAGAACGCCATGAGCCTCTGGGAACTCGCCGGCGCCGAACTCGAAGAGCTCCAGCAGCGCTTCGCCGAAAACTGAATACCGTCATGCAACAAATACCCCATCAAGATATGAGCATCAAGCACCTTCTCATAGGCTCGTTGGCGCTGCTTCCCTTCGCCACCCAGGCACAGGCACCCGCACGCCACGGCATCGATCGAGCCAACATGGACTTTTCAGCCGCTCCCGGCGATGACTTCTACCAGTATGCCTGCGGCGGCTGGATGAAAGCCAATCCCCTCACTGGCGAATACTCCCGCTTCGGCGTTTTCGACCTTATGCGCGAGAATAACCGCACCCGCCTCAAGGAGCTCATCACCACCCTATCCAAGGACTCGCAGAGCAAGGTGCCGGGCACCATCGCACAGAAGGTTAGCGACATCTACGCGCTCGGCATGGACTCCGCCCGCCTCAACCGCGAAGGTGCGGCTCCCATCCTTCCCTATATTTCTAAGGTGAAGGCGTTCAGGCGTCAGGACCTGGCCCACAATCTTGCCACCTTGCACCGTGGCATCGCCGACGGTACCCTTTTCGGCGCCGGAGTCGGCACCAATCCCCTCAATTCCGAAATTAACATCCTTCACCTCGGAGAGACCGGTCTCGGCCTGGGCGACCGCGACTACTACCTGGAGGACAACGAGACCAACGCCCGCATAATGGCCGCCTACCAGACCTACGTCAAGCGCCTCATGGAACTGGTGGGATACGACGCCGCCGCACAGCAGCGCGTCTGGGACAACGTCATCGGCATGGAGAAGGCTTTCGCCCAGGCCAAGATGGCCCGCGAGCAGCGCCGCAACCCCAAGCTCCGTTCCAATCCCATGTCTCTCGACCAGGTTAAGCAGCGCTGGCCCAACTTCGACTGGCAGACATACCTTGGCGACCTCGGGCTGCTCACCGACTCTCTAAACGTCTCCTCCCCCGCCTTCTTCGACGCCCTTAACGAGATGCTCCCCAAGCTCACAGACCAGCAGCTCGAGGACTACTTCGTCTTCAACATGGTAACCGACGGCACCGGGGTGCTCAGCGACGACTTCTACAACGCCTCGTTCGAACTCTACGACCGCGTCATGTCCGGCACCGAGGAGCAGGAACCCCGCTGGAAACGCGCCATGGCTATCCCAAACTCCATGCTCGGCGAGGCTGTGGGTGAGCTCTACGTCAACAAGTACTTCCCCCGCGAGAACAAGGAGTACATGGTGGGCCTGGTGGAGAACCTGCGCACCGCCCTCGGCCAGCACATCGACGACCTCAGCTGGATGAGCGACGAGACCAAGCGCCGCGCTCACGAGAAGCTGGCGAGGTTCACCGTCAAGATAGGCTACCCCGACAAGTGGAAGGACTATTCCGGCATCACCATCGACCCCTCCAAGTCATACTTCGACAACGTCCTGGCGGCAAGCGAGTGGTACGTCCAGGACAACTACAACAAGCTCAACAAGCCCGTCGACAAGACGGAGTGGCACATGACCCCGCAGACGGTCAACGCCTACTACAACCCCACCACCAACGAGATTTGCTTTCCGGCCGGTATCCTTCAGGCTCCATACTTCGACCCCAGGGCAGACGACGCCCTCAACTATGGCGCCATCGGAGTGGTGATAGGCCATGAGATGACCCACGGCTTCGACGATTCCGGCCGGCAGTATGACGCCGACGGGAACCTCCGCGACTGGTGGACCGATGCCGACGCCAAGGCATTCACCAAGCTCGCCGACGGCCTTGCGGCACAGTTTGACGCCGTCGAGGTGGCACCCGGCGTGCATGCCAACGGACGCTTCACCCTCGGCGAGAACATAGCCGACCAGGGCGGACTCCGCGTGGCCCTGACCGCCTACAAGAATGCCGCCCGCGGCAAGGCCTGGGAGGAAATCGACGGCCTCGACCCGCTGCAGCGCTTCTACCTCTCCTACGCCCAGGTATGGGCCAACAACATACGTCCGGAGGAGATACTGGTGCGCACCAAGACCGACCCCCACTCGCTGGGCAACAACCGCGTCAACGTCACCCTGCGCAACATAGCGCCCTTCTTCGAGGCCTTCCATATCAACGAGGGCCAGCCCATGTTCCGCCCCGTCTCCGAGCGCGTCATCATCTGGTGACGCAGTTGAGAGATTTTAAAGCTGAGAGCTGAGAGCACAGCAGCGACGGCAATGGTTAGCCAAGTGTCCTCGGCTCTTAGTTTGAAGTTGCGACAGTGCGGAAAAATTCGTACCTTTGCACATTGATATGATACAAGATTTGCTGGACCCGGCCAATGTCAAGGAGCTAAGGCGCATGGTGGCCGATGCGGAACGCATCGTGCTGATATGCCATGTCCGTCCCGACGGTGACGCCATGGGATGCACCCTGGCCCTGGCACGCCTCCTGACGGCCATGGGAAAGAGGGCACGCGTGGTAACCCCGGACTTGCCTCCGCGCTCCCTCAACTTCCTGCCGGGCATCTCTGACGCTGTCCCATACACCAAGTACCCGGACTTCGCTCCTCGGCTGCTGCGTGAGGCCGACCTGGTCTTCTGCTGCGACTACAACACCCCCAGGCGTGTGGATTCACTGGAGGAGCATCTCCTGGCATCCCCGGCGAAGAAGGTGCTGGTGGACCATCACGAGTCTCCAGAGGAGTTCTGCGACCTCTCTTTCTCCTTTCCCCGCATGTCAAGTGCCTCGGAACTCACCTTCCGCCTTATCTGCGCCCTCGGCTTGGCCGACCGCATTGATCTCGACGTGGCTACCTGCCTGGCCACCGGCATCATCACCGACACCCGCAACCTCTCCGTCAACTGCGACAATCCCGAGCTGCTGCTCATCCTCTATGAACTCCTGAGTCGTGGCGTTGACAAGAAGCGTATCGTCGATGAGGCCCTGGACATGGTCACCGCCGATGCTTTCCGTCTTCGACTCTTCGCCCTCGGCCAGCGCATGGAGCTGCTCGAGAAGTTCGAGACGGCCATCATCTGTCTGTCGGCACAGGACCTGGAGAGCCACAGCTACGTGCGTGGCGACACGGAAGGTGTCGTCAACGAACCCCTCGCCATCCGAGGCATACGCGCCAGCTTCATGCTCCGCGAGGACGACAAGTGCATCAAGGTCAGCGCCCGCAGCAAGGGCGGCTTCGTCGTCAAGGACATCTGCGCCGACATCTTCGGCGGAGGCGGGCACCTCCAGGCCGCCGGCGGCGAGTTCCACGGCTCCCTCGAGGGGGCCGCCAGGCTGTTGCGCGAGGCGCTGCCACGCTACGCCGCCAAATACTCTAACGCAAAAAAGAAACAGTGAAGAAGATAACGACATCCCTGCTCGCAGCCCAGGCGCTGCTTATGCTGCTGCCTCTCTCCGCATGCAGCGACGACGAGAGCTACTCCGACCTGCTCAAGGAGGAGGAGAAGGCCACGAACTGGTACCTGGCACAGCGCCACATATGCCTCGAAATTCCCGAAGACTCCGTCTTCCAGACAGGTCCCGACGCCCCGTACTACAAGATGGACGACGACGGCTACCTCTACATGCAGGTGGTGAACCCCGGCGACACCACGCGCGTAAAAACCGGCGACCGTGTCATCTTCCGCTTCATGCGCTGCAATATCAAGAACTTCTACAAGAATGGTGTGGAGGAATGGAACGGCAACGCCGGCGACATGTCGTTCGCCACGGCCTCGTTCCGCTTCAACGCCTTCCAGTACCAGGACTCGCAGAAGTATGGCCAGGGCATCCAGATTCCGATGCGCTACCTGGGCTACAACAGCGAGGTGAACCTGGTGCTGCGCAGCTACATCGGCTTCACCAACGACCAAGCCCAGTGCCTCCCCTACGCCATGAACGTCAGATACTTCAAACCCGAATACTAACACACCGATGTCGCTAATAAAATCCATCTCTGGCATCCGTGGCACCGTCGGCGGCAAGGAGGGCGATAACCTCACCTGTCTCGACGTGGTGCGCTTCACGGCCGCCTACGCCCAGTTCCTGCTCAACACCAACCCCGACGGCAAGCGCCTCGTGGTGGTAGGCCGCGACGCCCGCGTGAGCGGTCCCATGGTCTCCGCCCTGGTATGCAACACCCTTTGCGGCATGGGCTTCGACGTCGTCGACATAGGCCTTGCCTCCACCCCTACCACCGAGCTGGCCGTCACCGGCGAGGGAGCCTCGGGCGGCATCATCATCACCGCCTCCCACAACCCTGCGCAGTGGAACGCCCTCAAGCTCCTCGGGCCTGCCGGTGAATTCCTCAGTAATGCCGAGGGCAAGGAGGTGCTCCGCCTCGCCGCCAGCGACGAAATCACATACGCCACCTGGGACAACCTGGGCGCCATAGAGCATAACGACACTTACGACCGGCGGCACATCGAGGCGGTGATGGCATTGCCGCTGGTAGACGTCGAGGCCATCCGCCGAGCCAACCTACGGGTGGCCATAGACGCCGTGAACTCGGTAGGTGGACGCATCATGCCGCGCCTGCTCCGCGCCCTCGGGGTGGCGGAGGTCATCGAGCTCAACTGCGAGGCTACCGGCCGTTTCGCCCACACCCCGGAGCCGATTCCCGAAAATCTGCGGCTAACCGCCAGGACAATCGTCGATTCCAAGGCCGATGTGGGACTGGTGGTTGACCCGGACGTGGACCGCCTGGCCATCATCATGGAGAATGGCGAGATGTTCGTGGAGGAATACACGCTGGTGTCCGTGGCCGACTACGTGCTGGGCCATACTCCCGGCAACACTGTCAGCAACCTCAGCTCCAGCCGCGCACTCCGAGATGTCACCAATCGCCATGCAGACTGTTCCTACTCGGCGGCAGCCGTGGGCGAGGTCAACGTGGTGGCCGAGATGAAGCGCGTCAACGCCGTCATCGGCGGCGAGGGCAACGGCGGCGTCATATATCCTGAGCTCCACTACGGTCGCGACGCGCTTGTGGGAGCCGCACTGTTCCTCACCCTGCTGGCCAAGTCCGGCAAGAAGGTGAGCGAACTCAAGCAGACCTACCCGCAGTACGTCATCACCAAGGACAAGGTGCAGCTGACCCCCGGCATGGACGTCGACGCGCTGCTGCAGAGTGTCAAGGAGGCGTTCGCCGGAGAGCGTGTCACCGACATCGACGGCGTCAAGATCGACTTTCCCGACGGCTGGGTGCACTTGCGCCGCTCCAACACGGAGCCCATCATCCGCATCTACTCCGAGGCCGAGACTGCCGACCGCGCCAACGAGCTGGCCAAGCGCGTAAAAGCCCTGCTGCCCCACTGAAGCGCCACTCCGCCCCTACCAGCAATGTAGGCACGTAGCAGGGCGCGTCCGGAATGTCCGCAATTCTCAACTCTCAACTAACCCCAACCCATGATAAAGAAATTCTTCCTCAACCTGCTCTCCTCGTTCCTGGGCGCCTGGATTGCCATAGTGCTGTCCGGGGCTGTCATCGTGCTCATCGTCATGGCCTGCCTGGGCAAGTTCGCGCTGTCCGAAGGCGGACCCAATGTCAGCGTCAAGGACGACACGATCCTGGTGCTCGACCTCGACGGCGAGATCGAGGAGACGGAATCCGCCAAGCAGCTCGACTACGCCATGCTCATGGGCGGAGAGGTGGAGAAGCCCCAGACTCTGCTGAGCCTGGTGACGGCCTTGGACGAAGCCTCGGAGGACTCGCGTGTAAAGGCCGTGTACGTAAAGTGCGGAATGCTCTCCGCTCCCCCTGCCACCGTCCACGCCCTGCACGAGGCCCTGGCGGCATACAAGAAGAAGACGGGCAACCCCGTCATCGCCTACGGCGACGTGATGCTCCAGTCGACCCTCTACATCGCCTCCTGCGCCGACAGCATCTTCCTTAACCCGCAGGGCGCGCTACAGCTCCAGGGCATAGGCGGCACCTCACTCTATTTCAAGGACCTTTTCGACAAGATCGGCGTGGAGTGGCAGATGGCCAAGGTTGGCACCTACAAGAGCGCCGTGGAGCCGTACACCGCCAACGAGATGAGCGAGCCTGCCCGCCGGCAGCTCATGGAGCTGTACCAGGGCATATGGAAGACCATACGCAAGGGCATCGCCGACGGCCGCAAGGTCAGGGAGGCGTACATCGACTCGCTCACCAACCAGCTCATCCTAACCTCCTCGGCCGAGGAGGTCGTCAAGACAGGCCTCGTCTCAGCCACAGCCTACGAGCGCCAGATGGACGACAAGCTCGGCGCCGTCATCAACGCCGACCCGGACGACATCAACTTCATCGACGCTCAGGCTTTCGGCTCCGCCGGCAACATGGTCCCGGTCAAGGGCGACCACATCGCCGTGCTATACGCCACCGGCGAGATCCAGGAGAACTCCCGCACCGGCATCGACTGCTACAAGTTGGTTCCCGTCATCTGCGAACTGGCTGACGACGATGACGTGCAGGGCCTGGTATTGCGTGTAAATTCCCCTGGCGGAAGCGTCTTCGGCAGCCAGCAGATAAGCGACGCCCTGAGCTACTTCCAGTCCAAGGGCAAGCCCGTCGTCGTCTCCATGGGCGACTACGCGGCCTCCGGCGGCTACTGGATAAGCTGCGAGTCCGACTACATCTTTGCCGACCCGCTCACCATCACCGGCTCCATCGGCATCTTCGGCCTGGTTCCTAACGGTCAGAAGCTGCTGCGGAACATCGGCGTGACGCCCCAGCAGGTGTCCACCAACCCGGATGCCAACCTGGGCATACCCGTCGTGCCTCTCACGCCCGTGCAGATGGCGGCGCTCCAGCGCAGCATCGACCGCGGCTACCGGCAGTTCATCACCAAGGTGTCGAAGGGGCGCGACATCCCCGTTGCCAACGTCGACAGCATAGCCCAGGGCCGCGTGTGGATAGCCTCCACCGCCAAGCAGCTGGGACTGGTGGACGAGCTCGGCTCCCTGCAGAAGGCAATCCAGCACTGCGGCAAGCTGGCCGACATGAAGGCCGACGACATACAGGTAGGCTACTATCCCGATCTGGAACCCTCCATATGGGATTTCATCCCCACGGCGGGCAACGGATCCGTGCTGTCCACCGCGCTGCAGAGGGCCCTGGGCCGGCAGGCTTCTCCCCTGCTGGTCACCTACCTTCAGGACCTGCTGAAGCGCAACCACCGGCAGGCCCTGCTCCCGGCCTGCTTCCGGGTGAGAATATGACAACGACGCATACTGACTGTAAACCATCACTATTGGCATGAAAACGACTACCGGCAAACTACTGACGCTGACGCTGACTCCCCTGTCGTGGCTCTTCCGCGCCGGCACCGAGGTGCGCAACAAGCTCTTCGACCTCGGCGTGCTGCGGCAGAAGGTGTACGGAGTGCCGGTGGTATGCGTGGGCAATCTCTCGGTGGGCGGCACCGGCAAGACTCCCATGGTGGAGCTGCTGCTGCGCCACCTGCAGACCGAGTACCGCATCGGTGTGGTGAGCCGGGGATACAAGCGCAGGACGAAAGGCTTCCTGCTGGCCAATTCCAAGTCTACTCCCGCCACCATCGGCGACGAGCCGTACCAGATGTTCCAGAAGTTCGGCAAGCGTGTGCGTGTGGCCGTGTGCGAGAGCCGGGTCCGCGGCATTGACCGCCTGCTGGAGCTCTTCCCGGACATCGACCTGGTGGTGCTCGATGACGCTTTCCAGCACCGCTACGTCAGGCCCAAGGTCTCCATCCTGCTGATGGACTATCACCGGCCGGTGTACGAGGACAAGCTGCTGCCGCTGGGGCGCCTGCGGGAGCACATCTCGGGCATGAACCGGGCCGACTTCGTGGTGGTCACCAAGTGCCCGGAGACTCTGAAGCCTGTGGATACGCGCATCGTCTCCGACTCTCTGCGCCTGCTGAAGTACCAGAGCCTGTATTTCGCGAGTACGCGCTACCTGGGTCTGCGGCCCGTCTTCGAGGATGAGGCGCCGTATGCGCTGGAGCTTGAGAGCCTGACGTCGGCCGATACTATCCTGCTGGTGACGGGCATTGCCAACCCGCGTCCGCTGATACGGGTGTGCCGCCGCTGCAAGGCCCGCATCAAGGTGATGCACTTCGACGACCATCACGACTTCTCCACCGCCGACCTGGTGAAGATGGAGCGCAAGTACGCGCATCTGAAGGGGGCGAGGAAGGTGATAGTGACCACCGAGAAGGATGCAGGGCGGATGCTCCACAACCCGTTCTTCCCGGAGGCGCTGAAGCCGTATACGTTCCATATGCCGATAGAGATGCAGATACGGCCGGAGTACAATGCCACCCCCGGCTTCATCGCCAAGCTGAAAGTGGCAATCGACAAGCAACCGAGGAAGCGGGAGACACCGGGCTGAAGCCCGGTGTCGATTGCAGAGTCAAATACGGCCCGCGGCGTCACTGCCGCGAGCTTTGTCTTGCAGGCTCATTGGGAGGGACATGAGGTCTCTAAGGTCTAAGGGCTTTAGAGCCTTTAAGGCGCAAAGCAAGCGGGGCCTCGGAAGACCGGGACCCCGCTTTTCAGTGAGTGCGTGTCGGCGTCAGCGGACCTGGACCTTGGAGGTGCGGCGGGTGCCGTCGGTGTAGGTGCGGGTCACGACGTAGATGCCTGCGGCGGTGGGTGCGGGGATGCGCACTCCGTCGAGGGTGTAGTACTGCTCGGTGAGGATTTCGGCTCCGTCCACCTCGTCGACGCCGGTGGGGTTGTCGACGTTGAGGCTGAAGGTGCGTGTGAGGTCGCCGAGGCGTGCGGTGAGCGTCATCGGGCCGATGTATGCCTTGTTGAAGCGTACGCGGGTGCCGTCGAAGCGCACTTCGGGGCGGTCGGAGGACCATGCCACTCCCTCTGGGCAGCCTACGGAGAAGTTGTAGGTGACGTGTGCGGGCGTGTCGTTGCCGTCGAAGATGATGCAGGCTGCGGCCAGCAGGGCCTCGTCGGAGGCGTTGGCCGCCAGGGTGGGATAGGTGAAGTCGTCGCCCTTTGTCCAGCCCTGGCCGAGGTCGATGGCGCAGAGCTGCCTCTGGGTGAGCAGGCCGGGGAATGCGGCGTCGTGGTCGGGCTGCACTGCCTGGGCGATGTAGTGGCAGTCCTTGACGAGGTTGTCGGCGTTCCAGCTGGCCCCGGAGGCGGTGTTGAGGCCGATGAGGGAGCCGCAGGTGTCGGGGTCGGCCACGATCTCGCCTGCGTTGTAGCAGCCGATGAGCTGTGTGCGGCCCTTGAAGACCTCGCCGGTGATTCCGCCCACGCGGGAGGCGCCGGTGATGGTGCCGAGGTTGTAGCAGCGGGTGATGATGGCGCCGGTGTAGCCGGAGATGCCGCCGATGCTGGAGCCTGACGTTGCCGCGGTGCCCTTGATGGTGCTGGTGGTGGCGATGTCGCCGAGGTTGTAGCAGTCGGAGATCTCGCCCTGCATGTTGCCCCATGCTGTGATGCCGCCTGCGCGGTAGGAGGAGGTGGTGATGTCGCCCGAGTTCCAGCAGCGGGTGATGCGGGTGTTGGCGGCGGAGTAGTTGCCGCAGATGCCGGCCAGGCCCCAGCCGCCGGTGATGTCGCCTCTGTTGGAGCAGGAGTCGATGGTCACCCAGGCGGCGGCGCATCCCATGATGCCTACGCCCTGGTTGCCTAGTGCCTCGATGTCGCCGTAGTTGTGGCAGTTGGTCAGCAGCACGGGCTTGGCCTCGGTGGGGGTGCCTTTGTAGGTGCCGGTGATGCCTGCCGGGAAGACGTTCTTGTCGGAGTGCACGAGGCCGTAGTTGACGCAGTTGCGGAGCGTGGAGCCTGCGGAGTAGTAGGCGGTGATGCCTGCCAGGCCGCTGGTGCCGGACTTGGTGGTCTCCGACGAGATCTTGCCTCGGTTGTAGCAGTCGGTGAGTTCGAGCGCGCATGCGTTGGCGAGGTTGGCCACGAGGCCGCCGAGGATGTTTCCGGCCACGATGTCCGACAGGTTGTAGCAGCCGGTCATGACCATGGGCTGGACGGAGGTGGCGGTGGTGGCTGTGGCGTTGCCGACGATGCCGCCTACCTGGTTGGAGCAGTCGGGCTTGCCGAAGATGAACTTGCCGTCGTTGAAGCAGCGGACAAAGGTTGCGGGGTTGCAGGTGGCCACGAGGCCGCCGAAGTTGTTGCACGAGGTGGCGGTGGAGGTGGACTTGATTGTGCCGTAGTTGGCGCAGTCGGTGAAGGTGCAGCCCATGTCGGAGACGTTGTGCGAGATGCCTGCGAGCTGGCCGTTGGCGCCGGTGATGGTGGCGCGGTTGACTACCTTGTCGGCCCGGGCTCCGTGGTAGAAGTATCCGAAGCCGGAGTGTCCGGCACCCTTGGTGGCGGTGAGGTCGACGAGGTTCTCGCAGTTCTCGAGCCGTCCGTAGACTTTGGACGTTATTGCTCCTGTGTTGGCGACTGCGGTGCTGATCTGTCCCTGTGCGCGGAAGTTGCGGAGCAGGCCGGTGCCGTCGATGGCGCCTACGGCTGCCTCGTAGCTGTTGACGGCGGTGTAGGCGATGTTCTTCACGGTGTGGCCGTCGCCGTCGAGTGTGCCTTCGAGGAGCGTTGTGCCGATGAAGAGGGGCTTGAATTGCTTGTCGGCGAAGTCGATGTCGTTGGCGAGCTTGATGAACCGGCCTGCGAAGCCGTCCTTGGCTGCGGGGATGTATGCGGCGAGTGCGAGCCACTCGTCGGCGTTGGTGATGCGGTACGGGTCGGCCTCGGTGCCTGCGCCCTGGAGGGGTACGGGTATGTTGGTGACGAGGCTGATGACGCGGTCGTAGCCGCCGGAGGTGCCGCGCAGGGTGCCTGCGACGGGCTCGGTGACGGTGGCTGGGGCCGACAGGGTGTTGCCGGCGATGGTGTACGGCGAGCCGTCGTCGAGGGTCCAGGCGTGGCCTGCCAGTCCGGCGAGCGTGGCGGTGCCGTGGAAGTTGGCGGAGGTGTAGGCCGGGTCCATGGTCACTACCAGGGAGCGGGCGTGGCGGAGCAGGGGCTCGTCCTTGCACCAGGCGGGCACGGGGTACTGGCCCTTGGCGAAGTCCCATACGTCGGCGGAGAAGCCCTGGAGGGGGGTGCCGGAGGTGAGCCGTGCGGTGGTGAGGCCTTCGGTTCCCTGGAGGGTGAGCGCGCCGTGGGCCTTGTGGGGAATTATCTGTGCGTCCCAGTGGGCGTGTTCGATGGCGCCGTGGGTGCCGTTGGTGCCGCCGAGGGCGCCGACGGTGGCCTCTTCCTGGCTGCTGATGTCGCCGAGGCTGATGACGCGGTGCAGCTCGTTGTGGCCGAGCACGGTGGTGGAGGTGACGTTGGCGAGCTGGCCTGCGATGCCGCCGACTTCCTTGTAGCCGCTCACGGGTCCGAGGTTGACGCAGTCGTAGAAGTCGGTGCCCTGGTTCTCGCCCTGGATGCCTCCGACGCGGTACACGCTCTTGGCGTTGGTGACGAACTTGGTCCATAGCATGGCGCGGACGGGGCCGACGTTCACGCACTCTTCGACGCGGCCGTTGCCGGTGCCGACGATGCCGCCTGCGCCGGTGGAGCCGGTGGTGACGGTACCGGAGTTGTAGCAGCGGCGCACGGTGCCCTTGCGGTTCTCGCCGACGATGCCGCCGGGTACTGCGGAGGCGGCCCATACGTCGGCGTGGTTGCGGCAGTTCTCCACGAGGCCCTCGTTCTGGCCCACGATGGCGCCCGAGCGGGACCAGAAGTGGAAGTCGCAGCTGGGGTCGATGACGAGGTTGCGGATGATGCCCTCGGGGGCGAGGCGGCCGAAGAAGCCCATGACGCCGTTGGCGTTCTTGGAGTCGGGGGTGCCCTGGCCGTCGGCGGACTCCCAGGGGGCGGTGGCCCAGGGGATCATGCGCATGTGCAGGTTCTTTATGGAGTGGCCGCCGCCGTCGAAGATGCCTGCGAACTTGTTGAAGGTGCCGGCGGTGCCGGGCTGAGCGCAGATGCCGATGAAGGTGGAGTCGTTCTCCATGTCGATGTCGTTGGCGAGCAGGAAGTGGTCGCCGGGGAATGTCTGGAGCACTTCGGTGGTGACGTGCGCCAGGGTGAGGATGTCGGCGCGGGTGCGGAGCAGGAAGGGGTTCTCGGCGGTGCCTTCGCCCTCGAAGGGAACGGGGGCGATGCGCAGCTCGAGCTCGTAGGAGACGGCGCCGTTGGCGACGACGATGGTGTCGGTGCCGAAGTCATCGGAGATTTTCAGCACATTTCCCTGGATGGTGGAGAACTTGCCGCCGTCGAGCAGGGAGTAGGTTACGTCGCCGAGGGGATGTAGCTGTGCGTCGGCGGACACTTTCTTGAGCGACGAGCGCTCGGGGAGGATGATGGCGGAGGCTGCGGCGAGGGCGTTGGGCGTGGTTGCCGTGGCCTTCAGCCGTGGGTACTGGCCTGCCTGGTACTGCCACACGGCGGCGTCGAGGCCCTGCAGCGGGGTGCCGGACGTGAGCGCGGCGGTGGTGGTGCCGAAGCGGGTGGAGTTGAGGTTGGTGAGCTGGTTGTCGTAGTAGAGGTTGGTGAGCGTGGGGGAGCATGCGGCGTCGATCCAGCCGATGGTCTCGCGGGCCTCGTTCTCCTTGTCGTAGAGGTATGTCTCGGAGGAGATCACGGATGCGGTGTACGAGTTGCGGACGACGGGGGCGATGGTGTCGGTGCCCCGGACGTCGTTGACGAGCCAGCCGGTGATGCCGCCCGCCATGCGGTTGGTGTAGGTGGATGCCTTGCCGGTGAAGAAGCAGTTCTCTATCACTGAGCCGTATGCCTTGCCGACGACGCCGCCTGCCGCGGAGGGGCGGGAGTAGTTGTCGGTGGGGCCTGCCATGACCTCGCCGTTGGCGAATGAGCGCTCGAGGGTGGAGTTGCTCAGGACGCCCACCACGCCGCCGGTGGACATGGTGCACATGTAGGTGCGTGTGTCGACGGTGCCGGTGAAGCTGAGGTCTGCGCCGTGTCCGTCGGTGAGGGCTCCGACCACGCCGCCTGCGGGGAGCCCGGCCTGGCCGGTGGCGCCGGTGACGAGCGTGCGCTCCACGTGGCAGTCGGTGATGAGGCTGTCGACGCTGCCGGCGATGCCGCCGGGGTTGCCGTTGGCGCCGAGGATCCGGGAATCCTTGACGGTGCAGCTGGTCACGACGTGGCCCACGCCGACGAGGCCGCCCGCGATGCGTGCGTAGTTCGTGACGTCGGCGCCGGTGACGTGGCAGTTGTCGGTGGTGCCGAAGCTCCATCCGGCCACGGTGCCGGCGGTCTGGAAGTTGCTGGTGACCTTGGGGCTGTCCAGGCGCAGGTTCTTCACTACGCCTTTGGCGTCGACGAGGCCGAAGAGGCCGGCCAGGCCGGTGTTGGAGTAGATGCTCAGGTTCTTGATGGTGTGGCCCTGGCCGTCGAAGGTGCCTGCGAAGTAGTGGTAGGCGTCGGCGCCGACGGGGGTGAAGAGGGTGGAGCCCATGTCGATGTCCTGGGTCAGGCGGATGTGCTTGCCCTCGAGGACGCGTGCGCAGCTGACGCCGTTGAGGAAGGCGTTGTACTCGCTCTCTGGCACTGAGTTGACCATCCGGGCGAGCACCTGCATGTCCTTGAGCGAGGACACGAGGTACGGGTCTGCCTCGGTGCCGGTGCCACGGAGCTGGCCCGTCACGGCCTCGGGATAGGTGAATGTGCCGTCGTAGGTGATCTTGCCGTCGGTGATGGCGCCGAAGAACATGAGCTGGGTGCCCTGGGAGATGGCCGACCAGTTGCCCCACTCGAGCACGTTGCCGACGCCTGCGGGGGCGTTCTTGAGGTGGATGGTCGGTGTGATGTCCTGGGGCTGTCCGTCGGCGTAGGAGCCGATGGCGCAGGTCATGAAGTTGGCCTTGTTGGCGGGATACTGGCGTGCGCACTGTGTGGGTATGGCGCCGCCGCGCTGCGGGTCGAGGTCTACGTAGACGGTCATGCCGTAGTCGCCGAAGTTGGTGATGTAGACGCGGTTGTCGTAGGGCTGGGTGACGTGGACGCTGTGGTCGACGTGCGTGCCGTCGGCGAAGTTGAACGACATGGTGGCGTTGGCGGGCAGGATGCGCGTGTCGTAGCCTGCGTACGGGTAGCGGTCCTTGTTGGTGCCTGCCACTACGTATATGCCCCACCAGTCGGGGATGTATATGGAGCCGTCGGCATTGATGACGCCCTTGATGACGCGCTTGCGGTCGGGCTTGCCGTTGCTCAGGCAGTAGGCGATGTCGATGTCGCCGTTGTCGACCATCTGGCCTACTACCTGGTTGGGGATGAAGATGGAGTCGCCCTCCACCTTGGCTTTCAGGGATACGGCGTTGTTCCAGAAGCCGCGGATGAGGATGGAGTCGGAGCCGACGGCGGAGACGGTGCATGAGTTGCCGTCGTCGCCGAAGGAGTCGGAGCGCAGCGTGCGGACGGTCATCACTTTCTTGCCTGCCAGGGAGGCGGGGGTGGCGGTGCGTGCCGACTTGCGGGTGGCGCTCCGTGGAGCGTCGGCTGCAGTTCGCGGAGGGGTGATGGCACCCTCGGGGGCGAGGCTCAGTGTGCTTTTAGGCTGTCGGTAGGAGGTGGCGGCGGGCATGGCCGCCGGGGCCTGTGTGAGGCTCAGCTGCAGCTCGGGCGGGGGAGAAGCCACCTCCGATGCTGCCAGTGCCCATGCCGGGAACAGCAGGGCCGCCGCAAGGCCGTACAGGGCCAGGCGGCGTCTTGGTGAAGATTGCATTGTCTTGAGGTTATTATTGAAGTTGTTTCTACTTATTTGCGAATCTGAAAATTTATGAAGTTGTTCTAATGATTAACTTCTCTTTGTCAATCTTTCAACATCTATCCGGTGTATTTCCATCCACTCATCGGTCACGATGCCCGCATCGCTCCCTCTTCGTGTATGAAAATCCCCTCGGATATCTGCTGAAATCTTGACAAAGAAATAAGTCGAAACAACTTCATTAGTTAGTCTTTCTCGTCGGCAAATTTAGTGAGAATTTTCCGTCCGCGCAAATTTGCGGGGCCGTCGTGACGCGTGTCGGCTTTTCATTCATTCACCCGCAGGCGGATGCCGGAGGTGAATGAATGAAAAGCCGACACACTCGCCGGTGATGCGCTGATAAGGGCATACCACTCCCCTACAGTATATTTATATATACTGCTACCGCATACGCTTGCGCGTGTTACTGCCGTATAGGGGGCGTTTGTCGCCGGGGTTGCCGGTTTGTCCGATCGTGGCGGACGCTCCAGGGAGCGTCCCTACAGTTCGCGGAGGGGTTGCTCCGGGGTTGCCGGTTTGACACTGCAAAGTTACGACAATTTTCGGACATATGCAAGTTTTCACTGAAATAATATTCAGTGAAAGCAGGGGTGAAAATCAAGCGTCTGTAACTTGCTGTAGAATAACTACTTAGCACTTTTCATTTTCACGTTCATTTGGGAAGGAGGGTTGTGTGTCCTGTGTGAATCTTAAATTTGATTTGGATATATCGGAATTTATTCTTAACTTTGCAGCGATAAATCGAAACTCAATATTAAATCAACAGTAATTATGATTGAAAGAGACGAAAATGGGAAATTAGTCTGGACGCCGGACAGGTCTGTGCGTCCGGCACCGGTGAAGCGCACGCCCTCGCTGCGGCTGGTGGACATGCGTAAGAAGCTGCTGGAGAAGCAGAGCGAGGAGAAGGACCGCATGGCCGCGGAGCTGAAGGAGCGCGAGGCGCGCAAGGCCGCGGAGCGCGCCTCGGGTTCGCCGGAGGTGAACACGTTCGCGGCGTCGATAGCGGTGGCCAGGGGGAAGAAGCCAGTGTGCCTGTTCGGCAGCCTGTGGTACGAGGGGGAGGTGGCGTGCCTGTTCGCCGACTCCAACGTGGGCAAGTCGATACTGGCCGTGCAGATAGGCCAGGCGGTGGCCGAGCTGGAGCGCAAGGTGCTCTACTACGACTTCGAGATGCAGGACGACATGGTGGGGCAGCGTTACATGTCCGACGGCGGGGAGCCGTACGCGTTCCACGAGAACCTGCTCCGCCCGCGCACGGACTACGGCATGCTGCTGGGTGCCCGTTCGGCGCAGAGGGCGTTCGAGCGCATCCAGGCGGACGTGTCGGCGACGGGTGCGCGGGCGGTGATCATCGACAACCTTACGGCTCTGTGTCCGCAGTCGGAGACGGGCCTGGACGCCACCCTGTTCCTGTTCGGGCTCAAGGACCTGGCGGAGAAGTCGGGGGTGTCGGTGCTGCTGCTGGCGCACACTCCCAAGCGCGACATGGCGATGGCGCTGACGCAGAACGACCTGGGCGGCTCGAAGCGCCTGTTCAACTTCTTCGACTCGATTTTCGCGGTGGGATTCGTGCCAGGCAGCAAGGACATGCGCTACCTCAAGCAGCTCAAGTGCAGGCTGGGGCAGGTGCGATTCGACGAGAACAATGTGCTGCTGATGGAGCTGCGCAAGGATGGCGACACGGGCTTCCTGGGCTTCCACACCACAGGCAACGGGGTGGAGCGGGAGATCCTGAAGGGGGAACAGCAGCAGGCTGCGTCTCGGCGTCCGCTGGGGAACCCGCTGGAGAAAATCGTGGTCGCGCTCCGGGAAAACGGGGTGAAGTACGAGGTGATAGCGCAGGCCTGTGGCATCAGCCTGGGCACTGCCGCCAAGATGGTAAAGGCCGCGGCACGGGGACCCGGCAAGACAGCGTGAAAAATGAAAAAGTGCAAGTGGCTGTGTCTTAGCGTGTTGCGTGGCAGGGCCTTTCACGTTGTTTTTTTGCGGCCGTGTCAGAGCATGGTGAGGTCGGAAATGGGGAGCCAGCCTGCGGTGGCGGGGTTGAGGCGGACGTAGACCCAGCCGTCGGGTGCCGGGGTGTCGTTTTCGGGCAGTGTCAGGAGTGTTCCGGCTGCCAGGGGGGGCACCTCGGCCTTCGCGTCCTTGTCGGGCTTGGGGAGGAGCTGTGCGGAGTAGGCGGTGACGACGCACTCCCGGCGCTGCTGCCAGTGGTTGCGGGCGCCTGCTGTGAAGATGCCGAAAAGCACTGTGGCGGCCAGCAGGACCAGGGATGCGAAGAAGCCTGTCTTGCGCGCGAGCACGCTCGGGCTGAGGATGTAGCAGAGCAGGCCGGCGAGCAGGAGCAGGAAGCAGGAGAAGCCCAGCCATCCCCACAGGGCGGCGGAGTGGTGGGCGGTGATGGAGGTCCACAGGGCGTCCAGGCCCGACGGCTCTGCATGGCGGAGGTCGCCCCGGCGGCTGCCGAGGGCCGCGGTGTTGCGGTCGTCGACTTTCTGCTGCAGGTAGGCTATGTTGTTGCGTATGCGGGCGTTGGCGGGGTCGAGGGCCGCGGCGCGCTGGTAGGCCACCATGGCGTCGCCGTAGCGGTTGGCCTGCATTGCGGCGTTGCCGAGGTTGAAGTACAGGGCTGCGCAGGGGGCGGTCTCTTCCGTGGCCTTCCGGTAGTGGAGGATGGCCTGGGTGTAGTCTTTTGCGGCGTACAGGGAGTCGGCGACGCGGAGGGTCTGGCCGGACGGGCCGCTGCCGGGGGCGGCTGCTGCCGGGGCGGCGAGGGCGGTCAGCAGGGCGAGTATGAGGGTGGCGAGGTTCTTCATTTCTTGTAGTCGGAATCGATGGCGCGGATTACCTGTGAGGCTTCTTCGTACACGGCGGGCATGTCGAGGGCCGCGGCGGCGTATCGGGCCTCCTCGCATGCGTCGAGCAGGGCGATGAAGCGGTCGATGACGGCCTGGGGCACGTTGTGCGCGGCGAACTGCGCCTGGATGTTGGCGCGCTGCATCTCGGAGCCGGGCATGCGCATCTTGTGGGCGGCGTATCCCCACAGGGCCTCGAGGGTCTGGGTGAAGAAGCGGTCGCGGTCGCCGGCGCGGAGGCTGCGGCGTGCGTGGCGGAGCAGGCGGTCGCTGAGGCGCCGTGCGCGGCGCTCGAGCAGGCCCTGGGTGTCGGCCCGGCGGCGGCGGTGGCGCAGGCTCAGCCACAGCACGAGCAGGGCCGCGAGCAGGGCGGCGGGGTACATGAGCCAGTACCACGGGGAGCCGACAAAGCGGGAGCCGGGAGACTCGGGATAGGGCATCAGCCCGGTGTCGGGCTTGAGGAGGTGTCCGGCGCCGGCTCCTGCGGACTTGCCTTTGGCCACGGTGACTTTGAAGGAGCGCGAGCGGGCGGTCTCGTATTTCCCGGTCTCGGGGTTGAAGTATATGAGCTCTGCCGGCGGGATGGTGTATGTGCCTTCCTGCATGGGCATGATGGAGCAGTCGAAGCGTACGGTGCCGGCGACGGTGGAGCCGTTGGGGCCGGCCTTGACTTCGGGCGTGGGGGTGGAGGCGTCGAACTGGGCGGGGAGGGTCTTGGCCAGGTCGGGCAGGGTGACGTACTTGATGTTGCCGGTGCCGGTGACGGTGTATATGATGCTGGCGGCCTGGTTGGTGGCCAGGCGCTGGTTGGGCATGGCGGCGGCGATGGAGAACTTGCCGACGCCGCCGCTGAAGCCTGCGGGCTGCGGCCGGGGCAGGGGGCGGACGTCGACTGTGAGGTCGTTGGGCTGGACTGCGAGCTGCACGGGCTTGCCGTAGGAGATGTTGCCCCAGAAGGGGTCCCAGTATTCCTGCCGGGCCTCGGCGGTGACGGTGTAGCGGTTGCCCTGGATGGTGAGGCGCCCTGTCATCTGGGGGAAGATGATGTAGCGGGCTATGACGGCGCAGGCGTACTGGCGCCCTTTGTATGACTCGAAGTGGAGGCTCTCTACCTTGGGGTTGTCTTCCTCGAGGGTGAAGCCGTTGAACTTGGGGGCCTCGGTGGCACCGAGGAAGTGTATGTTGGCGAATGAGGAGTATAGCTTGACGGTGTATACGAGCGCCTGCTGCTCGTAGGCGGTGGTGCGGTTCAGGGACGCCACCATGAACAGGTTCTCGTTGCCCTTTCCGATGAAGCGCGGCCCTGCCTGCCGGCGGGAGGGGGCGCCGCCGGGGTCGGGCTGGCTGGAGGACTGTGGCTGCGCGTAGCCGGGAAGCCGGCCGCGGGCGTTCTGGTCGAGGACTTTGACAGTCAGTGCGTTGGAGCGTGTGCCGCCGATGCTTACGGGGGGGATGGACAGGGTGCCGGCCTTGTAGCACTTGACGGTGAGCATGTATCCGGCCTCGCGGGTGACGTGCCCGTTGACGCCGAAGGTGCCGGAGTAGTCGGCTACGTAGAGGAGCTTGGCGCCGGGGATGGAGTAGTCGGCGGGGAAGTCTCCGCGGACGCCGTTGCACAGGACCTTGATGTTGAAGGTCTGTCCTTCGTAGACCTGTCCGCGGCCTTCGAGGGCGAGGCGCACGGTGGCGGCGTGGCACACGGCGGCGAGTGCCAGCAGGATGAGGAGTATGTGGGTGCGTGCGGTTTTCATGCTTTTGTCGGGCGGTTACCAGTTCTTGCCGCGGGGGGCGGACTGGGAGCGCTTCTGGCGCTGGCGGTCGAGGCGGGCGCGGGTGGCCTGCTCTTTGGCGTTGTTGGCGTTGAGGATGCCCTGGGAGTTCATCTGCGGGGGCTGCTGTTGCTGCTGCCGATCCTTATCCTGGTCCTTGTCCTGGTCCTTGTTCTGGTCCTGTTGCTTGTTCTGGTCCTGTTGCTTGTCCTGGTCCTGCTGCTTGTCCTTGTCCTTGTCCTTGTCCTGCTGCTGTTTCTTGAGCTGTGTGATGCGGAGGTTGCGCCGGGCGTCGTCGAAGGCGGGGAGGAGGCGGAGGGCCTCCTTGTACATGTCTTCGGCCTGGTCGAGCTTGTCGCGCAGGAAGTGGTGGTTGGCGAGGTTGTAGCAGGCGTAGGCGGCCACGGGGGGGGTGTCTCTTGTCCGCATCTGGGCGGCCGCGAGGTAGAGCTGCGTGGCGGCGTCTTCGAGCTGCAGGGTCGCGGAGTCGGGCTGCTGGTCCTTTGCGAGCTTTGCGAGCCTGGCTTCGGCCAGGGTCATGGTGGCGACGGCCTGGTTGAAGGTGGCCTCGGGGGACGAGGGGTTGGCCTGGCGGGCCCTGCCGTAGGACTCGGCGGCGGCGGCGTAGTCGCCCTCGGCGAACTCGGCGTTGCCTTTCATTATGTGCTGGCGCTCTTTGCGGTTGCTCTGCGCCTGGGGCGCGGGGGCGTCTTCCCGGGCGCAGGAGCAGAGGAGGAGCAGGGGTATGAGGTACGTGAGTGTGCGGTTCATTTGCGGGCCTACTTTCTGAAGAAGTTGATGCGGTCGAGCCAGGAGATGGAGCGGTCGAGGATGAGTGCGTCGGCTATGAGCAGGCCGAGGGCTATCCAGAGGAAGATGTGGTACAGCTCTTCGTGGAGGGCGAGGCGGGAGCCTTCCATGGAGCGTTTCTGCAGGGTGTCGAGCTGGCGCTGCAGGTCGGGCAGCGCGTCCGGGCCGGAGGCGTTGACGTACACTCCTCCGCCGGCCTTGGCGAGTTCGGCGGCGAGCTGCTCGTTGAGGGCGGTTTGCACGACTTGTCCCTGGTCGTCGGTGAACGGGCCGTCGGGGGTGGGGATGGTGACGGGCTGCGAGGAGCCTACGCCTACCACGTCGACCTGTATCTTGTTCTTGGCCAGGTTCTTCACTGCCGCGATGGCGGCCTGCTGGTCGTCGAGGTCTTCGGCGTCGGTGATGAGGATCACGGCGCGGCCGATGTCGCGGCGCGGGCCGAACGCCCTGCCGGCCTCGTCGAGGGCGGCGGCGATGTTGGTGCCTTGCTGCGAGATCTGCTGCGGGTCTATGGTGCCCAGGAAGGTCTTGGCCGACAGGAAGTCGGAGGTGACGGGGATGAGGGTGTGCGCGTTGCCGGCGTAGACGATGAGTCCTACGCGGTCCTGGTCGAGGCGGTCGATGAGGCGCTCGAGCATGAGCTTGGCGGTGCGCATGCGCTGTGAGCCGGGGTGGTCGGCGTCGATGGGCGCGAGCATGGAGTTGGAGGCGTCGACGGCGATGACGACTTCTATGCCGGTCTTGTCGTACTGGGACTCTTTGAGCCCTCCCCAGGGGCGCGCGAAGGCAACTGTGAGGAGCGCCAGGGCGAGCATCTGGAGGGTGATCTTGACGGGGGGCTTGTACGGGGAGACGTCGGGCATCAGGGGCTTCGTGGACGCGGGCTTGCCGAAGCGGCGCAGTGCGCGGCGGCGCCAGTGGCGGCCCCACGCGTAGCAGAGCACGCACAGGGGCACCAGGAGAAGGTACAGCAGGTTGAACGGATATCCTAATGTGAACATGGCTGTCAGGGAATTCGGCGGAGGAGGGTGTGGCGGAGGACGACTTCGAGGGCCAGGCAGCAGAGGGCCGCCAGCAGCCAGGGCATGATGTCGATCTCGGCGGTGGTGTGGCGCTGCACTTCGAGGCGGGTCTTTTCGAGCTGGTCTATCTCGGCGAAGACGTCTTCGAGCACGTCCTTGTCGCGGGCGCGGAAGTACTTGCCGCCGGTCTGTGCGGCAATCTGGCGGAGGGTGCCTTCGTCGATGGAGGTCTCCATGTTGGTCTCGAAGCCGAAGGAGTCGCGGACGCGGAAGTTGCCGTTGGTGCCTATGCCGATGGTGTAGACGCGGATGCCTTTCTGCCTGGCTATCTCGGCGGCGATGGATGGGGACACCTCTCCGGCGTTGTTGGAGCCGTCGGTGATGAGGATTACGGACTTCGACTTCGCCTTGCCGGGGATGATGCGGTTGATGGCGGAGGTGAGTCCGTCGCCGATTGCGGTGCCGTCGGCAAGCATGCCGGGCTGCACTTGCTTGAGCTCTGCGAGCAGTGCGGTGCGGTCGTTGGTCAGGGGGAGCAGGGAGAGGGACTCGCCGGAGAAGACCACGAGGGCCATGTTGTCGCTCTCGCGGGCGTTGACGAAGGACGAGGCGACGTCGATGGCCGCGCCGAGGCGGTTGGGCCTGACGTCGGGGGTCATCATGGAGCCGGAGATGTCGAGGGCCAGGGCGATGTCGGTGCCTTCGACCGAGGCCGACGAGGAGACGTCGTGGCGCATGGGGCAGGCAAGGGCCACGATGACGCAGCCCAGGCAGCCCAGGCGCAAGGCGAACAGGAGGTGGTTGGCATGGACTTTCCAGCTCACCGGGAGCCTGGAGAAGGCGTGGGTGGTGCTGACGCCGAGGGTGGGGCTGGCGTTGCGGTACTTCCAGGCGTAGTAGGCTATGAGGGGTATGAACGCCGTCAGCAGCCAGAGCAGTTGCGGGGTCTTGAAGGTCATGGCTTACGGGGTGCTTGGTCGGACGGGTCCGACTTGTCTGATGTGGGCGCAGGCCTGGTCTGCTCCACGAACTGGAGGACGTTGGTGAAGGCGGCCACCTTGTCGTCGGGGAGGGCGGCGAAGCGGGCGAACTTGACGAAGTCGGCCATGTCGAGGACGGTGTCGATGTGCCGGAGGCCCGGCTTGGCGTCGGGGCTGTTGCGTACGGCTCCGCGTATCTGCTGCGTGGTCATCTCCATGGCGTTGATGGAGAAGCGTCCGGCCAGGTACTCGCGGAGGATGTCGCTGAGCCGGGTGAAGTAGGGCTTGGAGTCGGCCTGGTCGGCCAGCCCGGATGCCTTGAGGGCGCTCAGGCGCTGCATGGCAAGCTCGTAGGGGGGCGTGACGGGTTTGGGCCTGGTCCAGGGGAGTCTTTTCCCTCGGCGCTTGAGGACTATCCATGCGGCTGCGCCGATGGCCAGCAGGATGAGCAGTATCAGCCACCACCAGTAGTAGATGACGTCCGGCAGGGCGTCGGAGAGTTTCTGCATCCTGGTGGCGTAGGGCGGCAGGGGGCCGACGGAGGGGGATATGGTGTCGTTGGCGGTCACCTCGGGGCCTGTGACTTTGAGTGCGACGGGCTGGGAGGTGGCGGAATCGTTGCCGACGAGCACGGTGATGGCGGGGAGCAGGTACGTGCCGGGCACCCAGGGCTGGATGGGGATGTGGCAGTTGACCTGTATGCGCTGCCCGCCGAGGGGCACGGTGTCGCGGCTGAAGGTGGAGCGGAGCTCGATGGTGTCGCCGACGAGGGGCGCGATGCCATCCCCGGTGGCCTGTTCGAGCAGGGGGAAGCGGAGCTGCTGGCCGCGGTCGAGCACTACCTGGGCGTGTAGGTAGCCGATGTGGCCCATGACCATGGTGCCGCTGTCGAGCCTCGCCGTCAGCTCCGGCCTTGCCGAGAGGCGGGAGCCGAGAGCCGAGAGCACTCCCAGGCAGAGCAGCAGCGTGAGCCTGTATGCATTATGTGTGGTGTGTCTGTACATTTCAGTGTCTGCGTGCCATGCGGCGGTGGAAGAGCGCGAGGAGCTGGCGCACGAAGTCCTCGTCGGTGGAGATGGTGGCGACGTCGAGTCCGCAGGCGATGGCGTCGGCGCGTAGCTGCTGCTGGCGCCGGTACCACAGCTGGTTGTAGGCTGTGCGGACTCGCTTGGAGGAGGTGTCGGCCCAGCGGGTCTGGCTGGTCTCCATGTCGCGCAGTCGGACGAGCCCGACGTCGGGCATCTGGGCGTCGCGCCTGTCGTAGACCTGTATGGCGGCCAGGTCGTGCTTGCGCGCGGCGATGCGCATGGGGTCGAGCCAGGGGTGGGAGTCGATGAAGTCGCTGAGCAGGAAGGCCACTGAGCGCTTCTTGACGACGGTGTTGAGGAAGCGCAGGGCGGCGGAGATGTCGGTGCCGGGGTCCCGGGGCTCGAGGTTGATGATCTCGCGGATGATGAGCAGCACGTGGCTCAGGCCCTTCTTCGGGGGGATGTACTTCTCCACCTTGTCGGAGAAGAAGATGACGCCCACCTTGTCCTTGTTCTGGAGCGACGAGAAGGCGAGTGTGGCGGCTATCTCGGCCATCATCTCTTTCTTGGTTTCCCCCACCGCGCCGAAGTTGCGGGAGGCGGAGACGTCGACGAGGAGCATGAGGGTGAGCTCGCGCTCCTCCTCGTAGATCTTGACGTATGGCTTGCCGTGTCGCGCGGTGACGTTCCAGTTGATGTCGCGGACGTCGTCGCCGTACTGGTACTCGCGGACCTCGGCGAAGGTCATGCCGCGCCCCTTGAAGGCGGAGTGGTATGCGCCGGCGAAGACGTCCTGGCTCAGCCCGCGCGTCTTGATCTCGATGCGCCGTACCTTACGCAGCAGCTCGTTGGTATCCATGCGCCTTGGGCTTTAGGGAACCTGCACCTTGTCGAGGATGGAGGAGATGACCTCGTCGGTGGTGATGTTGTTGGCCTCGGCCTCGTAGGTGAGACCGATGCGGTGGCGGAGCACGTCGTGGCAGACCATGCGGACGTCCTCGGGAATTACGTATCCGCGTCCGCGGAGGAATGCGTATGCTCGGCTTGCCTTGGCCAGGGCGATGGAGGCGCGGGGGGAGGCTCCGAAGCTGATGAGGCTCCTGAGGTCGGGGACGCCTGCCTCGGCGGGCTGGCGCGTGGCGAATACGATGTCTACGATGTAGTTCTCTATCTTCTCGTCGAGGTAGATGGTGCGGCACAGGGCCTGGAGGCTGTCGATCTCGGCGAGCCGGATGAGGGGCTTGACTTCGGGCAGGTCCGCGCCGATGTTCTGCCGCATGATGCGCTTCTCCTCTTCCTTGGACGGGTAGCCTATGATGACTTTGAGCAGGAAACGGTCGGTCTGCGCCTCGGGCAGGGGGTAGGTGCCCTCCTGTTCGAGGGGGTTCTGGGTGGCCATCACCAGGAATGGCCTAGGCAGCGGGAAGGTGTCGTCGCCGAGTGTGACCTGGCGCTCCTGCATGGCTTCGAGCAGCGCGCTCTGCACTTTGGCGGGGGCGCGGTTGATCTCGTCGGCCAGCACGAAGTTGGCGAAGATGGGGCCCTTCTTGACCTCGAACTCCTCCTTCTTGGCCGAGTATATGAGGGTGCCGGTGACGTCGGACGGCAGCAGGTCGGGGGTGAACTGTATGCGGGAGAAGCGTGCGTCGACCACGTGTGCCAGGGTGTTGATGGCCAGGGTCTTGGCGAGGCCGGGGACGCCCTCGAGCAGTACGTGGCCGTTGCAGAGCAGGGCTACCAGCAGGGAGTCGACGAGGTGCTGCTGGCCGACGATGCGCTGCTCCACGCCCTGGCGGATGAGTCCGAGCACACTGCTCTGTGCCGATATCTGGTCATTGATCTGGCGGATGTTGAAATTGGTGTCCATGTGTATGTTTTAGCAGCGCAAAGTTAGTGCTTTTCGCGCAGAGGGTTTTAACATTCAGTGTTAAATTTTATTACCGAAATTGGCGTAGTGTTAAAAGCGGAGGGACTGCGCCGCGCGTCCCTACTTCTGGAAGGCGTTCCAGCCCTGGGCGCGCAGGGGGAGCTCTGCGCCGTCGCGGGCGACGAGGGCGGCGCCAAGTGAGGGCTCGGTGACGTAGCCGATGACGCTGACGCCGGCCAGGGCCTGCACCTTGTCGTGGTCGGTCAGGGGGACGGTGAAGAGCAGCTCGTAGTCCTCGCCGCCGTTGAGGGCCGCCGTGACGAGGTTCATGTTCAGCTCCTCGGCCATGACGGCCGTCTGGTAGTCGATGGGTATCTTGTCCTCGTATACGCGGCAGCCGACGTCGGAGCTGTGGCAGATGTGCAGGAGCTCGCTGGAGAGTCCGTCGGAGACATCCATCATGGAAGTGGGCCGGATGCCTGCCTTCTCGAGTCCGTCGACGATGTCGCGTCGGGCCTCGGGCTTGAGCTGCCGCTCGAGGATGTATTCCTTGCCGGAGAAGTCGGGCTGGAACTGCTCGTCGCGGCCGGCACGCGCGGCCACTCGGTTCTCGCGCTCGAGGAGCTGGAGCCCCATGTATGCGGCTCCGAGGTCGCCGCTGACGCAGATCAGGTCGGTGGGCCTGGCGCCGGAACGGAACACGGCCTTGCCCTTGTCGGCCTCGCCGATGCAGGTGATGGAGATGACCAGCCCGGAGGCGGAGGCGGAGGTGTCGCCGCCCACCAGGTCCACGCCGTAGCGTTCGCAGGCCAGGCGGATGCCGGAGTATATCTGGTCGAGGTGCTCGACGGTGAAGCGGGCCGAGACGCCGATGCTGACGGTGATCTGCCTCGGTCGGCCCATCATGGCGTAGATGTCGGAGAAGTTGACCACGGCGGCCTTGTAGCCGAGGTGCTTGAGGGGGACGTAGCGGACGTCGAAGTGGATGCCTTCGAGCAGCAGGTCGGTGGTTACGAGCACTTCCTTGTCGGAGGTGTAGGCCAGCACGGCGGCGTCGTCGCCGATGCCGCGGACGGTGGAGGCGTTGACCAGTGGTATGTCTTTGGTGAGGCGGTCGATGAGGCCGAACTCGCCCAGGGAGTTGATTTCTGCCATAGTCTGATTAAGTGAAAGAGGGGGCGGGGCTCTGCTACCCTACCCTCTCTGTGTGATGCTGACGATTGTGGCCGGACGCGCCATGGCGCGTCCCGGCACATGCCGACGGCGGCGGCTCAGAGGCGGCCGATCATGTTGCTCACGAGCCTGGCCATTACTGGCGATGCCTTGACGGCGGCCTGCTGCACCTCCTCGTGGGTGGGCACCTGCTCGATGTCCTTGCCTCCGAGGTCGGTGATGACGCTCAGGCCGAAGCAGCGCATGCCGGCGTGGTTGGCGACTATGACTTCGGGTACGGTGCTCATGCCCACGGCGTCGCCGCCGATGACGCGGAAGTACTCGTACTCGGCGGGGGTCTCGAAGGTCGGGCCGGGGGTGCCCACGTACACGCCGTGCATGAGGCGTATCTGCTGCTCTGCGGCGATGTCGTCGGCCAGGGAGAGCAGCGCGGGGTCGTAGGCGTGGGTCATTGCGGGGAAGCGGGTGCCCAGCTCCTCGTAGTTGTGGCCGCGCAGGGGGTTCTCGGGGAAGAGGTTGATGTGGTCGGTGATGACCATGACGTCGCCTACCTTGAACTCCTTGTTCATGCCGCCTGCGGCGTTGCTGACGAAGATGGTCTCGACGCCGATGGCCTTCATGACGCGCACGGGGAAGGTGACCTGCTTCATGTCGTAGCCCTCGTAGTAGTGGAAGCGGCCGGCCATGGCCACTACCTCGCGGCCTGCGAGCTTGCCGAAGAGGAGCCTGCCGCTGTGGCCCTGCACGGTGGAGACGGGCATGTGGGGGATGTCGGCGTATTTCATCTCGACTTCCACGTCGATGAGGTCGGAGAGGTTGCCCAGGCCGGAGCCGAGGATGACTCCGATGCGGGGGAGGTTCTGCACGCGCTCGCGGATGTACGCGGCGGTCTCGTTTATCTGCTGGAGCATGTCCATGGTATTCAGTTATTTAATGTTGGGGTTGAGGTCGTGCCACTTGTCGACGGGGGGCAGGATGCCGAGGTCGATGACTTCCTGGCGCATGTCGCACAGGTGGCGGTAGCTCTTCTCGAGCGCCCCCTCCTCGGCGGGTGTGCCCTGGACGGGATGGATGTGGACGCCGGTGCGGTCGAGGGTGGTCTCCATTGCCATCATGATGTGGTTGAAGCGGTCGTTGTCGACGTACACGCCCACGGGCCAGGTGAAGGAGGGCCCGCCCATGGCGGCGGCTATCATCTCGATGCTGAGGTAGGCGGGGCTCTGGAAGGAGCTGCGGCCGCGCAGGTCGATGATGTTCTTGCCGCCCTGCACTACGCGGAGGCGTATCTTGTCCCACTCCTCGAGGGGCAGGCGGTCGGTGCCGATGATGGAGTCGAGGGGCTGGCCGTCGACGCGGGTGGTGGAGGCGAAGACGGCCATCTGCTCGCCGTGTCCGCCGTAGGTGCGGGAGTTGACGATGCGGTCGGCGGCAATGCGGAAGTGCTTGGCGAGCTCGCTGCGCAGGCGGGTGGAGTCGAGGGCTGCCAGGGTGGTTACCTGGCTGGGCTTGAGGCCGGAGTAGAGCAACGCCACCAGGCCGGTGATGTCGGCGGGGTTGAAGATGACCACGAGGTGCTCCAGGTCGGGGCAGTAGGCCCTGATGTCCTTGCCGAGCTGCTCGGCGATGCCGGCGTTGCCGCGGAGCAGGTCCTCGCGGGTCATGCCGGCCTTGCGGGGGGCGCCGCCCGAGGATACCATGTACCTGGCGCCGGCGAAGGCTTCGCGGACGTCGGTGGTCCAGGTGATGTTCATGCCCTTGAAGCCGCAGTGGTAGAGTTCCTCGGCCACGCCTTCCAGCCCGGGGGCATAGGTGTCGTAGAGGCAGAGATTGGGGGTGAGGCGCATCATGGCTGCGCACTGGGCCATGTTGGAACCGATCATGCCGGCGGCTCCTGCTATCACGAGTTTTTTGTCTGTCAGAAATTCCATTGTGTGTTGATTTCTTTGTCAGTAGGTATAACGTCTGACAGGGTGGATTGGTTGAGAGTGGTGGACGCGCCAGGATGCGGCCGCTTGCATCGCGGTCGGGCGGGTCAGCCCTTGCCGAGGCGCTGGCGGAGCAGGGCGCACATGGCGTCGGGATCTGCGCAGGAAAAGACCACGGGTCTCCCCCGGCGGAGCAGCAGCAGCACGGACTGGCGGGGACGGCCGACGTAGGCGTGGAAGCGGCCGAGCGTGCGGGAGCGGAAGAGGCCCCAGTAGCCCATGAAGCCGCCGCTGCCCATCAGCCGCCAGCTCAGGTCGGGCCTGGGCATCCGCTCCACTCGCTCGATGTCGGCGAGGGGTGTCCGCTTCTTCCCTATTACGCGGTCTATCACCACGGCATCGTCGGTGACGACGACGGCCACGGGCGCCTGTACGTACAGGCTCACCAGCCGGTAGAAGGCGGGGATGGCCAGCCAGAGCGTGGAAAGGGGAAACCACAGGGGCATGGCGCACAGGAAGAGCAGGGCCGCCGTGACGAGTATGGTCACGGTGAGCGCCTGCCGGTCCAGTGCTATGCGTTGTCTCATCCTTTCTTGGCTATCTTGCCCCAGGTGTCGCGCAGGCCGATGGTGCGGTTGAAGACCAGGTGGCCGTCCTTGCTGTCAGGGTCGAGGGTGTAGTAGCCCAGTCGCACGAACTGGTAGTGGCCCCCTACTTCGGCGTGTTCGGCGAGCCAGGGCTCCACCATGACGTCGGTGCGGACCTTGAGCGAGCCGGGATTGAGCAGATCGCGGAAGTCGCCCTCCTCGGCCGATGGGTTCTCGACGGCGAAGAGGCGGTCGTAGTCGCGCACCTCCACGGGCACGGCGTCGGCCACGCTCACCCAGTGCAGTGTGCCCTTGACCTTGCGGTCGGCGTTGGCACGGCCCGTGAGCGTCTCCGGGTCATAGGTGCAGTGGATGGTCTCGACATTGCCTTCGGAGTCGTGGTCCACTTTGACACATTTTATAATGTATGCACCCTTGAGGCGCACCTCCTTGTCGGGGGAGAGACGGAAGAACTTCTTGGGCGGGTTCTCCATGAAGTCGTCGCGCTCGATCCACAGCTCCTTGCCGAAGGGCATGGGGTGCTGGCCGGAGGCGGGATCCTCGGGGTTGTCGGTCATGTAGAAAGTCTCCTTCTGGCCCTCGGGGTAGTTGTCGATGACCAGGCGGACGGGGTTGACGACGGCGCTGACGCGGGTGGCGATGCTGTTGAGGTCGTCGCGCACGGCATGCTCGAGGAGCTCGATGTGGTTGAGGGCCTCGTACTTGGTGTAGCCGATGCTGCGGATGAAGTTCTTGATGGAGTCTGGGGTGTAGCCGCGTCGGCGCAGGCCGCAGATGGTGGGCATGCGGGGGTCGTCCCAGCCGGCCACCAGGCCCTCCTTGACGAGCTGGAGCAGCTTGCGCTTGCTCATGACCGTGTAGGTGAGGTTGAGGCGGTTGAACTCGATCTGGCGCGGACAGTAGCTCTCGTCGGCCAGGAAGCGGACAAAGTAGTCGTAGAGGGGACGGTGAGGCACGAACTCCAGCGTGCAGATGCTGTGGGTGACGCCCTCGAAGTAGTCGCTCTGGCCGTGGGCGAAGTCGTACATGGGATATACGTGCCAGGTGGTGCCGGTGCGCCAGTGGGGCGTGTGGATGATGCGGTACATGATGGGGTCGCGGAAGTGCATGTTGTCGCTGGCCATGTCGATCTTGGCACGCAGCACGTAGCGGCCCTCCTCGAACTCGCCCTTGTTCATGCGCTCGAACAGGTCGAGGTTCTCCTCCACGGGTCGGTTGCGGTAGGGGCTCTCGACGCCAGGCGTGGTGGGGGTGCCCTTCTGTGCGGCTATCTCCTCGCTGGTCTGCTCGTCGACGTAGGCGTCACCGCTCTTGATGAGGCGGATTGCCAGGTCGTAGAGCTTGGGGAAGTAGTCGGAGGCGTAGTATAGACGGTCCTGCCAGTCGTAGCCGAGCCAGTGGATGTCGCGCTTGATGGCCTCCACGTACTCGGTGTCCTCTTTCTGCGGGTTGGTGTCGTCGAAGCGGAGGTTGCAGGTGCCGCCGAAGCGCTCGGCTGCTCCGAAGTCCATGATGAAGGCCTTGGCGTGGCCGATGTGCAGGTAGCCGTTCGGCTCGGGAGGGAAGCGGGTGTTGAGGCGTCCGCCGTTGCGGCCCTCCTCGAGGTCGCGCTTGATTTCCTGCTCTATGAAGTTGAGGCTCTCGGCGGTCTCCTCGCCTGCGGCCCCGGTGTTGAGTGTCTCTTCTGCCATAGTAACTATTTTCAAAGTGCAAAGGTACAAAAAATTAATGAACACTGAGCCATAAGCAGCTCCGTCGAGCCATGGATTCAGGCGCTGCCGCGCCTGGATAGCGCCTCATGCGAATGCGGGACTTACGCTTAAGTGGCTGAAAATGTTGAAGTTGAAAAGTTAAGAAAAGTTAAATGCAAAATCTCGAAATTGCCTATTTTTTGGGGCGGACGCACAGTGGGACCGTAAATTCCCGATACCCGCAAAATCGCCCGCATCCCGCAGTATCAGCCATATGCGGGCGATTTTGCCCACTGTGCGTTTGCACACCCCTCCTTAAAGTGTGCCAAAACATAAATAGCGTTAAGATATTGGCTTGCAGGGGCATCACCCCTTGACGTTTAAGCATTTTTGTATTATCTTTGCATCGTGAAAATCGATACGGCGTGTATCGAGGCTTACACTTGACACTGACTAAGACATGAAGATACGCACAATCATAACTTCCATAGCCATAGCGATGGCTTCGGCAACCGCATTCGCCCAGACACCGATGACGGCCCACGAGAAGGCACACAAGATGGCACATGCCACCAAGATGGACGCCAACACCCTCAACAACATGGTCGCCAACGATGTGAATGCCCGCGAAGCCGCCGCCGCCGCTGTCAAGGTCCCGAGCATGATCGACGACCTGCTCACGGAGGCCAAGAAATACATAGGCGTCCGCTACGTGCATGGCGCCAAGGGCCCCAACGCCTTCGACTGCTCCGGCTACACCAGCTACATCTACAAGCAGTTCGGCTACAGCATCTCCCCCGGCTCCCGCATCCAGTATACCCAGGGCGAGCCCGTAGCCCGCAAGGATCTCCGCAAGGGTGACCTCGTGTTCTTCACCTCCCGTTCCAGCGGCAAGAACGTGGGCCATGTGGGCATCGTGTACAGCGTAAATCCCGCGACTGGCGACTTCTCGTTCATACACGCCAGCCTGAAAGGTGTAAAGATTAGCCGTTTCGAGGGCTACTACGTACCCCGCTACGTCGGTGCCAAGCGCATCATAAAATAAGTCGGCACACACTGACCTTACATATAATGAAACGTGAACGGCGCGCCCGATTCGGGCGCGCCGCTTCTGCGTTTATCCCAGTCCATTAAAAGTTAGCCCCGCACAGCCCCGCACAGCCCCGCTTCGCTCGGCTGTGCGGGATTATAACTGAAGGACCGGGTCTCTGGCCCGTGTTGCATCGGAATTTCGGCTAACCCAAATTTCGACCGCCCCGGCACCCGAAATAGTTAACTGACGGGGTCTTTTCGTCAGGTGAAGGAGGGTGCGGCGTAGGAGGGCTGTCCGGGATGACTGTGGCTGACGTAAGTCTCGGTTTCGGTCAGCTTGCACTTGCAGTAAGGGCACTGCCCCATGGCCTTCAGGCGCTGATACTCGGTGGAGGCGCCGAATGGCTGCCCGCATTCGGGGTTCGGGCAGCGGTAGTGCGCCTTGAGCCAGTTGTTGATCTCCATGCGCTTCATGACGGCGGAGTTGGCCGGGTTGCGCGACTTGAGGTAGAAACTGACGCTGAGCACAAGGGCGATTACCAGCAGTACCATGCGGATGATCATGGGGAGTCCCATGCCGCCGTCGGACTTGTATCCGACGAGGTTCTCGAAGGGTATGAGCATGACGAGCATGCCGAGCGACGAGCAGATGCCGGCCAAGCGCTGTCGGCTCGCCTCCTTGGTCTGCTCCAGCTGCATCTCCACCATCTTGTCCTGGTAGTCCTGGTATATCACTTGCAGGTGGTCGATGCGGAAGGCAGGCTTATAGCCGATTTTCTTCAGCAGCATCTGCAGCGGCAGTTGGTAGCCCTCGAAGCCGAGCTGTACGGTGGAGGTCGCGTCTATCCAGGCGCGTTCTATGCGCTGTCCGTCGACAGCGGTCAGGTTGTTGGGGTTGAGGTTGAAGAGCTTGAGGGAGCCGTCGCGGTATATCTCGAGCTTGCAGTGGGCCGTGAGCTCATGAGGCTTCCAGCGGCTAACGCTCTGCGGCACCTGCACGTCGAGCAGGGTGCCTTTCTGCGGGTTGAGATATGCGGCCAGGCGCGAGGTCTGCTCCTCTCGGCCTATATATAGGGTGCACTGAAGTTCTGCCATGTTAGTTGAGAGTTAGACTTTCTTGAGGTTGGGGTCGTTGGTGACGACGATGCTGGTGCGGCCAATGGTGAAGACTTCGCCGAAGTGGATGGCCATGGTCTCCCCCTCCACCAGGGTGTGAAAGCCTACGGTGACGGGGTTGGTGGCCTTGAGGACACGGAGCTTCAGCACTGTTTCGTATTCGGTGGGAATTACGGACAGCTCGACACTGCGGCGGCTCATCTCCAGGTCGCGGTCGAACATGATGTCGGAGAGGGTGACGGGGTCGATGCGACCGATGGTGACGGTGCCTGCGCCGATGCGGTAGCGGTCCTCGACCTTGTTGCGCCGACGTCCGCCAAGCCGGCACACGAAGACCGGCTCGCGCAGCTCCGGCATGGACATGTTGCTGAGCAGCTGAGTGCCTTTCGCAGCTGAGGGCTGAGGACCGGGATCGGAAGGTCGGGGATTGTATGGAGGCGGAACGGCAGGACCGGGAGCGGATGGCGGAGTGACCTGGCCGAACCCCTCGGGCATGGCCTTGTAGACGGTCTCCTTGCGCGGCGCCTCGGGCTGGGATGCGGGAGTCTCGACACCCGACAGGAGAGTGACGGTGGCCATCTGCGGGTCGGCGTTGACGTCGAAGACGAGCTTCAGCTCTTCGCCGCATCCGGGGCACTTTATCTTGGCCTGGGGCGTGGCGGGGAGCTTGCGCACATTCTTGCGAATGTGGCAGTTGGGACACTCGAACGGTACTGCTATTTTCTCCATACTTCTTTCAACCTGCAAAATTAATACATTTCCGCGCCTTTATGCAACTTTAAGGACGTTAATTTTATCAAAAATGGCTCCGCTACCAGTCACTGGAACCGGAATCCACCGATTCCCTCGTGGTGACGGTATATCTGTCGGAAAACTTCTGAGGCGCATCCTCTTCATACCGGTCATCGGATTTAGATGCGGGTGCGGCCTCTACTGCTTCCGCTGCATCGGCAGGCATTGAATCTGTGGCCACTTCGATCTCGGCTGCTCCTGCATTGTCGTCGATGTACACTGGCTCCACATATTCTGAATCTGCCATAGGCACAGAATAGGAGCGTTGGTGGTAGTAGTCGAAGAAGAATATGGACAGTATGGCGACCATGGTCAGACAGAGAACGAGGACGAGTGCCCGAAGCCAGGTACGGCTGCGACGCTTGGGCCGCTGTACCCGGACGGTCTGTCGCGGTTTCGGCTGGCGGTTGCCGGACGCACCATGGCGCTTCCCTGCAGGTTGCGTGGGGGCATTGGCGGGAATGGCCGGCCGGGGAGGCATGATGCCGTGGCCTATCCAGCCGGCCAGGGTGGAGGCATCGGGACGGGTGGCAGGGTCGGCGGCGAGGCAGTAGGCGATGAAGGTGCGCAGGCGTGGATCGCGGATGGCGGTGTAGTCGAGCTGCAGTGCAGGGTTGTTCTGGAGCTGCTGGCCGGTGGGTATTTCGTCAAAGGGGAGGAAGCCGGTGGCAAGTTCGTAGGCGGTGACGCCGAGCGAGAAGATGTCACCCTTGGCGTTGGGAAGACGGTCCTCGCGGCGCGGCGAGAACTTCTCCGGCGGGGCGTAGGCGAATGTGAGGTAGGACCCGCTCTGGGCGCCCGCGATAACGCTGACGCTCTTGCTCAGGCGGGTGCGGCTCTTGGCCGAGATGCCGAAGTCACCGAGCATATAGCGGGTGCCGGTGGGCGTCTGTTCGGTGAGGATGTTGGCGGGCTTGATGTCCTGGTGCACGAGTCCCTGGGAGTGGACGTAGGTCAGGGCGTCGGCAATCTGGAACATCATCTGCAGCACGTCCTGCTCCCCTATCCTGCCTTCCTGGTGCTCGAGGTTGCCGCCGGGGCAGTATTTCATGACCAGGAAGGGAATGTTGTCGAGCGAGTCGAAGTGCTCCGCGCGCACGATGGAAGGGTGTGAGAGGTTATGGACTCCGGCATATTCGGCCGCCAGCTCCTGGATGCTCTGGGTGTCGAGCGAGGAGAATATCTTGAGTGCCACGACGGCGTTGGTGAGCGTGTCGTATGCCTGCCAGACAACGGCGAAACCGCCTGCGCCGAGAAAACGGTCGAGGCGGTAACGTCCGAACATGTCGCCTGGTTTCAGATTGGAGTGTATTGCCATTCGTTATTGCTCTTTGGGTGGTTCCGGGCCAATCACGGGGGGCTGTGGTGCGGCCTGCTCCTGGGGCTCTTGCCCGGCCTGGTCGGCTTGGTCGGTCTGCTCGGTCTCCTCCTGCTGCCGCACGGGAGCGGGTCTCTGAGGGGCTTGGTGCACGGGCGCCTCGATGGGCATGGGTTCGGACTCCTCTTGCTGCTTTTCCTGGAAGGTGGGACCCTGGTAGTTGTCGGGGTCAGAGTATTGCCTGCTCTCTATCTCTTCTTCACGCTGTCCGGCCTCGCGGTTCATCTTGTTGATGAGAATGAAGCCGGCAACGATGATTGCTACGACTGCGAGACCGCCGATGATGAGCCACAAGGATGAATTGCGCCTGGGGGTAGGCTCTTCCATGGGGGCTGTCGAAGTGGCCCGCTGTGCATTGGCTCGCATGTCGGTGGTCTGGGCGAGGGTTTGTGCGGACGCGCCATGGCGCGTCCCTACAGGGGAGAATGTGGGGCCGTGTGTAGTCTGCCTAAGGTCGAAGGCTGGTTGCGGCTTGGTGCCATAACCGTCGGGAGATGCCGGAGGGGTGGGCAGGTCACCGCTCACGCAGGCTACTTCGATGGTGGCATTGTCGGTCCAGCCCCGGCGTTCTCCCTCGGCCCACAGGGCGTCGAGGGTGGCCTTGGAGGAGCCTGCGTGCGCCCGCATTGCCTTCTCGATGTCTTCGTCGGTGAGGAGACCGCAGAGTCCGTCGGAACAGAGCAGGAACTCGTCACCGTCGTATACCTTATATGTCTGTGTCTGCGGATTGGCCTGCTGCTGGTTGTCGCCGAGGCTGCGTGTGATGATGTTGGAGTCGGGGTGGTCGTGGGCCATGTGGGCCGGGAGGCGCCCGCTGTCCACGAGGCTCTGTACGTAGCTGTGGTCGTGGCTGAGGCGCACAAGGCCGTTGGCGGGATTGAAGCGGTAGATGCGGCTGTCTCCGACCCAGGCACAGACGGCCATGTCGCCGTATATCCACAGGGCGACGATGGTGCTGCCCATGCCGCGTGTCTCGCGGTGCTCGCGGGCGTATGCCTTGACGCTCTCGTCGGCCGATGTGATGGCCTGCACCAGGAAGGTGGCCATTCGGTCGCCGTCGCCCGGTACCGAGTGCGGCACCTTGGCGAAGGCCTGTAGCATGCCGGCCTTTATGAGTTCGCTGGCCTTTTCGCCCGCGTTCATGCCGCCCATGCCGTCGGCCACCACCATCAGAGAGCCGTGCTCACCAGGTGTGATGGTGCGGTCGGTGTTGACGGCCTTGACGCCGGTCTCCGGATTGTGGATGTCGGTGAGGATGAAACCGTTGTCCTGGTTGGCCTCGCGTCCGGCACGGTCGGTGCGGAATGCCGCGTTATATTCTATCTTTGTCATCTGTATGCGGAGTTGTCGGGGTTCGTACGCTGCAAAGGTATGTAATTATCGCTGTCGCTGCAAGTCCATTTTGACGAACCTATTATGTTTTTACGCCAACAGCGGGGTATTTATTGTCAGATGCTCCATTTTCTGCGGTAATGGTCGCGTAGATTGCTCCAGCGGTACCAGGTGCTCACGGTCGGGGTGCCTGCTTCCGGTACGAGGCGGTCTTCCTCGTTGAGCATGATCTTGACGAGCACGTCCTTAGGGTTCTTCTTGTTGCGGACGAACACCATCTGGACGTTGCCGGCCATGGGTGCTATCTTGAAGTCGGCGAAATGCCTGTAGAACTCGGCGGGGTCGCTTACGGACTCGTCACAGCCTTCGAGACCCAGGATGGCGGCCAGGGGAATGAGGTTGCCGTCGTGGCCGAAGCGCAGGGTGGCCGAAGGCTTGCCGGAGGCGATGGCCTCTTCGGCCGTGTTGATTATGTTGCTTAACAGGTTGCGGGCGTTGGCTACCACCAGTCCATTGTTGCCCTTGTAGTTGGAGTCGCGGACGTAGAAGCCGTAGTTGACGCACTGCCAGAGGTCGAAAAGTTCCCGGGCTGTGAAGAGGTCCATGAAGCTGACGGGTGTCTCGATGTCCTGCATGCCCACGGCGATCCAGTAGAGACCCCACATGAGCTTGTCGGGATTGACATTCTTGTAGACCCACTCGGGGTCAGAGAAAAGCTCGGACATGAGCCTGTCGGGTTTGGTGTGCGCGATACGGAACTTGCGGTACTCCTCCTGCCATGGACCCTTGGTGCCTGTGAACTCGTTGGACTCGGGCGAGTGGTAGTTGAGATAGTCCATATAGCGGTTGGAACTCTCGCGGGTGATGTTGAGGCGCGGATTCAGCTCCTTGAGACGTTCACAGAAGGCGTCCATCGACAGCACGCAGCGGATGACGGTGGTGGAACGGGCGGAGATGTCGATTTTGCCTTTGAGGAAGATCCCCGGGTACTTGTTTGCAAGTCTTCCGGCTATGCCCTTGTGCTGTCGGACACCGAGAGGCGAGAGGTCGCCGCCCCTGCCATCGGCCTCCACCCACACGCTGTCGAGGTGGTCGAGCACCTGCTGTCCCAGCGGGGTGAGCGCACCGGCGTCGCGTGCCTCCATGAGCTTGTCGATGACCCAGCGGTAGTCGCTGTCGGAGATGAGGTAGCGGGAGCCGTGGCGGCCGTAGTGGCTGACGTAGAAGGGCTCGTAGCCCTTGGGCGTCGGGGCCTGGTCGAGCGACATGGCGTTGGCGTCGCTGACCGGGTAGGCGTAGTAGACGCCCCCGGCCTTGAGCGGGTTCTGCTCTATCTCCTGCAGCGAGGTCTGAGCGTAGCAGCCAAATGCCGCAAAAATGGCAACGGCTGAAAATATTTTTCTAATCATCGGAGTCTGGCAGTTTTTACTTTGCAATTGGCGGTCGCTTCAGCGCAACGCATTCGTTTACACGGCCCTGTAGTATTGGAGCAGGAAGCAACGAGCTATGAAGTCGGCGTTCTCAGCCACAAGCCTGGCACTGTCGGGCTGTCCGGGCCAGCGCAGGTCGGGCAGCAGGCTCTCCTGCAGGGCGAAAGTAGAGAGGTCTATCGGGCAGCGTCCGCGATCGATGAGCAGGGAGAAGTCCTGGTTGATGGCATATTCCTTGTCATATAGCGGGTTGCGGGGATGGGCGAGGCAGCGGGCCACGTCGCGGCCTACCAGCAGTCCTTTGTGGATGTTGGTCAGCAGGGTGAAGTCATGGGAGTCGCGTAGCTGCGGCAGGTTGTCGTCGCTCTCCCAGCCGAGGGCCCGGCAGAGGAAATCGTTCAGAGCCTTGTAGTCGGCGAAGAAGGCGATGCGGCAATCGTCGTTGGCGTAAAGGAACTTGGCGTAATATGGATGCTCGTCGGGTTCCTTGGCATTGCGGGGCTTCGGCGGCAGCTTACCCTCCACTATGAGCCACATCCACTCGCGCAGGTAGAGGGCGAGCGGGCCGGTGGGAAGTTCCATCTGCGCCTGCCCCATCACCTCCGTCAGGCTCTTGCGGTCGTCGGGCTTGGCCTGCGAGTAGATCAGGGCCATGTTCGACTTGAAGCAGGGCACCGTGAGGTAGGAGGACCAGAAAACCCACTGGCCGAGCGTCTGTATGTCCTCGGCGTCGTCGGGGTCGTGCATTTTCAGCTCGTTGGTCTTGAGCATGCCTTCGGCGCGAGGAGCGTCGTCGTAGCTGTCCTCCATTACCTGGTAGAACTGGTCGGCGAGAGAGAGCAATCTCTCGTCGAGTGGATAGAGCGGTTCATTGCCCGGGTCGCCGAGGAAGCAGAGAGAGTACCAGGTCATGAAGCGCACGTCGGCGCGGTTGAGCTCGCAGTCGATGTAGTAGTCGTCGTGGTAGAAGGGTACCGGGCGCCCGTAGAGCGTACGGCAGTGCTGGATGAAAGCACGCCAAAGTCCGAGGTCCGCGACCACGTCCATGAGGTAGCCCACCAGGTTGAGAGCCACCTCCTGACCCGCCTGGGCGGCGTGTTCGCTGTCGGTGAAAGGGTGCCCCGCCGACTTGTAGGCTTCGCTCAGCGAATCGGCCAGGGAGAGGTAGTATGCGTCGCTGTCGTAGAAGCGTCGGGGGTCTATCTTTCGGAGGAGATATTGTTTCTGTGTGATCATTGTCGTCAGTCGTTGTTTGCCACGAAGTCGGTCTGCACGGGGTCGAAGCATACGTTGGGAGATGAGAATAGCTGCTGCACCTTTTGGCCGTCAATTAGCTCGGATGGTGAGCCGGAGAAGAAGTGCCGGTCCGGGGTGATGAGCCATATGTCGTCGGCCATGCGCAGGGCCTGGGCTACGTCGTGCGATGAGAAGAGTATTGCGGTGCCGCTCTCGCGTGCGAGCCGCTTGAGCAGGTTAAGAATGTCGATACGTGCTGCCGTGTCAAGGAAAGAAAAGGGTTCGTCGAGCGCCATCACGGGCGTCTGCTGTGCCAATGCGCGGGCTATCATCACTTTCTGCCTCTCTCCGTCGCTGAGCTCGCCGAAACGGCTCTCGGCCTTGTGCGCGATGCCGGTGCGCTCCATTGCCTGGATGACGACGCGTCTGTCATCGTCATCCAGTCTGCCCATGAGGTCTGTGTGTGGGTGTCGGCCCATGGCCACAATCTCGTGGGCGAGAAGACCTTGCGAGATGTCGCGGTCGGTGGTGACGACGGCCACCTTGCGGGCCAGCTGCCGACGGCTTAGGCGGTCGATCTCATCGCCTTGGATGTATACGTGTCCGGCGATGGGCCGCTGCTCGCGGGTGATGGTGCGCAGCAGCGTGGACTTGCCGACGCCGTTCTGCCCGATCAGCGCCACCACCTTTCCGGGCCACAGTGCCAGGTCCGGCACTGCCATCAGGGTCTTGCCTTTGTAGCCTATCTTGAGGCCGCGGGTGCTGAGTGCGGGAGTGGATTCCATGTCAGAAGGCGAGTCGGCGGGAGTTTATGAGCAGGTAGAGAATCACGGGCACTCCCAGCAGTGGCGTCACGGCGTTAATCGGCAGCACTCCCCATCCGGCGGGAATGACGGTGAGGAAGGCGCAGAGCAACGCTATGACGGCGCCCATGACGATGGAGGCGGGCATGACGGCAGTGTGCGACGAGGAGCGGAGGGCCATACGGGCGATGTGCGGCACTATCAGCCCGATGAAGCCGATGGGGCCGCAGTAGGCGGTGATGACGGCGGTGAGGAGTCCGCCGACGGTCAGCAGCAGGGTGCGGATGGTGCGTATGCTGTAGCCCATGGAGGCGGCGTACCGCTCACCCAGGAGCAGGGCGTTGAGGGGTTTGGCCATGAACAGGGAGCAGACGAGCAATAGGACCACGGCGATGCCCATGACAGTCAGGGAGTCGAGGGTGACGGCCGAAAAGCTGCCCATGCCCCACACGGCGAACTGCTTGACGTCGTTGGCCGGGGCGAAGAAGTTCAGCAGCGAGATTAGCGCCGAGCAGAGATAGGAAATCATGATGCCGACGATGAGTAGGGTCAGCCCGGAGCGCATGATGCCGGAAAAGAGTCCGAGTATGGCCACCACGGCGGCGGCGCCGAGTATGGCGCCGACTATCGGCAGGGCCATGCCGCTGAAGGTGGAGATGACGGGCAGGGAGAGCAGTGCCACTCCCAGGGAGGCGCCGGAGCTTATACCGAGGATGGAGGGGCCGGCAAGCGGGTTGCGGAAGGTGGTCTGCATCATCAGACCGGCGGCCGAGAGTCCGGCTCCCGCCAGGACGGATGTCAGCGCCATCGGCAGACGGGCCTGCAACACGATGTAGCGGTAGGTCTCTTTTACTTCCCCTCCGAAGAGCGCCGCGCAGACGTCCGGCAGTGGTATGCGCACCGCTCCTACGGCCAATACGCAGCAGAACAGCGCCACGAGCAACAGAACCATAATGACATAGTATATTAAGGTGCGCATTATCGGATCAGAGATTGAAGAAGTGCTTCAGCTTCATGGTTGCATCTGTCGGTAAAACCGTGGCTTTCGCCCTTGCTCTGCGAGTTCGGGGTGGAAGATCAGCACATAGTCGGATAGCACCAGTTCCGGGTGGAATGCATTGTAGTCGAACAGGCCGGAAGTGGCGGTGTCAGAGTACCATACCTTGCCGGTGCGGTAGGGCTGGAACTGCGTATATCGCTTGTCCATGGCTGCCAGAGAGGCCCTGCTCAACTGCTGTCCGAAGACTTTCAGCAGCCAGATGTCAGCGTCTCCGGCAGTGCCGAGCACCTGCTCGTAGCTGAGCGAGAGGGAGCCTGTCTTGGTGTCGTTTATCCATGGGTAAGCGCCACCGGCGTCCTCGATGAGCCGCGCCGAGACGCTGTTGCCACCGGGGACGTACCATGCGCCCTCGTACATATTCTCTACAAGCACTTTCGGTTTGTTTCGAGCATTCTTGGCCTTGTCGGTCAGCGCTGTGTAGTCCTTCACTACCTGCGAGAAGATGGAGTCGGCCTGTGCCTCCTTGCCGGTTAGCAGGCCGAGGAATTTTATCCACTCGGCGCGGCCGAGGGGTGTGGCCTCGAGGTTGTCGGCCATCTTGATATAAGGTGTGCCGGAGGTAGGCAGCGCCCCGGCGTTCATGCCCTCGAAGAGGTTGATGAGCATGCCGTCAGGCGCCAGCTCCACGATCTTTTCCACAGTTGGCTGCTGGGCGTTGCCTACGTCCGTCACTGAACCCTCCTTGAGTCCCTGCCGAATCTCAGGCATGGTGAAGTAGGAGGCGTCCGTGACGCCCTTGACGACTCCGAGGGAGCCGAGTTCCTTGAGGGGATAGGCGTATACGGTGGTGTTGACTACCAGCGACTGCACCGGCACTTTTAGCACCTCGCCTGCGGGCAGGTTCTTGGGCTGCTCACTCTCCCGTGGCACGAGCAGGTAGGTGGCCACGGGCTTGCCTCCTTTCTCGGTGCGGACGTCCACGCGGGTGTAGCCATCCTCCGGCGTGATGCTGAGCAGGTCCGCATACTGTGTACCCGCCTGCTCATGAGCCTTGGTTGATTCCGTGTTCTTGGAACCGCAGGCCGTCAGCAGAAACGCCAGCAGAAGAGTAAGACCCAGGGCTCGTTTCATATCTTGAGCAGCTCTTTAACTTTTTCAGTGAAAGTATTGAACGGCAGCGTATTCTGGTCTCCCGTCCGCATATCCTTGAGGCTGATCACACCCTCCGCAAGTTCGCGGTCGCCGATGATTCCCACCAGTGGGATGCCGAGGGCGTTGGCGTAAGCCATCTGCTTCTTCATTTTCGTGCTGTCGGGATAGAGGATTGCGCTCACTCCCTCGAGGCGGAGTTCGCCTACGAGCTTCATGGCCTGTGCCGCCTCCTTCCCGCCCAGGTTGGCGAGCATGACCGAGGGTGCGGCGCCGAGTTCGGCGGGGAAGAGGTCCTTCTCCAGCAGCACGTCGTAGATGCGGTCGGCGCCGAAGCTGACACCCACGCCGGAGAGGCCGGGCAGGCCGAACACGCCCGTGAGGTTGTCATAGCGTCCGCCGCCGCTGATGCTGCCTATGGACGAGTCGAGGGCCTTCACCTCGATTATGGTGCCGGTGTAGTAGTTGAGGCCGCGTGCCAGGGCCACGTCCACCTCGACTTCGGAATGCGTGTCAGCTGGAATCGTTCCAAGCACGTATTCCATCTCTTCGACTCCCTTCATGCCCTCCTCGCTGTCGCCGAGGAAGTCGCGGAGGAACGCGAGCTTGTCGGCGTTGGAGCCATTGAGCCGCAACAGCGGACGAAGGCGTACGATACTCTCCTCGCGCACGCCCTTCTCCTTCATCTCGGCCTCCACGTTCTCCAGGCCGATTTTGTCGATCTTGTCGATGGCCACGGTGATGTCGGTCAGGCGCTCCGGCTCGCCCACGGTCTCGGCGATGCCTGCCAGAACCTTGCGGTTGTTGAGCTTGATGAGGGTATTGATTCCGAGCTTGACGTAGACGTAGTCGAGCAGTGAGAGGAGCTCTACCTCGTTGAGCAGGGAGTCGCTGCCCACCACATCGGCGTCGCACTGGTAGAACTCGCGGTAGCGGCCCTTTTGGGGGCGGTCGGCACGCCACACTGGCTGCATCTGGAAGCGCTTGAAGGGGAGCTGGAGGTCGTTGCGGTGCTGTACCACGAAGCGGGCGAAGGGCACCGTGAGGTCGTAGCGCAGGCCTTTTTCGCACATTCTTGCCGCGAGCTTGCCGAGGCTTTCGGCCTGGATGTCGTCGGCGCTTATCCCCTTGAGGAAGTCGCCGCTGTTGAGCACCTTGTATAACAGCTTGTCGCCCTCGTCTCCGTACTTGCCCATGAGGGTGGAGAGGTTCTCCATCGACGGGGTCTCGATTTGGGCGTAGCCGAAGAGATGGAAGGCGGAGCGGATGGTGTCGAAGATATAGTTGCGGCGTGCCATCTCCACGGGGGAGAAGTCGCGTGTGCCTTTGGGTATGCCGGGTTTCTGTGCCATTGTCTTAGCTGAGAGTCTGTAGTTGAGGGTTGGGTGTGTTAGTTCTCCACCAGTTCGTGGTGGAGTAGGGTTATGGCCTGGTTGGCCATACCTGCGGGGGTTACGAAGCTGACCGTTGTCAGCGAGGTGCCAAAGGCACTTGCCAGCAGGGGGATGCCGTTGTCCTCCAAGGTGTTGAAGATGCGGGAGCGGATGGCGAAGCTGTCGCCGATGTTCTCCCCTACCACTGCCACCACCTCCACTCCCTCGTGGGTCTCGATGGCGCTTACGGAGCCGTCGGTGAGCTCGGGAGCGAACTCGTGGTGCAATTCATCTACTGCGGCCTGGCCGTCGGAGCCGCGGACGGCGAAGGAGACGGTGGCAGCCGGAGAGCGACGGTTGACCAGCAGCACGCTGACGCCCCTCTTGCCCAGGGTGTTGAAGATGCGCGAGTTGCTGTCGGACATTCCGGCGATGCTCTCGCCCTTGACCTGCACGAGCACGCATCCCTTCATGGAGGAGAGGCCGTGCACCTGCTGCTGCTTCTGCGTGGAGCTGTGGTCGGAGATTAACGTGCCCGGGGCGGTGGGGTTGAAAGTGTTGAGAATCCTTATCGGTATGCCCCGCTCGAAGACGGGGTAGATGGTGGGAGGGTAGATGACTTTGGCGCCGAAAGAACAGAGCTCCATGCTCTCCACGAAGGAGAGCTCGCCAAGCACCTTGGCGCCAGGGATGACGCGCGGGTCGGCGGTCATGAATCCGTCCACGTCGGTCCATATCTCGAGCACATCGGCACCGATGGCGGCTGCCGCCAGTGCGGCGGTGTAGTCGCTGCCACCTCGGCCGAGGTTGGTGATCTGGCGAGTGTCGCGGTCACGGCTGATGAAGCCCCCCATAACCACCGGCTCGCCTGCCTTCAGCTCCCCTATCCCCTCCCTCAGCAGCTGCGAGGTGAGAGGGGCGTCGGCTATGTTGCGTCCGAAACGTCGTTCGGTCTTTATCAGAGCCAGCGAGTCGAGGTGCCGGGCGCCCCTGATGGCACCGGCCACGATGCGGGAGCTGATGCGTTCGCCGAAAGCCACGATCATGCTCAGGCTCCTTTCCGTAAGCTCGCCCACCAGCGAGAGTCCGCGGCAGATGTCGCCGAGCTGGCCGAGCATCTCGGTGGCGAAGGCATGCGTCTGGTCGCGGTATTGCGGGAGCACCATCTCCTCGATCATGGCAGCATGGCGGCCGCGCAGTCCGGCGATTCGCTCACGGTAGGACTCGTCGCCGGAGGCAGCCAGGTTGGCCGTCTCTATGAGCTTGTCGGTGACGCCTCCGAGAGCCGAAACCACCACAACGGCAGGCTCTGACAGCCCCTCGACAATATCCCTGAGGTTGCCCATGGCCGCCGCTGTGCCTACGCTCGTGCCTCCGAATTTCAGTACCTTCATTAGTCAGTCTGGCTTAATACGAGTGCAAAATTAACAATATTTGCTGAAAATGGCTCTATATACCAAGGAATTTTTGTAACTTTGCACTCCGAAACAGGTGCCGGGATGTTGGCGATTTATCGCCAACATTAAGCCCTATAGGGAAAGCCGTGAAAATCGGCTGCAGTTTCCGCTGCTGTGATTCCTGTCTGAAGCTGTCGTTAAATTCAAAGGCCACTGTGCAGAACATGGGAAGGCCGACGAGAGTCAGGGATAAGCCAGAAGACCTGCCTGTTTCAACGGATATGCAGATTTGCATATCCGTTCGTATCCGCCTTCGGAAGTTAAGGTTGAGGATGCATTCCGGTTGCAATCATATGCCGGGACGTTATGTTGCGTGTCCGGTTCATGATATACTTTTCGGTTTTGGCTCAATCTCAAGGTTCAGGCGGGTAATTTGGCAAAAATTCACAATCAATCGTTTGAACCATGAATACACGACTTCTTACCTTTCTCCTCACAATTTCATTAGCACTTGCGGCGGTGTCCGCCCCGCCCACATATGTCATGAGTCCGGTAGACGGATATCAGGGCACCAAAGAGGTGGAAGGCCCGTTGCTCTTTTATGACAATGGAGGCCCGAATGGCAAGACAAAAACCGCTGTTACAGGGTATAAAATATTCAAAGCTGCCAATGAGGGCGAGTCTCTGACTCTGACTTTTCAATCCCCTGTGAATTTCTCTCACTATCTCACCCATATATTTATATATGAGGGAGACTGCCGTTATGCGGGAGGTGTCACAGGCTCTCCTGACGGATGGAAAAAAGAAGTTCCAACAGGATATCTTGCAGATATCACCAACGGTCGTCAAGGCACGTTTACATTTCCTTCCGGAGTTTGTTCAGTGCTCTATTATTGTCCAACCTACTATGAAACAGGGACAGGTTGGGAGGCTTTGTTAACAACTGACGCCGGCAGTGTGATGACGCTTGAGGGCATACGGGGGATTCAAGACAGAACCGATGATGTCTATCCCTCTCTGCGCGATTTAGAGCTGCTCGCAGTGGATGTAAAAACGACCGGAGGCATCAATCCTATGCATCTGACGCGTCTGGTATTTGAACTGGACGGCACGCTCAGTCCGGAAATGCTGGAAAATATAAGGTGTGAATACCAGGGGAGTTCACGTGAACCCAAAGGTGCTGTTTTAATGGGAAGCGTCTATATGCGTGGTAAAACGCGACTGACTTTTGAAGGAGATATGACACTGGCCGGAGGCAGTAATTATTTTTCTCTTCGGGGAAACATAATGGATTCAGGACTTCCCGAAACCACACTCGACGCTTCGCTCGTGTCGGCAGTTATCGACGGTACCGAACGTATTATCACCCCTGTCTCGCCACCGGCAGTGATGATTCTTAAAAATATGTTGCCCATGGAGCCGGGTGATCATACTTATGTGCTTGAAGACTGGCCCCGAAATTTTTATGATGATGGAGGGCCGGACAATCCGTATAAGCAATACTTCAGCGGGACAGCTCACTTCGTACCCGGAGTGCCCGGCAAAAAAGTGCGTATTGACTTCACTAAACTGGCACTCTACACTTCACAACAGGCAATCGCAGCCGGAAACGCCGATAAAATCAAGGTGTATAACGGTATGGATACCACAGCCGCCAATCTGATTGCAATAATCGAGAGAAATGAACCCCGGATGATTTCTTCCACAGATACCGACGGCACCCTGACTGTCAAGTTCGAATCGCTGTATTATCGTCCGGCACAAGGCTTCGAGGCTCTATTGAGCCTGTATGAACCTTCCCCCATGTATGTTGACAAGGTCAGTGTCGATGTTGCAACATCGGCCACGGTAAACGCCGGTGACCGCGAAGCCAAGATACTGGCAATCAACATTCATACAAGAGAGAACACACCGGCTTTACAGCTTAACAACCTCACAGCTCGAGCTTTAGGAAATCCGGGAATTGTAACCGGAGCAAGCCTTCTTTCATACGGATCAGACTCTCGTACAGGCGCAGCTCATGAAATAGCTCGTTGTACAGTAAATGATGAAAATATGCTCATACTCTCACCGGAGCAAAACATAAAACTCGGTGAGGGAGACAACTATTTTGTTATTGCCTTGCAAGTATCGCCGCGTGCTTTACGAAAACAGAGCGTCGGATGCAAACTTATGTCACTTCTTACAGATACCAAGACTGAACTTGAAGGAGACAGTGCGATTCGGACGGTTGCCAATGAGTATAGATCTGTCCCGGGATGGGGAGACATAACCCTTTACGACCAATGGAGCTATTGTAATTCGACTCCGGCTAATGATTACTATGGATATGAAGGGGAGGAGGGGAATCAAATTGTAACGTTCCGTCCCTCGACACAGGGTGCTAAGGTTGAGATGACACTTGATGAATTTATTCTCTCATGGCCTCAAGTATCATCGATAGTAGGTCCATATTTCAGAATTTACAACGGAGCAAGTCCTTTGGCCGAAGTCCTGTGGCAGGTCAGCAAAGAGAACAAAGAAGCATGGCCCCGCACACCGATTCGCAGCAGTTCAGCTGACGGGGCACTTACAATCCTTTTCAATCCCATGGGCAATCGTGGCGAACACGGGGCCGGTTTCAGAGCCAGAGTGTACGAAGTGGACGGACGCCCGGCCTTTGTATCGGCAATAGAAGGATTCACCGCCACCAATCATGCGGTGGAGCCCGGATCTATAGACGAACCGGTTGCGGGATTAGCATTTACTGTGGAAGGGACGGGCCAGCCTCCGGTAATAAATTCGCTTGCTCTAAACCTGAAAGGAGGGCAGGCTAATATAAATACAATCAAAATATACTCCACAGGTCATGAGCGAAATTTTGATTCATCTGAACGTGTATTAATAGGCACGGCTGTCCCTTCTGCTATCCAATCAACTACCGTGGTAAATCTTCAGAATCCTGCGGTACTCAATGAACGGCTGACATATTTGTGGGTGGCCTGCGACATCTCGGAGCAGGCCCATAGCGGTGATACGCTTGATGTATCATTCGTCGCTGTAGAATCGACATCCGAATTACCTCCGGTTACAAATCCGGATCCGGATGGTGAACGCGAAATTCGCAGAACTGTCCGCATGACAGGCAAACATCAGGCAGTCGAGGTTAAGGAACCGATATATTTTTATGACGACGGCGGCGCCGACGGCCCATGCACTTCCGCATCAGAAGGAAGCATTACGTTTACACCTCCCGCCGATAAGGCTATAAGGTTGTCGTTCCGCAACTTCCACATCAGCCCCAACGATAATTTCTACATATACGATGGAACAGACACTACTGGGGCTCCGAGGAAACTATTATGGGGTTTATGCGAAAATTTGACTCCCCTGCGCAGTAATGATCCACAAGGTTCCCTCACTGTTCAGCTTCGCAAGAAAAGTTCAACTAAATTTGACGGTTGGGAAATTCTTGTTGAACCGGTAGAACAAGTTCCATTGTCAATAGAACAGGTAGAATCAGAATCCGCATCGAAAGAATTTATGTACCGCGGCAGCCTTGACAACGGCTTGTTAAGGGTAGCGATTAGTCTGGACGGAAACTATGGTTCTGTTCCGGTAGATGCGCTTGTGTTAGAAGATTCCGTCCCTGCCCAAGTGGATTCCCTGAAGATTTATTATACAGGTCATGACAATCGGTTTTATACAGACCGATGCGTGGGAAGAAGTAATCGGGATCTGTCCATATCTACGGAAGGACTGACTTTGGAAGGGGCCGGAGTTCACTACTTATGGCTGAGTTGCGATGTTGCACCTGATGCTTTGAGAGGTCGCCATGTTACCACCCGACTTGCAGGTGTAAGAAATGGGCATAATTTCTTAAGGCCTACTGTAAGTCGTTTGGTTGACAGACGAATAGGAAAAGGCCTTGCCGGAATCTTTACGCTTTCAAAAACTAAGGAAGCTGATTATCACTCTTTCCAAGAAGTGGTTGATGAAATGCAGGCAACCGGAGTAGAGGACAGTGTAGTGATAAATGTGATGCCGGGCGTTTGGGCAGAACAGATTCTGATAGATGCGATACCGGGTGCAGGACACAGAAACAAGATTATTTTCAGGGGAATGCCCGGTTCGGAAAAGGTACTTGTGTCTCCGGCAAATATTGTTGTACGCCAGGATACCGTATCCGCTCCATTGGTAATGATGCACGCCTCAGGCATCCGTTTTGAGAACATATCCTTTAATGGAAAAGATTGGGAAGCAGCGGCCGCGCTCACTGCCTGCAGCGACATCTGCTTCGACAACTGTGTCTTCTCAGGTGCTGAGAAGGGAATATTATTCGCCGACACAACTGTGCGCTGTACAGTGCGACATTGTCGTTTTGCAGGATTGGCCGATACCGGCAACAGCTATATCGGCATAGAAAACGTAGGCTTTGAGGAGGAAAATATGATTGAAGCCAATATGTTTTCGGTAGGCAATAATGAAACATCCGTAGGCATCAAGTGGAGAGCAGTATCAGCACTCACCAAGTTGATAAACAATGAAATATGTACTTACGGTCGCGTCAACACCCGTGTCGTGAGAGGTATGGCATTCGATATGTGCGGTGGCACACCTGTGCTGGCCAACAATACAATTTTGCTATCAAGTGCATCATCTGCATCGAGGGCCGTTGAATTTTTGGGCGATACAGGTTCTCCTTTGCTTGTCAATAACATTTTTGCCTGTCCGGTAAACGGTTCTTCTATTGTATCAGAGCACGAGGAGTTATTCAGGAAAGAATCGATACAACACAATTTATTTTACAGCGAAAGTGGTAAGACGGCAATTTCCGGTTCTCGACAATACAGCTTTGAACAATGGCAATCATTATTCCCAACTTCGATTGGAGAGAAACCGATATATCGAGCTGATTCTGTACCGGATCTCATGTTACCGGGCAATTTACGCTCAGGATTGTCGCTCCCCTATGTCCCGGAAGACTTGATTGGTATTGCTCGTCCCCTCAGCGGTGTCACGCTGGGTTGCACCGAGTATATCTCATCAGAGGGAGGACCAGAGGCTTTACCCGGCTCCCCCAAGGTCGTGTGGTGCGGACCCGAAGCCGCAACCATTGAAACAGGAAGCCGACATTATGCAAAAATGCAACTTGCAGTGGTGCGTGCCTCGGATTCAAATCCGGATGCAACCGCATTTGCCCAATCGGATACCGTACTCATGCGTCCCGGTTTTAAACGCAGAATTGTGATCGGTGGCCTGCAACCCGACACACGTTATCGAGCATGGATGAAGTTGACTGATGGAGATAGGGATACAAGTTCGACATTCCCATCTTCAGTCTTTACAACACCTGATAAACTCGGTCCATTGTCGCCACTGAAACTAATTGTGCCTACAGAAGTGTCCGGTTCGGAGGAGGGCGCTTTCACAGTCGAAGCTGTTGCATCAGGCGGAGAGTCACCATATAAGTTCCGCTGGACTGATTGTAATGGCGTGCTTCTTGGAGAATCCGCTCAATTGTCGTCTATGGTTCATCATCCGCAGCGTATTCGGGTAGAAGTGACTGACGCTCGCCTGAAAAAAGCCGTTGCATATACAACAATAATAGCCGGAGACAGTCTAAGACCTGCTACTTTCGAGGACTGGTGTCTGGAGCCGGAAGATATATGGATAGGAGACACTGTCAAAGGTTACGACACTGAACAGACCGTCTACAGCGGCTCCTTCCGCTTTCCGAATCTATACATGCATGCCTATCGTTCTTGGGCTAAATTTGCCGTTTCGTCGATGAGCGATGACTGGTATCTGAGTCTTCCGGACCAATTTAATTCATCATCTGGACGAGGCGCATGTAATTCCAATACTTTTGGCGTGGCTTACATTGAGCCGGCTTATGGAGAGACCGCCTTCGAAGTATCAAAAGCAGGGACGGATATTGATATGCGCGGCATATGGCTCAACAATAGCGCTTGGGTTAAAGAAGCTGTACTTTACGGCGACGGCATGAGTACAATTGAAGGTGGATTTACAAAGGGCGACTGGTTCAGACTGACACTGACCGGAGTCCGTACCAATGGTTCAGGCATCACGAAAGATATATATCTGGCCGATTATCGCGACGAGGATGTCCGAAACCATTACGTCATTGATTCATGGCAATGGTTCGACCTCTCGGCATTCGGGCCGATACATAAAATTTCATTCTCAGTTGCCGGAACCAAGAAGAATCAGTTCGGTCTGACAACCCCCGCTTATGTCTGCCTGGACGGTATAGGCTCCCAATGTCCTGCCCGACTGGCCGACACTCTGGTATTGTCGCGAACCAATGGCAACACAAGTCCATTGTGGATAAACCCCATGCCCTATTTCAGTTTCAAAGATTCGGAAGCAGATGTATCGGTATCATTATTGCGTGACTCCGGATGCGCTTCTGTGCAAAATGGAATGATACGTGTAGAGGCAGATAAGGATTCCCTTTTTACATTACTTATCCAGGGAGTGCAAAAAGGAAGGAGAGAGTATATTATGTTGCCTGTGCAACTTGATTCGGGAGGTTCCGTTTCTTCTGTCGCAAATCAGTTCAGAATAGGACCGACACCATTTGCCGATTATCTCGACATATTCACAGGGAATGGTAGCGTTTATGCCACTTTATATGGTATTGACGGCAAAATATATGCAGCGAAAGGGAGTGAAGATGGCGAGGTACGTTTGCAGACTCAAGGACTGACTCCGGGTGTTTACATATTGCATCTCCATACTTCGTCGGGACTCATAACCCGTAAGATTATTAAGAAGTAGACTTGTCAACTTGAGTAAAACTCATTAACGAATCACAACGAAATGCCGCTCTTTACAAAGAAGACGCGGCATTTCCTTATCATTCGTTATCAATATTATATTGTATATTGTGTCAATTTGAGAATCAGGTTACCTGTCACAATCAAGAAATTTTTTGTACCTTTGCAGTATTGAAAGTAAAACCAACATGCTCACTATAGGAATAGCCGGAGGCACCGGCTCGGGAAAATCCACGGTTGTGCGCCGCATCATGGATAGCCTGCCGCCGCACGAGGTGGCTGTGCTGCCACAGGACTGCTACTACCGTGATAACAGCCACATACCGCTCGAAGAGCGCCTTAAGAAGAACTATGACGAGCCGGCCGCCATAGACTGGCCCCTGCTGCTGCACCACCTCTCGGAGCTTCGCCAGGGCCATGCCGTGGAGATGCCAACCTATGACTTCATAACCTGCTCCCGCCTTCCGCAGACCATCCACGTCGAGCCCCGCGAGGTGTGTGTGGTCGAGGGCATCTTGGTGCTCACCGAGAAGATGCTGCGCGACGCCCTCGACGTGAAGGTGTTCGTGGACGCCGACGCCGACGAGCGGCTCATACGCGTCATCACCCGCGACTGCCTGGAGCGCGGACGCACCCCGCAGATGGTCATCGACCGCTACCAGATTCAGCTCAAGCCCATGCACGAGCTTCATATCGAGCCGAGCAAGCGCTACGCCGACCTAATCGTGCCGCAGGGCGGCAACAACCACGTCGCCATCAAGCTCCTTACCGACTACATACGCAGCCTGCTCCCCTCCGCCGCACAGCCCTGTCCCGATCCCGCCACCCAGCAATGAGCCTGTTCAAGAAGAAAAAGCCCTCCAAGGCCGCCTCGCCTGTAGGGACGCACCCCGGTGCGTCCGCTACCGACAACGCTCAACTCTCGACTCTCGACTCTCAACTTGCCCTCGCAGGTCCCGATCCCGCCAACCGTCTCGACCCGGAGATAGAGCCCGAAGTGGGCCAGCTCATCACCGACAACCTGGTCAAGCGCTACGGCAAGCGCACTGTCGCCAACCACGTCAGCATCAATGTCCGCCAGGGAGAGATAGTAGGTCTGCTCGGACCAAACGGCGCCGGCAAGACCACCACTTTCTACATGACTGTCGGCCTCGTCACCCCCAATGGCGGACGCATCTTTCTCGACCGCAAGGACATCACCGGGATGCCCGTCTACAAGCGCGCCAAGCTCGGAATCGGCTACCTGGCACAGGAGGCGAGCGTCTTCCGCAAGCTGTCGGTGGAGGATAACATCCGCGCCGTGCTGGAGATGACCAACCTCAGCCGCAAAGAGCAGAAAGAGAAGCTCGAGAGCCTTATCAGCGAGTTCCGATTGCAGAAGGTGCGCAAGAACTACGGCGACCGTCTCAGCGGCGGTGAGCGGCGACGCACCGAGATAGCCCGTTGCCTGGCCATCAGCCCCAAGTTCATCATGCTCGACGAGCCTTTCGCCGGCGTTGACCCCATCGCCGTAGAGGACATACAGAGCATCGTCTACAAGCTAAAGGACAAGAATATCGGCATACTCATAACCGACCACAACGCCAACGAGACGCTCTCCATCACCGACCGCGCCTACCTGCTCTTCGAGGGCAAGATTCTCTACCAGGGCACCAGCGAGGAACTGGCTGCCAACCCTGTGGTGCGCGAGAAATACCTCGGCCGCAACTTCGAGTTCCGCCGCAAGCACTTTGACGAACCTGCTCCCGAACCCGAAGATGAATAACCACCCCTCTCCTTCCGACAACCACTCTCAGCTCTCATCTCTCGGCTCTCGGCTCTTTGCCGTTAAGGCCGTGAGGGTATGGACAGTGATAGCCCTATTCTTCATCGGCCTCTTCCTGGCCTCCGTCGGCATCATGCTCACTGGCTCCTCCAAACGCGGACAGCTGCTCGCCTCCGCCCTGGTGCAGGATCTGTTCGCTTTCGCACTCCCCGCCTTCCTGGGCGGCTGGCTATTCACCGGTCGCCCCTGGCAATGGGCGGGTCTTAGCCGTCCGGCTCCGGCATTATCGCTGATGGGCGTGGTGAGCGTCTTCATCGTCTCCATACCCCTGCTCAACTACACCGTCGCCCTCAACGAGGCCCTCGAGCTTCCCGACTTCCTCAGCGGACTGGAGGTCACCATCCGCCGACTCGAGGACCAGGCGGAGGCCACCACCTCACGACTCCTCGGCGACCCGTCCGTATGGGGACTCGTCTCTGGCATCACTATAATAGGTGTCATCGGCCCCTTCTGCGAGGAGCTCTTCTTCCGTGGTGCATTGCAGAAATCCCTGTACGGGCCGCATCCCTGGAAAGCCGTGTGGTGGGCGGCCGCCATCTTCTCCTTCGTGCACTTCCAGATGTACGGCTTTCTGCCACGTTTCCTTCTCGGCCTATGGTTCGGCTACCTATACCTATGGACCGGCCGCCTGTGGCCCTCCGTGCTCGCCCACGCCCTCAACAACACCGCTACGGTTGTGACCCAGTGGCCCGTGCTGCGCGGCGTTGCAGATCCGTCACTTTTCGACATCGGCTCCGGCGGCAACCCCGTCGTCATCATAATCACGGCAGCCATCACCACCCTGGCGGTATGGGGAATGTGGCGCCTATACGGCAGAAAGCGCCATGGCTAAACCGGCAAACCCCTACAGGCAGATTCTCGGCGAGATACGTGCCCGCCGCTTCGCCCCGGTCTACATCCTCAGCGGCGAGACGCCATACTACCTCGACCTCATCGCCGACGCCCTGATGCAGCACGTGGTGCCCGAGGAGGACCGCGACTTCAACCAGCACGTCTACTACGGCCAGGATGCAGAGATCGATGACATCGTCAATACCGCCCGCCAGTACCCGGTCATGGCAGACCGAAAGCTGGTGATCCTGCGCGAGGCCCAGTCGATGGAGAGGGCCCGGACGGTTCTCGACAACCTCGCCCCCTACCTGGCGCATCCTTGTCCCACCACGGTGCTGGCCATCCACTTCAAGGGAGAGGCCCTGAAGGCCACAACCAAGCTGGTCAAGGCCGCCAAGGATGCCAATGGCGTCATCTACTCCGTAGGGGCTGTGCGCGACTACGAGCTGCCTGGCTTGCTCGACGACTACTGCCGCGACCACGGCGTCACCCTCGAGCGCAAGGCCGCAGACATGCTCTGCCGCTACATCGGCGCCGATCTGCAGCGCCTCTTCGGAGAAGTCGAGAAGCTGCGCCTGTCGCTCCCCCCCTCTGACCACGTCTCCATCTCGGCCGACATGGTGGCCGCCCATACCGGCATCTCCAAGCAGTACAACGGTTTTGAGCTGAAGTCGGCGCTCATGACACACGACTACGCCAAGTGCATGCAGATAGCCACCTACTACGCCGCCAATCCCAACGCCAAGGAGAGCAGGCCCGAGATGATAGCGCCGGTAATCTTCGGCGCCTTCGCCAACCTGCTGCAGGCCCACTACACCAAGGATAAGTCCGACAACGGCCTTAGCGTCGCCCTCGGCATACGCGCCTTTCCCGCCCTGCGCGAACTCAAGGAGGGGATGCGCAACTACTCCGCCTGGTCGTGCCTGCGCGCCATCCACGCCGTGCGCGAATACGACCGCGCCACCAAGGGCATCGGTTCCGCCCAGCCACGCACAGCTCTTCTCTACGAGCTCATATATAAGCTGTTTACCCAGTAGATTTGCCTGCGCCGCAAAAAATCACTACATTTGCAATCCGAAACTAAACCTACATCATAAACCAATGGCAGTAAACGCAATGCAACAAAAAGCCGCAGGCTCCCTGGAGCTCCTGCGCGACAAGGCCTGGGCCCGCTGGACCGCCCTGGCCCTGCTCGCCCTGGCGATGTTCTGTTCATACATCTTCATGGACATCCTGTCGCCCATCAAAGATCTCATGCAGTCGCAGGCCGGCTGGGACTCCACCGCTTTCGGCACCATGCAGGGCTCAGAGACCTTCCTCAACGTATTCATCTTCTTCCTCATTTTCGCAGGCATCATCCTCGACAAGATGGGGGTCCGCTTCACCGCCCTTCTCTCCGGCGCCGTGATGGTAGTCGGCGGCCTTATCAACTGGTACGCCCTGACCGACTCCTTCGCCAACTCCAGCCTGCAGGTATGGTTCACCAATAACCTCAACTACATCCCCGGCTTCGACGAGCTGGGTGTATCCCCCTTCTACGAGGGCATGCCCGCCTCGGCCAAGTTTGCCGCCATCGGTTTCATGATCTTCGGCTGCGGCGTGGAGATGGCCGGCATCACTGTCAGCCGCGGCATCGTCAAGTGGTTCAAGGGCCGCGAGATGGCCATGGCCATGGGTTCAGAGATGGCCCTCGCCCGCCTCGGCGTCGGCACCTGCATGATCTTCTCGCCCCTGGTGGCCAACTTCGGCGGCGACATCAGCGTCTCCCGCTCCGTCGCTTTCGGCGTGGTGCTCCTGCTCATCGCACTGATAATGTTCATCGTCTACTTCTTCATGGATTCCAAGCTCGACGCCCAGACCGGTGAGGCTGAAGAAAAGGACGACCCCTTCAAAATCTCCGATCTCGGCAAGATTCTCTCCTCGCTCGGCTTCTGGCTCGTGGCCCTGCTCTGCGTGCTCTACTATTCGGCCATCTTCCCATTCCAGAAGTACGCCGTCAATATGCTCCAGTGCAACCTCACCCTCGTGCCGCCCGAAGAAGGTTCTTTCTGGGCCTCCGACCTCTGCACCTACATCCAGTACGTCATCATGCTCGTAGTGGCCGCCGGAGCCTTTGCCTTCGCCTTCACCAAGAACAAGTCCGTCAAGATACCCGGCCTCATCGTCGCCATCATCGCCCTCGTGGTCTACTGCGTGATGGGCTATATGCGCCAGTCGGCCGCAGCCATCTTCGCTGTCTTCCCCCTGTTGGCAGTGGGCATCACTCCCGTGCTCGGAAGTTACGTCGACCATAAGGGCAAGGCCGCCTCGATGCTCGTCTACGGCGCCCTGCTGCTGATTCTCTGCCACCTTACCTTCGCCTTCATACTGCCCATGTTTAAGGGCAACGACGTAGGCGGCGTGGCCGTGGCCTTCCTCACCATCCTCGTGCTTGGCGCCAGCTTCTCGCTCGTACCCGCCAGCCTTTGGCCCAGTGTCCCCAAGCTCGTAGACAGCAAGATAATCGGTTCCGCCTACGCACTCATCTTCTGGATCCAGAACATCGGCCTGTGGCTCTTCCCCCTGCTCATCGGCAAGGTGCTGACCAACACCAACCCCGAACTGGCACAGAAAGTGGCCGAGGGCGCCATGACCGAGGCCGAAGCCTCCGTCAGCTACGACTACACCTGGCCGCTGGTAATGCTCGCATGCCTTGGCGTCGCCGCCCTCTTCATAGGTCTCTACCTCAAGGTAGTCGATCGCAAGAAGAAGCTCGGCCTCGAACTACCCTCCATCGCAGCCGACAAGACCGAGGTTGACGAATCCGAAGTGGTTGCCGAAGACCTCTGATAACAAGTACAAAATACTCAGACCCCACAAAAGATGCTGGCATTTCGTATGTCGGCATCTTTTGTGGGGTCTGACTTTTTCGCTAACTTTGCGATCGGAAAACCATGACCGCCAAAGAGTTTGAGAAAGAGTTCAAGTCGTTGTACCTGCCGCTGGGCATGTACGCCCTGCGCATCGTCGATGATGCCGAGGCTGCGCAGGACTGTGTGCAGAACGCCTTCCTCAAAGTCTGGGAGGGCTTGTGCGACGGCACCGAGGTCGACTGCTTCCAGGCATATATGTACCGGGCCGTGCGCAACCAGTGCCTGAGCTACCTCCGCTCCCTGCGCGAGACCGCCGACATCGACGACATCGCCGAACCCACTGAGGAGGACGTCGACACCAGCGAGCGAGACGCCGCACTGTGGCACGCCATTGACCGTCTGCCCGACCGCTGCCGACAGGTCTTCCTGCTCAGCAAGCGCGACGGCCTCAGCCAGGAGCAGATAGCTGCCGAGATGGGCATCTCACTCAAGACGGTCAAGAATCAGATGACAAAGGCTTACGACCGACTCCGGGCCGCACTCGCGGACGGGCGCATGGTCCATGCGTCCCTACATACCGTCCTCTTATTTTTCTGAAAAATTTTTCTTGCGGGGATGGGACTTTCCCCGCCGATGCGCGTCATAGAGGTGAAAATAAACTGAAAAAGACCTAATGAAACGCATCCTCGAACTGCTGAGATTCGTCTGGCGCCTGGCCATGCCGGCCGTCATCGTCGTCATCATCGCCCTATTCCTCTCGCTCATCGCCCTGCCAGCCAGAGCGGCCGTCCCCGAGCGTGGTTACCGCGGCTTTCTCGACTGGTCCAACTCACTGCGCCGCGACAAGACATACGCCTTCGCAGACAACACTTTCACCGACCTATATCTCATCCACGAGACTTCCTGGTTTACCGGCTTCAGCACCAGCCACGGCTATCAGATTGACAATAACTGGTTCGTAGGACTCGGACTCGGTTATGAGCAGCACACCAAGTGGGACCTGGCCATTGTGCCCCTCTTCGCCGAAGGACGCCTGGACCTGCATCTGGGAAAGGCCACGCCATTCGCTGACGTCCGTCTTGGTGTCAACCTCTCCGACGGCGGAGGCATATACTTCTCCCCCACTATCGGCTACCGTTTCTCACTGACCCGCAAACTGGCCCTCAATGCCGGAGTCGGCCTGACTCTGCGCGGATATAAGGTCGAGACCTACGACATCGTCGTGGACCCCGGCAATGGCTACGCCACTGCAATTTACAGCGGCGACGAGCACCATGTCCAGCCTAACTTCACTTTCCGCCTCGGCTTAGAGTTCTGAACATGTACAACAAAGATATAGACTTCGTAGCCCGCAACTATCGGCGTGGACTCTTCGACGCCAACCGGGCGTGGAAGGCTTTCGGCTTCCGCCACGCAAGGCTGCTGCTCCGTGGTTGGCAGGTAGCCGCCTCAGTGGCCGTGCTGATAACCGCCGGAGCCATCGCTGCCGTCGTAATGGTCACGCGGCCAAATGTGAAGCAGGCACCACAGCCCGCAATCCAGCCGACCACTCCCGCAACTGTGCATGAACCTGCGGCACAGGTGCCGACAAGCATTGCCATCGACTTCGACGACGCTCCCCTCACCGAGGTGGTGACACGTATCGAGAGTCTGTATGGCGTCAATGTGAAGAACGTCCCCGCCGACGCTTCCGAGCTTCGCCTCACCCTCCATTTCGAGGGCAACGCCGCTGACCTCATCGACACCATAAACGTATTGCTCGACACCGAAATGACCGTACAGTCCAAATGAAAAGAATAGTTTGGTTAATTCTGTGCATTCTGGCGGTCATTTCGGTTTCGGCGCAACGCGTCACACTCAAGGCCGACAACGTCCCGGCCGCTACCGCCTTCCGTTCCCTCATGGAGCAGTCGGGCAAGAACTTCGTCTACTCATCCGACCTGCTCAAGGGCCTGCGTGTCACCATCGACGTCCGCAACAAGCCCCTCAATAAAGTCCTGAAGCATATGTTCCGCGGCACCGACATCGAATTCAGCATCAAGGGACGGCAGGTAATCCTCAAGCGCCGTCCCAGGCCCAAGACGCCTCCTCGGAGAAGAGAGGTTCCCCGGCAGGCCCCCAAGTCCGTTCTCTCCATCCCCGACTCCGTGCACATTCAGGAGCTGCCGGAGGTGGAGGTTATCTCCCGCCTGGAGGAGTCGCCGCTTGAGTCGGTGGAGATAGGTGCCCGGAAGTTGTCGGCCGAAGATATTCTCAACACTCCCACGCTCCTGGGAGAGGCGGACGTGGTAAAAGCGCTCCAGGCACAGCCGGGTGTCGTATCCGGCACTGATGGATTTGCCGGAATGTACGTCCACGGAGGCAACACCGACGAGAACATGTACATGCTCGACAACGTGCCCCTATACCAGGTCAACCACTTCGCGGGACTCTTCTCGGCCTTCAACACCGAGGCTATACGCTACATCGACTTCTTCAAGAGTTCCATCCCGGCCCGCTATGACGGCCGCCTGGCCTCCTTCCTCGACGTCCGCACCAAGAACGGCTCACACGACGGCCACCACGGCACCGCCCGCCTCGGACTCACTTCAGGTGCTTTCAACATCGACGGCCCTATCGGCAAACGCACATCCTATTCAGTGGCCATGCGCCGCTCCTGGTACGACGTGCTCACCGCTCCGGCCCTGGCGATTATCAATGCTGACAACGACGACGAGAAAATCGGCCTCCGCTACTACTTCATGGACCTCAACGGCAAGCTGACGCACCGCTTCTCAGACCGCACCACAGCCTTCGTCAGCGTCTACTTCGGCAACGACTATCTCAAGTCCTTCTGGCACGACAAGGAGCAGCCCGAGTGCGGCTGGTACAGCGAAGACGAGTACATCTTTCGATGGGGCAATATTGTGGCCCAGGCCGGGCTCAACCAGCGCTTTTCGGATGCTCTGTCGGCTGAGTTCACCGGAGCCTACACCCGCTTTTTCACCTCCATGAAGCGCGACGAACGCGACGAGGAGCGTACCCCCTCGCAGGTCACCACCACCCGCATCTACGCCAAGACTACCAACCATATCGACGACTGGATAGCCCGCGCCGACTTTACATGGAACCCCGTCGAGTCCATGCGCGTGCGCTTCGGAGCCGCCGGCATCCTCCACTCCTTCCTCCCGGCCCGTACAATCCGCCGCTACACCTTCGACACCACTGTGGCAGGGCGACGTGACTCCACTTCTGACTACCACGCAGGCCAGGGCGAGCTGTACATAGAAGACGACTGGCGCATCTCCGATCTCTGGCGCATCAACGTCGGCCTGCATGGCTCCCTGTTTCACATCGACGGCCGCACGCACACCAACCTTTCGCCCCGCCTGTCGCTGGCCTGGCGCCTGACAGGGAAGTGGAGCGTCAAGGCGGCCTACACACGCACGGTACAGTATGTGCACCAGCTTAACGAGACTTACCTCTCGCTGCCAGTGGACCAGTGGGTGCCCATCACCGGCGACTTCAAGCCACAGACAGCCGACAAGGTCAGCTTCGGCGGCTACTGGGAGCCGTGGGAGGGCTGGTCATTCTCCCTCGAAGGGTATTACAAGTGGATGCACCACCTGCTCGACTATCGCGACGAGTACTACCTGCGTCCTCCGCTGGAGATGTGGAACGCCCGTCTCTGCCAGGGAAGCGGCACCGCCAAGGGGCTCGACTTCAAGGTGGAGAAGACTGTAGGTCGCGTCACCGGACACATCGCCTACTCTCTGGCCTGGACCGACCGCACCTTCGCCGACAAGAACCAGGGCCGCACCTTTCCGGCCCGCTTCGACAACCGCCACACCATCAATGTCGGCATCAGCTGGCAGGTGGGCGACCACGTAACTCTCAATGCCGCCTGGACCGGCCACAGCGGCAATCGATTCACTCTGCTCACTCAGATGTGGGAGGGGCCGGACGTCGGACCCGGCATCTATGGTGACGAGGGTGCACTGCGCGCTTCACTCAACAACTACCAGCTCCCCTTCTACCATCGCCTCGATCTCGGCGTCAACGTCGGCAACCGCCACGGATACTGGACCTTCGGCCTCTACAACGCATACTGCCACATGAACACGGTAGCCATACGCCGCCATTACAAAGAAATACACACAGACTTCAGCACTGTATGGCAGGACAAGCCCGTCTTCCAGAAAGTGAAACTTCTACCTGTCATCCCCTCGGTTTCTTACACATGGATATTCTGAAAAAACTACCATACCTGCTCTCCCTGCTGCTTCTTCTGACATCGTGCATGGAGGACTTCGACCCCAACGTCGGCACCAGGCCGGTGCTCTGTCTCAACTCCGTCATCACGGCCGGGGAGCCGGTGGTGGTGAATGTCACCCACACATGGTTCTTCACCGACACCGCAGGCGCTGACGACCACGCCGTCAAGGATGCCGAAGTCCGCATCTACGCCAACGGCTTGCTGGTGGACCAGTCCGAATGGGTGCCGCAGCCCGGCGACCTCGTACGCATAGAGGCTACCTCCCCGACCTATGGCGACGCCTGGGCCGAAGTGAAAGTTCCGCTTGCACCCACTGCCGAAATCATCAGCGCCGATCCGGAATTACTGCAAAGCTGGCCCTTCTCTGCCGATATGTTCGAGGTAGGGCAGATAATCGACTTCAACATCAAGGTGCAGCTGCGTGTCCACGATTCTAATCCGGTCTCCGAGTACTACCACATCGGCTTTGCCGGAATCGGAACCGGCGCCATCCTCGATGACCATGGTGAACAGATAATGGCTTCGGACCTGCTCACCGGCGAAATCAATTACGACGCCGAGCCGATTTTCTCCGAGCACATCAGTGAATTCGACTACGTCACCGGCAGCGATGCCTACGGATTCACTTTCTTCACCGACCGCCAGTTCACCGGATCCAGCTACACCCTCCACCTCGACTTCTCCAATATGGAGTACCGCATCCAGGCGGCTCAGTACGACCCCTCGTTGATAGTCTGCGAGATGGCCTTCACTCTCAGCAGCGTCTCCGAGAGCTACTACAACTACGTCAACTACCGCTGGCAGACCGATGACGGCTTGTTCGGCGACCTTGGTGACATCGGCTTCACAGATCCCGTATGGGCCTATAGCAACGTCTCCACTGGTGCCGGGCTGGTCTGCGCCCGTACCCCTCTGACACTCACCGTAGACCTCCGAGACTTCATCCTTGCCCACATAGTTCAGAGATGAGAGTTGTCGCACCGGCATTCCCGCAACTCTTTCAACTTTTTTGCGTAACTTTGCAGCCGGATGAGGGCTACTGTCCAGAATTTAATGTGTATACTGGTTGCCGGAGCGGTCATGCTCGGCACCATGGCGTCGTGCGGCACCACCAAGCACACGACTGCTACCCGCAAGCACCCTAAGCACAATACAGCCCAGGTGCATAAGCCGCATCGTAAGATTCATCCCGACAAGGTGCAGAAGAAGCTGTTGGCCGAGGCCGAGACCTGGATGGGTACTCCCTACTTGTATGGCGGAAAGGAAAAAGGTGAGGGCGCCGACTGTTCAGGCTTCGTGATGATGGTCTATCTCAACGCCCTCGACGTCAAGCTGCCACGCGTGTCGGCCCGGCAGGCAGAGTTCTGCAAGAGCATCGACGAGAGCGACGTCAGGATAGGCGACCTCGTGTTCTTCGCCACCGGCAAGGAGGAGGGAAAGGTTACGCACGTGGGCATGATGATTGACGAGGAAGGCACCTTCATCCATGCCTCGTCGTCGAAAGGTGTTGTCCACTCCACCATGAACAACCAGTGGTACCGCCGACACCTCGTGGGCTACGGACGTGTGCCTCTCTGACAGCCAGTCCTATTCCCCTATCATGCTCAGGAACTCGTCTTCGCTGACGAGGGGTATGCCGAGTTTCTCGCACTTCTCGCGCTTTGCCGGACCCATATTTTCACCAGCCAGGACGAAACTGGTCTTCTTTGAAATGGAGCCGATGTTCTTGCCCCCCTCGCTCTCGATGATGTCCTTGTACTGGTCGCGGCTGTGGTGGCTGAAAGTGCCCGAGATGACAATCTGTTTGCCTTCGAGCTTATCGCCGGCAGCCTGTAGTTTCTCGGCCGACAGCTCCATCTGCACTCCGGCTGCACGCATGGCCTCGATGTTGCGGACGTTGAACGGCTCCCGCAAGTAGTCGTAGATGCACTTGGCAATCACCGGACCGACGTCCGGCACAGCCGTCAGCTCGGCCTCGGTCATGGCCATCATGCGGTCCATGCTCCTCACACCTGCCGCCAGGCGCTTGGCCGTAGTTTCTCCTACATTGGGAATGCTGAGAGCGTAGACCACGCGCTCGAATGGCACGTTGACGCTGTCGCGGATTCCCTTGATAATCTTCTCGGCCGTCTTGGGGCCGATGCCCTCCAGACCGTTGAGCATGTCGATGGTCAGCGCGTATAAGTCCGCGATGTTCTCGACCAGTCCGGTGTCGAAGAGGAGTTGGGCGGTCTCTTCGCCGATGCCGTCGATGTTCATCATGCGCCGGGCGCAGAAGTGCTCGATCTTTCCGGCCAGCTGCGGACGGCATCCGTAGATGTTCGGACAGCGGTGGGCGGCCTCTCCGGGCAGGCGCACCAGCTCGCTGCCGCACTCGGGGCAGTGTGTGACGAATGCCACAGGCTCGCTGCCGGGCTGACGCCTGGAAAGCTCCACCCCCACGATCTTGGGAATGATTTCGCCGCCTTTCTCCACATAGAGCCAGTCGTCGGAGTGGATGTCGAGCTGGTGCATGATGTCGGCGTTATGCAGGGATGCACGCTTCACGATTGTGCCGCTTAACAGTACCGGCTCGAGGTTGGCGACAGGGGTGACGATGCCCATGCGGCCGGTCTCGAAGCTGACGAATCGGAGCGGTGTCAGCTCGCGCTCTGGGTTGAACTTATACGCTACGGCCCATCGGGGCGACTTGGCGGTGAAGCCGAGGTTGAGCTGCTGGTGGAAGCTGTTGACCTTGAACACGAGGCCGTCAGTGGCCACGGGCAGGCGCTTTCGTTCGGTGTCCCAGTACTCGATGTAGTCGTCGACTTCCTTCAGCGAGGTGAGCAGACGCATATGCGGACTGATGTGGAAGCCCCAGCGCCGGGCGGCGAGCATGCAGTTGTAGTGGCTGTCGGCGGGGAGGTTGTCGCCGAGCATATGGTAGAAGCGGGCGTCGAGGTGCCGGCGCGCCACTTCCCTTGGGTTGAGCATCTTCAGAGTGCCGCTGGCGGCGTTGCGGGGATTGGCGAAGGGCTGTTCCTCGTTGTAGACACGATCGGTGTTGAGGCGTTCGAACGATTCCCACGGCATCAGGATCTCGCCACGGATCTCGAATTCGCGCGGCCACCCGGTGTCCGGGATGAGCTGCAGCGGAATGGAGCGTATCGCCTTGATGTTGGCGGTGACATCGTCCCCCTTCTCGCCGTCACCACGGGTGACGGCACGTACCAGGCGCCCATCGACATAGGTCAGGGAGATGGATGTGCCGTCGAACTTCAGCTCGCCGACTATTTGGAAGTTCTCGCCACCGAGTGCCGAGTCGACACGCTTGAACCAGTCGTCCACTTCCTCGATGTTATACGTGTTCGAGAGCGACATCATGGGCCGTGCATGCACCACCTTTTCGAATCCGGCAGTGAGGTCGCTGCCCACTCGCTGCGTCGGCGAGAGCGGGTCGTAGAACTCCGGGTGCTCGGCCTCGAGCGCCTCCAGCTCCTTGAGCAACATGTCGAAGTCGCGGTCGGAGATTTCGGGTGCGTTCTGTACGTAATAGAGGTGGTTGTGGCGGTTGAGTTCGCGCCTGAGTTCCTTGATTCTCTGTTCAGGGATGGTGTCCATGGTCGTGAGGTGTCACAGGGAGTCGCCGTAGGAGACGTCCCATAGGTATAATGCGTGGGCGGGCATAGAGTTTGCGGCGGCGCATCGGTTTTTGGCCTCGATGACGCGCCGGAAGCCTTCGAGGTCGAGCTTGCCGCGTCCGACTTCCACGAGGGTGCCGACCACGGCCCGGACCATGTTTCGCAAGAATCGGTCGGCTGTGATCTCAAACACCAGTGCCGGAGCGCCCATGGGAGTCAAGGCCGGAGTCCAAAGGGCCCTGGAAACGTGGCAGATGTTGGACCTGGTGTCGGTATGCAGCTTGGCAAACGAGGTGAAGTCACTGGTATGGAGCAGGATGTCGGCAGCCTGGTTCATGGCGTCGGCATCGAGGCGGAATGGCGCCTGCCAGCTGAGTCCCTGCAGGAACGGGTCCTTGGCGAAGTGGACGAAGTAGCGGTAGGTGCGGGCAGTGGCCGAGAAGCGGGCGTGAAGGTCGTCAGCGACGGGGAAGATGCGTTGCACTGCGATGTCGCGGCCGCACATGGTGTTGAGGGAATAGGCCAGTCGGTCGGCGGGAAGACGCAGGTCATCCACGTCGAAGTGGGCGTACATGCGGCGGGCATGCACACTGGTGTCGGTGCGTCCGGCCCCGGTGACGGGTACCTCGGTGCGGAGCACCTTGGCGAGAGTCTCCTCCAGGGTCTGTTGCACGCTGGGCGCGTTCGGCTGCCGCTGCCAGCCGCAGAAGCTGCCGCCGTTGTAGCTCAGTTGGATGAAATAGCGCATCTTCTTAGGATGAGGAGCCGCGTCGAGCTGAAGACCGGCGGCAGCTCCAGTGTATTAGTCTTCGAGGTAGGTGAGTCCGTATAAGCCGGACTTGTAGGTGTTGAGGAACTGGCGTCCCTCGGCGGCGGTGATCTGGCCGCGCTTCATGGAGGCGGTGACCCACGTCTCCAGGTTGCGGACCATCTTCTTGGGGCTGTACTGCACGTATTCGAGCACGTCAGCCACGGTTTCGCCGTCCACGACCTGGTCGATGTCATAGCCGTTCTTGTCGACGGTGATGTGCACGGCGTTGGTGTCGCCGAAGAGGTTGTGCAGGTCGCCGAGGATTTCCTGGTAGGCGCCGACCAGGAAGACACCAATGTAGTAGGGGTCTTCGGCCTTGAGGGCATGTACCGGCAGCGACGGCGATATGCCTTGCGGCGACACGAAGTGGTTGATCTTGCCGTCGCTGTCGCAGGTGATGTCCTGGATGGTGCAGGCGTGGGTGGGCTTCTCATCGAGCCGCTGCACGGGCATTATGGGAAAGAGCTGGTCGATGGCCCAGGCGTCTGGCAGCGACTGGAAGAGGGAGAAGTTGCAGAAATATTTCTCGGGCAGCATCTTGTTGACCTTCTGCAGCTCTTCGGGCGGGTGCTTTAGCGATCGGGTCATCTGTGCGACGTCGCGGGCCACGCTCCAGAAGAGTTTTTCCACTTTGGCGCGGGTCGTGAGGTTGAGCAGGCCGAGGCTGAAGCGCTCCAGGGCCTCCTCGCGGATCTGGATGGCGTCGTGCCAGTCCTCGAACAGGCGCGTGGGGTTGATCTTGTCCCAGATATCGTACAGCTCTTTGGTGAGCTCATGGTCGTTTTCGTCGATGGTCTCGTTGTCGTTCCAGATGGGCAGGTGGGTGGTCTCCAGAACGTTGATGATGAGCACGGAATGGTGGGCGGTGAGGGAACGACCGCTCTCGGTGACGATGTTCGGGTGCGGGAGGTTATTCTTCTCGCAGACGTCGACGAGCTGCGACACGGAGTCGTTGGCATACTCCTGTATGGAGTAGTTCATGGAGTTCTCCCCCATGCTGGAGCGTGTGCCGTCGTAGTCTACGCCAAGGCCGCCGCCGATGTCCACGAAGTCGAGACGGAAGCCCATCTGCGACAGCTGTACGTAGAATTGCGTGGCCTCGCGCAGGGCATTCTTGATGCGGCGTATCTTGGTAATCTGGCTGCCGATGTGGAAGTGGATGAGCTTGAGGCAGTCCACCAGGTCGTTCTTTCTGAGGAAGTCGAGGGCCTCGAGGAGCTCGGAGGAGTTGAGCCCGAACTTGCTGACGTCGCCGCCGCTCTCCTCCCACTTGCCGCTGCCTGCCGACGAGAGCTTGATGCGGATGCCGAGGTTGGGGCTGACGTTGAGCTGGCGGGCGACTCCGGCTATGAGCTTGAGCTCGTTGAGCTTTTCTACTACAAGGAAGACCTTGCGGCCCATCTTCTGGGCCAGCAGGGCCAGCTCCACGTATTCCTGGTCCTTGTAGCCGTTGCAGATGATCATGGAACTGGCGTGGGTATTCACGGCCAGGACGGCGTGTAGCTCAGGCTTGGAGCCGGCCTCCAGTCCGACGTTGTACTTGCTGCCATGGCTGACGATTTCCTCGACCACCTGACGCATCTGGTTGACCTTGATGGGGTACACGATGTGGTTGGTGCCCTTGTATCCGTATTCCTCGGCGGCATGGCGGAAACAGTTGGAGATTTTCTTGATGCGGGAGTCGAGGATATCAGGGAAGCGGAGCAGCACGGGTGCGGCTATGTCGCGCAGCTGCAGCTCGTCAAGCACCTCGCGGATGTCGACGGGTGCGCAGCCGGGCGTAGGCGTCACCTGGACATGCCCCTTGTCGTTGATGGAGAAGTAGTCGAGACCCCAGCCGGGTACGTTGTAAAGCTCGGCGGAATCCTCAATGCGCCATTTCCTCATTTTCGATGTCGTGTGTGTCTGTGATTAAAGTTAGCTTTTCAGTGCCGGGCCTTCAGACCTGGCGGCCTAGCAGCTCGAAGCTGTCGGCGTAAATCTCGGTTATGCGGTGGGTGATGTTGTAGCGGTCGTTGTAGGCGCGGGTGCGCAGGCGTCCTTCCACGTAGAGCTTGGTGCCGCGGCGGATGTAGCGCTCGGCGAGCTCGGCGTTGCGGCCGGTGAGCACTATGCGGTGCCACTCGGTGAGCTCGGCGCCGTTGGGCGTACGTTCGTTGGTGGCAAGCGACAGCACCGCCACCGGGTTCTTGGCGTCGGCATAGCTCACTTCCGGATCCTTGCCGACATTGCCGAGGAGTATGACTTTGTTGACCGACATGGCTCAGTAGGTTGAGGCTTTGAGCTGCAGGCCGGTCTTCTCGTACAGGCCGAACATCAGGTTCATGGCGAGCACGGCCTCGCCGGCCCAGCCGCGCATGCGTCCGTCGACGATGGCCTCCACGTCGAGTTCCGACTCGCCGACGTGCTGTAGGCAGATTAGGCACTTGTTGGTGCCTTCAACCTCGTGCAACTCCCTGGGTCGGGGCAGCAGGAAAGTGAAGTTGTGGTCGTCATAGACCTCGTCGTAGAGGGGAGCGAGGTCCTTGACGGGTATGGATAGGCGCAGACGAGTACGCAGACGCAGCCCGCGACGATTGCCGGGCAGTTTCTTTACCTTGATATTTACGGAATCAGTAAAACTCTGCTGGATGCTGTGGAGCAGCCTCTGTGCAAGTTCGGCGGCGCGCACCTGATCGAGGTCACGGGCCACGTCCTCGCCGGTCTCCACTTCTACCTCGATCTGAGAGGATAACATGAGGTTGCGGGCCAGGGGGAAGAGGGCGATGAGCAGTGTCGTCTCCAGGGGCGAGAGGATGCGGCACTCGGAGGCGCCGCGCACCATCGGCTTGCGGAAAATCTCGCTGATGGCCGGCACGCAGGTACCGGTCCCGGAGGCATATGAAGTGCGGCTGATGTCGAAGATTTTTACTTCGCCTTTGGCTGCACGGGCGTGGATGTTCTCGTCGGGTGTGGTATTGCCGCAGAAAAAGATGGCATCAGCTTTGTCTGGAAGGTCAGAACGGAAGCGCAACGGGCGCTCGCCTATCAGTCCATGATGGATTTCGGTAACGTCAACTCCGGCATTGGATGGTGAGACGAGGCCCACCAGGTCCACGTCCGGATGGTGTGTCAACAGGCGCAGAATCTCGCCACCCAAAGGGGTTTCGGCGTCTATCAGTGCTGCTTTTATCATAAATCGGGGAGAAATTTGTCTTTGTCAGGTTCGTTTCGGCGGCGTTCTATTTCAGCCTTGAGGCGTGCCGCCTCCTCGTATTTCTCGGTTTCTATTGCTTCGTGGAGCTGTTCTTCAAGCTCTTCGATTGTCGGCTCGTCCTGGATATCCGGCGGAATCTCCCCCGGAAAAGTATTACAGTTCGGCGAAACATACAGGTTCACGCGCACTCCGATTTCCCTGAACAGCTTGGGAGAGATGAAAATCTTGGCTCCGGCGCGGAGGGCCATGGCAATGGCGTCGCTGGAACGGGCGTCGACGACATGGTTGGAGTCCGGGTCGTGCTCGTCGTAGAGCAGCAGGCTGCCGGAGAAGATGCCGTCGGGGAGCATATTGATGACTACGGCATCGAGACGCACGTGGAAACGGTCGAGGATGTCGGCCATGAGGTCGTGTGTCAACGGCCTCGGAGGTCTGATGCCGCGCATTACGCAGGCAATGGACTGCGCCTCGGTCGGGCCTATGACAATCTGGAGGCGGCGGTCGCCGCGGAGGTTCTCGAGGATGATGCTGTTGCTCTCCTTCTCCATGGTCTTGTGCATGAGGCCCACGACCTTCAGCTCCACCAGTTTTTCATTGTTGCACTCCATGTCAGTCTGATATTATGCCGCTTCCGAGGCATATCTCCCGGTCGGGCGTGTAAATGATCCCGAACTGTCCCGGCGCGATGCCCTGTATTGGCTCGGCGCTCTCCACAAGCAGGTTCCCATCGGACGCTGCCGAAAGGGTCGCCTTCGTGAAATGCGGGGTGTGGCGGTTCTTGAAAGCTATCTGCATAGGCTCGGACAGGTCCGGCACCGCAGTTATCCAGTTAGGCTCGGCCAAAGTCAGGGTCTTGCCGTACTGGCGGGGAGTGTCGTAGCCGTTGGAGACGTAGATGGTGTTGGTGCGCAGGTTCTTGCGGACCACGAACCAGGGGCCGCCGCTCAGGCCGAGACCTTTGCGCTGGCCGATAGTGTAGAACCAGTAGCCACGGTGTTCGCCGACTTTCCGCCCGGTCTCGATCTCCACCACGGCACCCGGCTTCTCGCCGAGATGACGGCGCAGGAACTCGGCATAGTCTATCTTGCCGAGGAAGCAGATGCCCTGGGAGTCCTTGCGGGTGGCGTTGGGGAGCTTCAGCTCCGAGGCAATGTGGCGCACCTCTTCCTTGGGATAGCCTCCGAGCGGGAACAGGATATGGTCGAGCTGGCGGTAGCTTAGCCGGGCCAGGAAGTCGGTCTGGTCCTTGACCGGGTCAACGGCGGTGCCGAGCCACTTGCGGCCGTCGCGCTCGATAACCGAGGCGTAGTGGCCGGTGGCGGTATAGTCGAAGTCGCGTCCCCACCGCTCCTCGAAGAAGCCGAACTTGATGAGCTTGTTGCACATCATGTCTGGGTGCGGGGTACGGCCCTCGCGCACCGTCTGCAGTGCGTAGCTCATGACGTGCTGCCAGTACTCCTCGTGCAGCTCCACCACTCTGAGCGGCAGGCTGTAGCGCTTGGCAAGGAGGGTGCATAGTTCTATCTCCTCGTCGGCGTTACAGTCGCCGCTGTCGTCGTCGCGGCCTATGCGGATATAGAAGAGCGTGAGGTCGTGCCCGGCACGCACGAGCAGGTCGAGCGCCACGGCGCTGTCCACGCCGCCGCTCACCAGCATCGCTATCCGCGATGGCTTGTCGGGAATAAAGGTCTTGCGCTTGCTCATACCTCCTCGAGCTCGCGCTCGCTCTTGTTGTCGGTGTGTATTATGTGCAGAGACAGGAAATAGTCGACGGAAATCTTGCCCGGTCCCACCAGCATGAGGAAGAAGTAGATGCCCAGGAACATGATTGGCAGATAGCCGATCTGGTCCCACTGGAGCATATATGGCGCCTCGGGCGAGATGTTGTGCAGGATGTAGTATTCGGCGAATAGCATCGCTATGAATGGCGGGATAATCATCAGGCGCGTCAGGAAGCCGCACATGATGAACACCGAGCAGCCGATCTCGATGCAGACCATCACAATGCAGCCGGCCGATGGCGACATCCCCATCACGGAGGGGAAGAGCAGCCGCTCCGCCTCGAAGTCCAGAATCTGGCGTACGCCGAACTGTAGCAGCATCAGCCCTACGAACAGGCGCAGGAAGAGGCGTCCGAGATTGGTGTAGCTATAGCCGGAACCCCAGAAATAGAGTTTCTTGAAAAACTCGCCCAAGCTCATTTCTCGGCAGGTTTATTGTTGGTTACCAGATAGTGGCGCAGCGCCTTGGTGGAGATGTATTTCTCCACTATCATGCCGCTGCCGTCAAGCAGATAGACACTTGGTTGCTGACGCATGTCGTAGACCTCGTCGAGCAGCCTGCCGGCGCCGCGCTTCCATGCCGACGGATAGCGGGCGAGCTGCTTTTGCCAGTCTTCCACCGACTCGCCGTCGGGGATGATGTAGTATACGTTCAGCTGGCCGTCGGCAATCATCTGGTTCAGTTCCGGCATGCTCTCCACGGCAATCTTGTACATGGCGCACTCGCTGCAGAAAGGATCGCCGAAGATCACCACCGTGTAAGGCGTCGTGAACTCCAGTCGCTCCTTCACCCCGCTCGGCGTCACATAATCGAATGGCGGCATCTTGCCTCCGATCATGGAGGTGGAAAGGAGCTTCCTCTCTTCCTTGTAGCGAGCCTTGCGCAGGTCGCTTATCTTTTTGTTGGCCATCAAGGCGTCTATGAACTTCATGTATGCGCCGTCGACCCACATGGGAGCCTTGTCGGAGTAGAGATTGTTCTCGGCGGCCTTGGTGAACTGAAGCAGCATGGGCGGATATTTCGAGAGCGTCCGCACCAGGGCGGAGATTTGCGCATCGACCACCTTGGGGTCGGCCCAGCGCAACGGCGCCACGTACACGCTGAAGGCGTGGTCCAGCGCTGCCTGGCTCACCGAGCTCTGCGTGAAGTCAAACGGATTCCAGAAGTTCTCCAGCAGCCAGTCGGCACGTTTCTGGAGGTTTTCCAGATTATCCGGGGCGGTGGGGTACTCAAACAGGGGAGCTATGACGATGGGTCCGGCTTCTGCCGACGAGTCCGTAGCCGCGACGGTAGATGCCGTGTCTGTCCGGGTTTGCGCGAAAGCTCCGGCACAACCGGCTGTTAAAGCCAAAATTGCAAGTATCGTTTTCATTTATCCTGTGGGTTCAATTTGTCGAAAGGACGGGCAACGATGTCGGCGACGCTCACGCCATATTCCCGGCCGAGGCGATGGAGTATCTCGGCGAAGCGGGCAGCGGGTGTCCCGGCGAAGTAGACAGGAACATCGTTCTCAAGTCCGTAACACATTATTATATTGGAAAAGAAATCGCGCATGGATTGTTCAATCATCGACTGAAGCCATGGAGAATCGGCGTAAGCGGGTTCCATACGACGGAGGATGTCGCCGAGCCAAGCACCAGGTTTTCTCTCCGGGCCATATACCTGCGCCAAGGTGTCCTGCTCGGAAATGCCGAGGCTTTTCCACTGCCTCATCGCTGCTTCGTCGGCCTGACGGCGCAGGCATCCGGCCACGATGCACCGTCCCATATAAGCGGCACCGCCTTCGTCACCAAGGGCATAGCCGAGCGAGGGAGTATGGTTGACCATCGCACCATCGCGGAAGAGTCCGGAATTGGAGCCTGTGCCGAGAATGCAGACCAACCCCTCTCCAGTGGGACAGAGCATCCTGGCAGCCAGAAGCAGGTCGCTCCCACACTCTGCCGGACAGCCGAAGCTCAGGGTGAGAAGTTCCGACAGCGCACCGCATACGGACTCTATGCAGCCGGCTCCATAGTAGCCTACGGCCTTCGGACTCTCCGGCAACTGCCCGGCCACGTGGTCGAACGTGTCGGCCATGGCGTCAAAGCCCGATACAAGCGGGTTGAGTCCCGGCTCCGTGTGGCGCCAGACAATGCGGCCCTTCTTCGCCAACAGCCATTCCATCTTGGTGGAACCGCCGTCGGCGAGAAGCACGCTTTTACCCTCTCGCAGGAGACTGTCGAAATCTATCTTCATTTCCGAACCCCAAAATTACATATAATCCTCGAATTGCACAAATACAGTCTCGCTTTACTCAACAAGTGAAAAGCGACCGGGCGTACCAGCTGGTGGTGCGTCCGGCATTTGGGGTGTAAGAGAGAAATAGGCTTTGGTGCTGCCGTCGAGCTTCAGCTCGACGGCAGCGAAAGGTTGGAGTTACTTCTTTACCTCGGCATCAGGTTTAGGTTCTGTGGTATCAGGCCTGCCTTCTTCTGTTTCATGCTCCTCTGATTCGTCATCTTTGATGGCGAAAGAGGTGAAGCCGGCCTTTACCAGCAGGTTGTACCAGGTGAAAAGCTTGCGTATGTCACTGTCATAGACGCGGGTGCGGTCGAAGTCGGGGATGATCTCGCCGAATGTGTCGGCCAGCTTGCCCTCATTCTGGAGGTGCTTGTAGTCCACCTCCTTGCCGTCGAAGTGCTTGTAGACTCGGTCGAGGATTTCGCCGAGCGGGGTGTCGCCGGCATCGGTGTACATGGCGATGTCGCCCAGGGCGACTATCTTGTCGCGGCCGGTGGCCGGGAAGCGCTTGTGTGAGGTGATGTCTTCGACCAGAATCATGTTCTTGCCCTGGCCTTTGATCTCGAACAGGCCCGGACGGCCCGTTATGGCGAGTATTTTCTTCAACATTATGATGAGTGTTGTTGGTTAGACTTCAAGTATTCCACCACGGTCTGTGCCTGGGACAGCAACGACCGGGCGGGTGTGTTGTGTATGGCGAAATGTTCGATTGGCAATTCGGCAAGCCACTTATTTTCCGTCTCCTGGGCCTTGATGCGGTCCAGGATGGCCTGGCACGGCAACCCGTTGCGGCGCTGTACGTTGCGGATGCGCTGCTCCATCGGCGTCTCCACGGTCATGACGGCGCGGCAGCTTTCCCCTATTCCTGACGAGGCGAGAATTGCACTTTCCACAAAGAGGAGGGATGATGCCTGCTTTTCAGCCCATCGTTGCAAATCCTTTCTGACGGCCGGATGCACGATGCCATTGAGAGTCGCAAGCCGCTCGGAGTTGCCGAAGACTGCCTCCGCCAACTGGCGCGGATCTGCTATTACTTCAGCGCCAAAGGCTTGCTCAAGGGCCTTATGCACTTCCGGGTCTGTGGACATTAGGCGCTTTGCCTCGGTGTCGCAGTCATAGACCGGATAGCCACGCAGCCGCAAAAGCCGGCTGACCATGCTCTTGCCGGTACCGATGCCTCCGGCTATTCCTATAAGCTGCTTCTGATCGCTCATCGCACCAGGATGTATTCCACGGATTTCGGGCTGGCCTTCGGGTCGACCGCATACCTTGGAGCATGGAGAATCTTTACCGGCAGGTGTCTCTCGGAGGGGGTGTTCTGTATGTCGGTGTAGTCGACTACTACCTCCATGTCGGTCATGAGCTCGTTGAAACGGCTCATCGGCACGAACGCGCTGATGGTCACCATCGACGGGAACAAGGAGATGTTCTCCCCTTCCGGCACGTTGATGGCCTTGACCTCCACCTTGACCTCCTTGTTAACCAACGGTTCCACGTCAACCGTCACGGTGATGCGGCCCGGATCTATCCTGGCGCCCTTGATGGGCTGGAAACCTACCGTGTAGCTGGTGGTATGCGACAGGTTGGCTCCGGTGATGCTGGTGGTGCGCACACGTATGATGGTGTCGAGGATGCTGTTGCTGACGGCATAGACGCGCACGAATTTCTTCGATGGCGTGAGGTGCCTGTCCACCACGTATCCCGGGGCAGCCGAAAGCGAGGACTCTATTTCTATCGGCACGGTCTTTGGCTTCAGCGCCGTATATACCAGCCGTATGGAATCGACTGAGAGGGTGGTGAGCTGTGCCTCGGGGCTGAAACGTGCCCGCAGCGCCGAGTATATGTCGGCGGCGGTGAGGCGGAAGACACCGTCGGAGGCATACTCCTTGAAGTTGAACTGCACCACCGGGTTGCGGGCGAAGGCGCTACGCAAAAGAGACGTGCCCTGGTCGCGCACGGTAAGATGGATGGTCCTGGGCGGCTCGTTGATGAACGTCAGCGAATCGGGCTTGCCCACGATGCGCACATTGACGTCGAGCGTCACCTGCGCTGCGTCGTTCATGGCCATTACCACCCAGAACAGGGTGGCTATGACTACAAATAACAGGAAAAGCAAGACATTGTGGAAATCGGACGACTTGCGCATCCGGTTCCAACGCTGCTTTGCATTTTCCAGTCGCTTACCCATTCAGCGGGTGAGTGGGGAGGGTCAGTCCTTGTTGTCTTCGAGCGCGGGAGTTTCCTCCTTAGCCTTTTTGTCCTCTTTCTTCTCCTCTTTCTTGGCGGGAGCCTCCTCGAGGGGATAGATGCTGGTCTTCTCCACGCGAATAGTGGTGCCCGGGGCAATCTCGACCATGAAATAGGTGCCCTTGTCGGCGGTAATCTTGCCGTGGATGCCGCCGGCGGTCACTACCTTGTCGCCCTTGGTGAGGGCTTCGCGCTGCTGGCGGATCTTCTTCTGCTTGCGCTGCTGGGGGCGAATCATGAAGAAGTAGAAGATCACGATCATGGCCACGATCATGAAGATGCCGGACATGCCGCTGCCCTGGGCGCCGGCGCCCTGCTGGGCGAGGATGAAATTGAGTATGTTCATTGTTTGTCTTGTTTTCTGTTATTTTACGTTGGCGTCGGTCTTGAGGAGCTTGCCCTCGCGGCGCAGCTTGGCGACGATTACGCCCAGCAGTCCGTTGACGAACATTCCGCTCTTGTTGGTGGAATAGCTCTTGGCCATTTCGATGTATTCGTTGATGGTAACTTTGAGCGGGATGGAGGGGAAGTTGAGCATCTCGGCGATGGCCGTCTCCAGAATGATGACATCCATGTAGGCCAGGCGCTCCGTCTCCCATATCTTGGTGTCGAGGCACTCGTCGATGACGGCGCGGTACTGCTCCTTGTTGTTGACGACGGCGCGGAAGAGGTCGAGGCCGAAGGCTCGGTCGTCGTCATCCTTGTACATGGCCAAGAGGGCGTTCTGCCCCATACCCTCCTCGAAGCGGCGGTAGGTCTTGATGGCGAACTCGGTCATGATGTCGATGTCGTCGTTCCAGAACACGGACTTGCTCTCCATGTCCTCCAAGAAGGCCTCGTTGTTGGCGATGATGTCGGTGAAGACTGTGCGGTAGAATACGTAGTCGGCTTCCAGGGAGGGCTCTTTTGCCTTGTATTCCACATAGGCCGGACTCTCCATGACGGTCTTGAGCAGGGCTTCGATTAGGCCCTGGTTCTCTGCCTGCCAGTCGATGTCGAATTTATCGACGTAGTCCTGTACCTGCACATTCTCGCGGATGGCGTCGAGCAGCGGAGCCTCCGTCAGCCGCATATCGGGATTGATGTCCTCGGATGTAGGCAGACGCTTTGCGCGGCCGGCCTCGATCTTGCTCATGCGAAGGTCGGCTATGGCCACGGGGAGTACGAGCATGCGGATGTAGAGCTCGCGGGCGGCCAGCATGCTTTGGCCGAGCTGCTCCAGTGCCTCGTTCACGCCGCCATGTGATCCCATGAAGTTGGTGAACGTGGCGTCCATCATCTCTCGCATGCGCTCCATGCCGCGCATGGAATAGTTCTCGTAGCCCTCGGCCACCTTATTATATATGGGGCTGGACCAGATTATGTGCTCGAAGAGTTCCTTCCACACGCGCACGTCGGCGGAGAGGGAATCCTCGGTCGACTTCTTGGCGTAGAGCTTGTATATGCCGGAGACCTTGACTTCTGCCGCCAGTTCCGAAAGAACAGCGCTGAACTCGTAGTGTTCGCCATGCGCCTGCTTGGCAATAATGGCCTTGACGACGTCGGCGGATGCCAGGGATGCGGTGAAGCGGTTGGCCGACATCTTGGATCGGACTCCCAGGTCACGACCCAGCTGGACCATGAGCGCCAGGGTGTCGAGGTATATTTTGTAGGCGAAGCGTTTCTCCTTGGTAGGCTGCGAGGGCGATGGCTCCAGGCTGAACTGCTTCTCGGTGAGCAGATACGAATAAAGCATCTGCACGACCTTTATCCTTATCAGGACACGATTGATCATCTTTCTTTCCTTGTTTTATCAGACCACGCACTGGCGGCCCATAATAAGTGCAAAGTTAAGGAAAAATTCCGAGGTGTGCAATTGGGTCTCCGAGAGCCCCTTCAGGCGGGTGCCATGCCGGAGCCGAGGCGCTGCATGACGGCCTGGTACAGCATCACGCCGGCCGCCACAGAGACATTCAGTGAGCCTATGGTGCCGAGGATTGGGATGGATACCAGTGAGCTGCACTTGCGCAACACGGGCGCGGAGATGCCGGTGTCCTCGGCTCCCATGACGATCGCAGTCGGAAGAGTGTAGTCGGGATCGGCGAAGGACTCGGAGGCTTTTTCGGAGGCGCCGATTACCTGCAACCCGCTGTCGGCCAGGAACTGGAGGGCGTCGGGCAGCGAGCGCACGCGGCAGACTGGCAGTGTCAGCAGCGCTCCGGCCGAGGTCTTGACGGCGTCGGCATTCACCGAGACGCTGTTGTGGTCGGGAATGACGATGGCCGTGGCCCCGGCGCACTCGGCGGTGCGGGCGATGGCGCCGAAGTTGCGGGTGTCGGTAATCTGGTCAAGCACTATTATCAGGGGCAGTCCACCGTCGTCGAAAGTCTGGCTCACCACCTGTTCCAACGGGAAGTAGGTGACGGCCGACAGCAGCGCGATGGCGCCCTGGTGGTTGCGCATGGTAATGCGGTTGAGCTTCTCCACCGGCACCCACTGCACGGGGATGCCGTGGGCCTTAACCAGTGTCAGCAGCTCCTTGGAGAGGTCGCCCTGGAGCCCCTTCTTGATCAGAATCTTATCTATGTCGCGTCCGGCCTCGATGGCTTCGATGACAGCCCGGAGTCCGAAGATGTATTGTGATTTGTCCATGTGTTACTTCTTGGCATTGAGGATTAAGGAGTCGGCGTTGGAGAGGGCGGCGGCGTCAACCTCGGCGCCGGAGAGCATGCGGGCGATTTCAAAACGGCGCTCGTCGGGGTCGAGGCGACGGATGCGGGTGAGGGTCTCGCTGTCGGTGTCCTGCTTGTATACCTTGTAGTTGCTGTCGCCGCAGGCCGCCACCTGTGGCAGGTGGGTGATGGTGAGGACCTGAAGGCTGCGGCCGATGTCGGCCATCATGCGTCCGGCAAGGGTGGCAATCTCCCCGCTGATGCCGGTGTCGATTTCGTCGAAGATGAGGGTGGGAAGCTGAAGGCGTCCGGCAACGATAGCTTTCATTGCGAGCATGAGGCGCGATGCCTCGCCGCCGGAGGCCGTCTGTTCGAGGGGTGTCAGCGACTGGTTCTTGTTGAAGGCGCAGAGAAACTCCACAAGGTCGGCGCCCTGGCTCCACATCTTCACGGGTACCACGCGGGCCTCGAACTTCAGGTTGGGCAGTCCGAGGGAACGGGCTTTCTCCTGTAGCTTCTCGGAGAAGGCGGCGGCATTCTCCGTGCGCTGGGTGGTGAGACGTGCGGCCGCATCCTTGAGTGCCTTGGCGCGGTTGTGCAGTTCGAGCTTCAGACGTGGCAGCATGATGCCGGGGTCCTCGGAGGAGTCGAGTTCGCGCTTCAGCTCGTCGAGCAACTCGGGGAGGCGGTCCGGCTCTTTTACCTTGAAGCGCATCTGTGCCTGGTATAGGTCGTCAAGCCGCTTCTCGGTGCGGGCCAGCTGACGGGGATCGTCGTCAATCTCGCCATCGAGCCGTTCAAGTTCTCCGTTGATGTCCTTGAGGTCTATCAGCAGTGACTGGAGGCGGTCGATTAGCGAGGGGGTGTCGCCTTTGGGCTGCTCCAGCGCCGGGATGTGCATGTGGCGCAGCAGAGTGAGGGAGCGTTCGATCTGGGAGCGGGCCGACATCTCGTAGCCGCCGAGGTCGCTGCGTGTCTCGGCCATGTCGGTTTTGAGCTGGTTTGCGCGGCTCTGGAGGTCGTATAGCTCCTCGAGTTCCTTCTGTTCGCCGTGTTTGGGCGCGAGCTCGCGCAGGTATTCGTATTGTTCGGTAAGCTTCTCGTGCCGAGCCGAGGCCGTCTGTGCCTCTTGCTGGAGCTGAAGCAGACGCTTGCGGGTGTCGTTGTATGCCTCAAAAGCCTCCTTGTAGTCGCGCAGCACGGACTTGTCGGTGCTGATGGAGTCGATGAGGGCCAGGCGTGTGCGCGGGTTGGCGAGCTGCTGGGTCTGGTGCTGGGAGTGTATGTCGAGCAAGAGCAGCGTGAGTTCCTGCATGGCCTGCAGGTTGGCGGGGGAATCGTTGATGAAGGCGCGAGAGCGGCCCGAGGGAGAGATTTCGCGCCGCAGGGTCAGCTGTCCGTCAGTCCGCAGGTCGTAGTCCTGAAGTGAGAGCCAGCGCTCCGCCGCCTCGTTGCCGTGTAGGTCGAAATCGGCTTCCACCACTGCCTTGACGGACTTGTCGCGCAGGGCCGACGTGTCCGCTCGGCGTCCGCGCAGAAGGTCTATGGCGCCGAGGATTATGGACTTGCCCGCGCCCGTCTCGCCGGTGATGATGCTGAGCCCGGAGGTGAAATCCACGTCCAGGCTCTCAATCAGCGCGTAGTTGGAAATATGCAGACTTGCAAGCATCTGTATTGGGTCTTAACGCACCTCGGGCGGGTTCTTGATTTTGTTCAGACGTTCTTGGTCGGCCGGGTATATGCGCTCGAGCAGCTTTACCACGTCCTCTCGCTCGGACTGCGGGGCCTTGGAGTACAAGTTCACCAGCTCGTCCATCTTGGAATCGCGGAAGAGGGTGAGCGCCACCGACATCGGCGCCACGTTATAGATTTGAGTCAAATCCTGCAGGCTCTGGGTGATGACGGCCCGGCCCTTGTCGGGAGCGGTGACCATCTCGTCGAGACCCTTGCGGTGGTACTGGTAGAGCAGGTCGCGGTAGGGGGCGGTGTTCTTCTCGGTGAAGACGTTGAGCAGGGCGGCTCGGTTCTTATTGTCCTCGAAGGCTTTCCAGCCTATCTCACCGCTGGTCTGGGCCATCTGCACCACCGTGTTGGCCTTTTCAAAATATGGCTGGCCGCCGCCGGGCGAGAAGCTGTCGAAGTCGATGCCGAGCATCAGATAGACGTAGAAGTTGAGCAAAGCGGTGAGGTTGCTCTCCATGTTGTTCTCGTTGAAGATGAGCTGGTCTCCCTCGCGGTAGTCGAACTCCATCTTGGTGTCACGGAAGTTGAACAGCGAGGTGGTATAGGTGGAGTTGTAGACCGGGCGCTGGAGCTGAATCTGGAGGTCCCCCTTCACGCGATCATCCGCGTACTCCTTGACGGTCAGGAAGATACGGCATACGATGCGCTCGTTAGGGGCGAAAGTGGTGTTGGTCCATTTGCGTGTGTTGACATACTCGTTCATGGCCTCCTGCAGTGTCTCGAACACCGACTTGTTGGTGCCTTCGACCTGGCTGGAGTTGACCTCGATGGTGCACAGGAGCTCCTGCGCTGAGGCCCGGGAGGGGCCGAGCAGCAGGCAAAGCAGCGCAAAGCAGAGAGATAGGGCTTTTTTCATTATTGTTCCGTTTTGCACCCGAGCGTGAGGTCGATGATGTCGCGTGCCACCTCGTCCTTGGTCTTGGCGGGATATTCGCGCTTGGATCCGTCGGCCCCGAGGATGGTGACCTGGTTGGTATCGACTCCGAAGCCGGCCTTGGGATTGGCCATGGAGTTGAGCACAATCCAGTCAAGGCCCTTGCGGCGGAGCTTATCGGCAGCGTTAGCCTCGGCGTGATCCGTTTCGAGTGCGAATCCCACGAGCATCTGGCCGGGACGGCGACTCTTGCCAAGGGCCGCGGCGATGTCGGGATTCGGCACCAGCTTTATCTCCATGGCGCCTGTCTTCTCGCGCTTGATCTTGGTGGGATGCATGATCTCCGGGGCGTAGTCGGCCACGGCGGCCGCCAGGATGGCGGCGTTAGTGTCCGGTTCGGCGAAGACGCGCATGGACTCGGCATACATCTGCCGGGCGTTCGTGACGGGTATCACCTCGATGCTCGGGTGCCGTGGTACTACCGCCGACGGGCCGGTTACCATTACCACCTTGGCGCCGCGACGGGCGCATTCGCGGGCCAGGGCGCTGCCCATCTTCCCGCTCGAGTAGTTGCCTATATAACGCACGGGGTCTATCTTCTCGTGCGTCGGCCCGGAGGTGATTAAGATTTTTTTGCCTTTGAGGTCGTCGGAGCTGCGGAAATGGTCGGCGATGCGTTCGTAGATTTCTTCCGGCTCGGCCATGCGTCCCTTGCCTATCAGTCCGCTTGCCAGGAAGCCGGCATCAGGTTCCACAATGATGTTGCCATAGGAGCGGAGCGTCTGGAGGTTGCGCCGGGTGGACGGATGGGCGTACATGTCCAGATCCATCGAGGGTGCAAGCATCACCGGGGCCTTCATGCTCAGATAGGTGGTGACGAGCATGTTGTCGGCGATGCCGTTGGCCATCTTGCCCAGGGAGGCGGCGGTGGCCGGGGCTACCACCATGAGATCGGCCCAGAGTCCGAGCGCCACGTGCGAATGCCACTCGCCGGTGTTGGCGGTGAAGAAGTCGCTGATGACGGCGTTGCCGCTGAGCGTGGCCAGCGTCAGCGGGGTGATGAATTCCTTGGCCGAGGGGGTCATGACAACCTTGACTTCGGCGCCGTTCTTTACAAGCAGGCGCACCAGCGAGGCTGTCTTGTAGGCAGCGATGCCTCCGCAGACTCCCACCAGGATATGCTTTCCGTCGAGCGTCATTTGCGGTGCTGAAACTTATAGTGGAGGCCGGAGATGACGTCCTTGGTGTCTTTGGGGAACTCCCCGGACATGATCCATGAGTAGTAGCCCTGGTCGCGGGCAAACACCTCTGCCACCTTGCGTCCCTTGTACTTGCCGAAGTTGAAGACAGGCTCTCCATTGTCGTCGAGGGCTACGCGTCCGGCCAGGTCGAGGGTCTGCCTCTGCCCTACCTTGCTGAGTTTCTCGACGTCGTTCTCGAGTTCCGGATAGCGGGCGAGCTGCCCTTTGAGGACCTCAAGGGTGGCGCGGGTGTCGGCCGTGGCGCCATGGGCCCCTTCCAGCTCCTTGCCGCAGTAGAAGCGGTAGGCACCGGTGAGGGTGCGTGGTTCCATGGCGTAGAAGATGTTCTGTACGTCGACGAAGCGACGTCCCTTTGTGGTGAAGTTGAGGCCGACGCGGCTGAATTCCTCCATTAGCAGGGGCACGTCGAACTTATTGCTGTTGTAGCCGGCGATGTCGCAGCCTTCGAGTAGCTCGAACAGGCTTTGGGCTATCTGCTTGAACGTTGGCTCGTTGGCTACGTCCTCGTCGGTGATGTGGTGCACGGCCGTGGAGGACTCCGGAATGGGGATGCCGGGGTTGATGCGGCGCGACTTCTCAAGCTCGGTGCCGTCGGGCATGACCTTGATGAGCGAAATCTCCACAATGCGGTCCTGCAGAGGGTTGGTGCCGGTGGTCTCCAGGTCGAAGAAGACCAGCGGACGGTCAAGTTTCAGTTGCATGGCAATTTCTTTAGTCGAGGAGCTGCATTGTCATCAGCAGCACGAGCACGGAGGCGTTCTCCGGCTGCTCCACGGGCATGAAGATGCCCGGGCGCGATGGGTCGGAGAGTGATAGCGAGATGGTGTCGCCGGGCAGGTTTGCCACCACGTCGACCATGTAGTCGCCGTTGAAACCGAGGCTCATGGGATTGCCTTGGTAGTTGCAGGGCACGGTCTCGTGGCCGGAGCGGGCATAGTCGATGTCGCGGGCGGTGAGCTCCACCTGGTCGGAGTTGATCTGCATGCGCACCAGGCGGCTGCCGCTGTTGGCGGTAAGCACCATGCGGCGAGCGGCGGCGAGGAAGGCGTTGCGGTCCACCTCCATCACGAACGGATTCTCCTTGGGAATGACGCGCTCGTAGGGGGGATAGGTGCCGGTCACGAACACGCACGACAGTTCGTAGGCGCCCCAGCGGAAAGTGGCGCCGTTGGCGTCCATGACTATCTCCAGGTCGCCCTCCTCCTTGTCGAGGAGCTGGCGGAGCAGCTGGCAGGCCTTGGCGGGGAGCACGAAACGGCGCTCGAATCCGGGCTGCACGGCCTTGTTCTCGTACTTCACCAGCTTGTGGGTGTCGCTGGCCACGAACACGAGGCTCTCGGGCTTGAAGTCCACGCAGACGCCCGTCATGATGGGACGGATGGTGTCGGTGCTGGCGGCGTAGAGAGTGTTCTCCAGGCCGGCAAGCATGACGGAGGCGGGCATGGCGAACGACAGTGCGTCGTCCTGGCGGCTCTTCGCTTCCGGATATTCGTCGCCGGGTAGACACATGAACTCGAACTCGCCTTGGGCGAAGGTGATCTTCATGTTCTGGTTCTCGCTGTCGACGGCGATGCGCAGTCCCTGTTCGGGCATCTCCTTGAGCATGTCGAGCATCCGCTTGGCGGGTACGGCCACAGCGCCCTCGCCTTCGGCCTCCGTGACCTCGAGCTCGGCCGTCATGTTGTTCTCCTGGTCGCTGCCCTTGACAGTCAGCGTATTGCCGGAGAGGCTGAACAGGAAGTTTTCGAGGATGGTCAGAGGACTCTTCGCATTAATGACGCGGAACGTTGCCGAAAGCATCGTCTGAAGGGTCTTGGAGCTGATATTGAACTTCATATCGGGTGTGTGTTTATTTCAATGCAAAGTTAGCTTTTTTTGCCGGAACCTGCAAATCCCCAAGCACATCATTATAGAAAAGATTATAGAAAAGTTGCACACAGTGAGTTGAGAACCCATAGTTGAGAACTGACGTTCTTGATCGGGCGAAGTTTTACTCTGCAATTGGCGTATAGTTTCAGCTCGACACCCGATACTCACTTCGCAACTCACTTCTCAACCACCTCGGATTTGCATATTCCGCCAAAAATCGCTAACTTTGCACAAGAAACACACTCCGTATGGAAAGCTTTGATTTCAGAGGACTGGGCGTGGCCCTTGTTACGCCCTTCGACATAAACGGCGATGTTGATTATGACCGCCTGCACCTGCTAGTCAACCGCCTCGTCGCCGGTGGTGCCGACTACATAGTGGTTCTTGGCACCACCGCCGAGACCCCATGTCTGACAGACGATGAGAAAAGGAGAATACGCGAAAGCGTGGCCGAATGGGTCGGCGGCAGGGTGCCGCTGGTGCTTGGCTTCGGAGGCAACTGCACCGCCGCTCTCTGCGAAGAGCTTCGTGCCTGGGACGGCGACGGCTACACGGCCATCCTGTCCGTGACTCCTTTCTACAACAAGCCGTCGCAGCAGGGTCTCTACGAGCATTTCAAGGCGGTGGCGGAGGCCTCTCCCCTACCCGTGCTTCTGTACAACGTCCCCGGGCGTACCGGCGTGAATATGCAGCCCGCGACCACGTTGAGGCTGGCTCGCGAAGTGCCTGGGATAGCAGGTGTGAAGGAGGCTTCGGGAAACCTGACTCAGATCGGCGAGATAATAGCCGGTGCGCCTGAAGGCTTCGCAGTCATCTCCGGCGACGACGCGCTTACAGTAGACATGGCCGCCATGGGCGCACAGGGCGTCATCTCCGTAATCGGCAACGCCGCGCCCAACGTCTGGTCCCGTCTAACGCACCTCGCCCTCGACGGCAAGGTAATGGAGGCCAAGGAGATGTATGCCGGTCTGGATGCCCTGGAGAAGATGCTTTTCGCCGAAGGCAACCCGGCCGGAATCAAGGCGCTGATGGACGTTATGGGCCTGTGCGAGGGCGTGCTCCGGCTGCCGTTGGTTGGCGTCAGCGAGGGCCTGCGCGAACGGATGCTCGAGTTCGTGGATACTCACCCTAATCTCTGCTGACCGTGAAGACTCCGCTGATGAAATCGGTCCCGATGGCATGGGCCGCTATGCTGCTGATAGCCGTAGTGTTGGTATGCACTTTCCAGCTGCGCACCGAGTGGTGGGCCTTTATCGACATCTTCTTATTTTTTATGATGGCTTTCTGCCACGCCGTGGCCTGCACGGTGGCGAGGATGGGAACGGCCATATCGCGCCGCCTCGACACGGTCGCACTGGTGTGCGGAATGCTCGGAGTGGTCTCCTTCATTGTCGAGTGGGTTCTGTATGCGTGGCTGTTTTAGCGATGAAGAACTTGCGTATAGCTGGAGCTTGACGGCAACTTCAAAGTAAACCCCGCCTGGAATTGGCTGCAGGGTTGCTGCTTTTACATTGACTCAATTCAGAGAATGTGGAGGAGGGTGCGGGCCTTTCGCTCTGTCTCTTCCCATTCGGAGTCTACGTCGGAGTCGGGCATGAGTCCGCCGCCGACGTAGAGGGCGCACTGGTCGCCGAGAATGCGCATAGAGCGCAGGTTCACCCAGAAGTGGAAGTCGCCGTGTCCGTAGCGGGGACCGCAGTAGCCTCCGTAGCAGCTGCGTGAATATGCCTCGTGGGTGGCGATTAGGTCAAGAGCCTTTTCGCGAGGTGTGCCGGAAAGGGCCGGGGTGGGCGACAGTTCGGAGACGAGCGTCTTGGAGTGATACTTCTCTGGCATCCTGGCCGAGAACTCGGTAATGAGATGCTTTACGGGGCCGGCGACGCGCTGGCCTCCTCGCTCGTGAATCTCCATGGCCCCGGCATCATGCAACGTTGTGCGTATGAAGTCGGCCACGACCTTCTGCTCGCGTTTGTTCTTGTCGGACCAGGGACCTCCCTTGTCTGCCTCCATCGTCCCGGCCATTGCCAGGGTGCGGAAGTAGTCGCCGTCGGCGTCGGCAAGCATTTCGGGCGATGCGCCCAGCCACAGGCCTGTCCAGGGGGTATAGAAACAGAATACGTAAGCTTTGGGGTATTCGGTGCAGAGGGTGTCGAACATTTCCGCCAGGGGCTTGCGCACCGTATGCACTATGACGCGGCTATAGACGACTTTGTGGTCAGAGTGCCGGCGAAGGTAGTCAATAATCTCACCGGCATGCTTCTGGTAGAAGGCCCGGGCGGTGGGATAATAGGGGAAATTAAACGTCAGCTCTTCATTCTCCTCGGATCCCGACACGTTGCCGAATGGGATGGTGACGGGCAGGTCGCCGGGCAGAAAAGGGTGGATAACGAATCCCTTGCCGATCTCGCGTTGGCAGTCGTGCGAGTAGGCGGAGCCGAAGCGGACGCCCCGGCCGGGAATTCGATAGCTGTAAAAGCATACGCCGCGCTTGCGGCTTTCGTCGAGGTATTCAGAGGAGCTTGCCATATAGTTCAAAGGCTTCTGCGCCGGTGATTTCGGACTGGACGAAGTCGCCGGGCTTGATTGTTTCCATGTGCCGATCCGAATCTGCACCGGCCGCCAAATCCGTAATAATTACCTGAGGGTCGACTTCTGGGCTGTCCCACTGGGTGCGCCCCACAAGCTCGCCGTCGTTGTTTTCCTCCACCAGGACCTTGACGCTCTCCCCTATCAGGCGCTGATGCAGGTCGTAGCTGATGTCCTGCTGGAGACTCATCACCTGCTCTAACCGTTGCTCTTTAACCTCCTGTGGTATAACGTCTTTGAGGTTGCGTGCAGCCCAAGTGTCATCCTCCTCGCAGTACGCGAAGGCGCCGAGGCGGTCGAAGCGTACGCGCTCCATGAACTCGAGCAGCTCGGCGAACTCCTTCTCGCCCTCGCCGGGGAAGCCGGTCATGAGGGTAGTGCGCAGTCGGATGCCCGGCACCTCGTCGCGCAGCCGGGCGATGAGGTCGTAGGTCTGTGCGGAGTCGATGTGGCGGCGCATATTGGTCAGCACGGTCGTGGAGATGTGCTGCAGGGCTATGTCGAGGTAGCTGCAGACGTTCTCTCGCTCGCGCATCACCTTCGTCAGTTCCCAGGGAAAGTCGGTGGGATAGGCGTAGTGGAGACGGATCCACTCCACGCCGGGCACGTCAGACATCCGCTCCACCAGCTCGGGCAGCATCAGAGTGCCGTAGCGGTCCTTTCCGTAGGCGGAGAGATCTTGTGCGATGACGTTAAACTCTTTCACGCCCTTTGCCACCAGGTCGCGTGTCTCGTCGATGATTTCCTCCATCGGCCGGGAGCGGTGGCGCCCGGTGATGAGGGGAATGGCGCAGTAGGCGCACATTCGGTCGCACCCTTCGGATATTTTCAGGAAGGTGCTGTAGGGTGGCGTGGTGATGTTGCGCTCCCAGGTGCGGGGCGCCGGGGCGGGACGAAGCGTCGGCAGCTCGTCCACAAGCTCCTCCCAGTCGAACTTGCCGTACCAGCGGTCGACTTCGGGGATTTCAGGCTTGAGCTCTTGACCGTGGCGTTGGCTGAGACATCCCATGACCATCAGCTGGCGGATGTGGCCGTCGGCCTTGGCCTCGGCCAGCTCCAGAATCATGTCGATGCTCTCCTGCTTTGCATCAGCTATGAAGCCGCAGGTATTGACGACCACGAGTGGGCCGCGCACGTCGGCGCTGTTGTGTTCGGGCCGGTAACCCTTGGCCTGGAGACGGCGCATCAGGCGCTCCGAGTCCACGAGGTTCTTGGAGCAGCCCATGGTGATGATGTCTATTCTGGTCGGATCCACTTAGTGGGAAAGTTAGCAGTTATGGAGAAATAGGAACCGCCTGCGCATTTTCTTTTGCGATTGCCGACGAGCTTAACTCGTAGTTGCCCGTCCTACTTGCCGGTGGAGCCGAACAGGGTGCGCACGAACTCCATGGCGTCGAATAGCTGGAGGTCTTCCATTCCCTCGCCGATGCCGATATACTTGACTGGTATCTTGAACTGGTCGCTGATTCCGATTACCACACCTCCCTTTGCGGTGCCGTCGAGTTTGGTGATGGCAAGCTCGTTGACGTCCGTGGCCTCGGTGAACCGCTTGGCCTGTTCGTAGGCGTTCTGGCCCGTGGAGCCATCGAGGACGAGAAGAATCTCGTTGGGAGCCGTGGGTACGGCCTTCTTCATGACGCGCTTGATCTTGCCGAGTTCGTCCATGAGTCCCGACTTGGTGTGGAGACGTCCGGCTGTGTCGATGATGACTACGTCTGCGCCTTTAGCCTTGGCATACTGGAGGGTGTCGAGGGCCACGGCTGCCGGGTCGCTGCCCATCTGCTGCTTCACCACGGGGACGTCTACGCGGTCGCCCCATATCTCGAGCTGTTCTATGGCGGCGGCACGGAAAGTGTCGGCGGCGCCGAGCACCACTTTGTTGCCGGCCTGCTTGTACTGCCAGGCGAGCTTGCCGATGGTGGTCGTCTTGCCCACGCCGTTGACGCCCACCACCATTATTACGTAGGGCTCGCCCGTCCTGGGCACGTTGAAGCCCTCGGGGGCGTCGACCTCCTCGCGGTTGGCGGCGTTCTCGGCCAGCATGGCGCTGATTTCCTCGCACAGGAAGCGGTCCAGCTCGGCTGTGGAGGTATATTTGTCGCGGGCCACGCGCTCGCGGATACGGTCAAGGATGCGCATGGTCGTGTCCACGCCCACGTCGCTGGTGATAAAGGCCTCTTCCAGGTTATCCAGCACATCGTCGTCGATGGTGCTCTTTCCGGCAATGGCTCTCGATATCTTGTTCCAGACGCCTTGGCGGGTCTTTTCCATCCCGGCGTCCAGTTTCTCTTTCTTCTCCTTGGAGAATAGTTTCTTGAAAAACCCCATAAATGTAATTTTCCGCAAAATTAATACAATTTTGCCAAACCGCTATATATCCCACCTCGATTTAACAGTCCCGGAGTACGCCCGTAAATTCCTACCTTGCATATTATCCACAAAATTTATACCTTTGTGCGGGCATTTACTTGGGAATGCTCCGAAATCGGATATGGAGCCACCGATAATCAAGGCATACGTGGAGCTGATGCGCCCCGTGCAGTGGATGAAGAATTTCTTCATCTTCCTGCCGCTGTTCTTCGGCGGGAGGCTCTTCGACGGCGCCGTGTGGGTGCAGGGTCTGCTCTGCTTTGCGGCTTTTTCCCTGGTGGCGAGCAGTGTTTACTGCCTCAACGACATCCATGACGCCGCAGCCGACCGGACCCATCCGCTCAAGTGCGGCAGGCCGATCGCCTCGGGGAGGGTACGGGTAAAGTGCGCCTGGACGCTCTGCTGCCTGCTGGCGGCGGCGGGACTGGCTATCCCCTGGCTATTCATCCGACACGCCCCCTTTGTCACCTTATGCGTTATCGTCGGCTACCTGCTCATGAACGTCGCCTATACCTTTCGCCTGAAGCAGATACCGATAATCGACGTGTTCGTGATCGCGTTCGGATTCGTGCTGCGGTTGGTATCCGGCGGTCTTAGCGAGAACGTACCTCTGTCGCCTTGGATTGTGCTGCTGACCTTCCTGCTGGCCCTTTTTCTGGCTTTCGCCAAGCGGCGCGACGACGTGCTGCGCACCGAGGAGAGCGGCGTGGTCGCTCGCTCCAGTACCCGCAGTTACAACCGCGAGTTCCTCAACACCATCCTGGGAATCATCGCTTCGGTTACGATGGTCTGCTACATCATGTACACCCTCTCGCCGGAAGTCATCGAGCGGTTCCACAACTCCTACATCTACGTGTCGGCGGTGTTCATGTTGGCGGGCATGATCCGTTACCTGCAGATTGCCATCGTGCTGCGCAAGAGCGGCAGCCCGACGAAGGTGCTGGCGCACGACCGCTTCGTCCAGGGTTGCATAGTGATGTGGGTGCTCTTCTTCCTCGTAATAATATACAGATGAGCGGCGTGGCATTCTTCGATTTCGACGGGACGCTGACGCGGCACGACTCCTTTCTGACCTTCGCCTGCTTCAGCTGTGGCAGGTGGCGGTTGCTGTGGGCGCTTTTTCTTTCCGCTACGGCAATCCTGCGCTGGAAAGCGGGATTGAGCGCCAATTCGCAGGCCAAGGAGACGTTGTTCCGACATCTATATCGAGGACTGTCGGCCAGCGAGCTGAAAAAGGCGGGAGAGCGGTTCGCGGATCACCTGGACGAGGACATGAACCAAGAAGCCATAAGGAGGATGGATTACCATCAGAGTCGGGGCGATAAGGTGGTGATAGTGTCTGCCAGTCTCGATTTCTGGATAGAGCCATGGGCACGTCGGCATGGCATCGATATGGTGCTGTCAACTTCGGCCGAGACTGACTCCGCCGGACGGATGACTGGCAGATTCGCGTCTTGCAACTGCCGCGGAGCGGAGAAGACAAGGAGGATTCTGCGGACATTCCCGGACGTCAGAGACTGCGACACGTACGCTTACGGAGATTCCACTGGTGACCTGGAGATGCTCCGGCTGGTGCGCCATCCGTTCATGCTCGATAAGAAAACCGGGAAGTTCATGCCCTGGTCTTGAAAAAATTCGCTAAATTTGCATACTTAAAATTCTAAGTCATGGAACAGAGCTATATCAAGGTCGGGATGCCCCGCGATGGCATCCGCCTGCTGACAATCAATAAGCCGCAATCGCTCAACGCGCTCGACAGCGAGGTGCTCCGCGAGCTTGGCTCCGTAGTTGCCGAAACGGCAGCGGACGAAAGCATCCGCGTGCTGATAATCACGGGAGAGGGCCGCGCCTTCGTGGCCGGCGCCGACATCTCGGAGATGGTCAGCAAGGACCCGATGCAGGGATTGGCGTTCGGCAAGTTCGGAGCCGAAGTTTTCCGTGCCATAGAGCAGCTTCCTATTCCGGTGATAGCTGCCGTGAACGGCTTCGCGTTGGGCGGTGGCTGCGAGCTGGCGATGGCCTGCGATTTGCGCATCGCCTCCACCAAGGCTAAGTTCGGACAGCCGGAAGTGGGGCTGGGCATCATTCCCGGCTTCAGCGGCACCCAGCGCCTGCCTCGCCTGGTAGGCCCGGCCAAAGCCAAGGAACTTGTCTATACAGGCGAAGTCATACGCGCCGACGAGGCTCTGCGCATCGGTTTGGTCAACAAAGTGGTTGAGCCGGAGGCGCTGATGGATGAGGCCCTGGCACTGGCCGAGAAGATTGCCGCCCAGGCACCCGTGGCCATCCAGTTGGCCAAGAAAGCCATTGACACAGGCCTGCAGGCCGACATCGACACCGGTATCGCCATTGAAAACGACCTCTTCGCCCTCTGCTTCTCCACCCGGGACCAGAAGGTACGCATGGAGGCATTCCTCAACAAGAAATAACATATAAAAATACATACCGCTATGAAAGTTTGCGTAGTAGGAACCGGCACGATGGGCAACGGCATTGCCCAGACGTTTGCACAGGCAGGGCACGACGTCCTGCTCAAGGGCCGTTCGGAGGCATCTCTGCAGCGTGCCCACAAGAACATCACCAAGAGCCTGGGCCGCATGGTCTCCAAGGGCAAGATGGACGAGGCCACTCAGCAGGCCATCGAGACACGCATCACCGACACCATGGACTTCCAGGACCTGCGCGACGCCGACCTCGTGATCGAGGTTGTGGCCGAGCAGATGCTGCTGAAGAAGGAAATCTTCCGCACTCTCGACGAGGTCTGCAAGCCCGGCGCCATCCTGGCCACCAACACCTCCTCGCTGTCCATCACCGAGATAGCCGCCGCCACCCAGCGTCCCGGCTCCGTAATCGGCATGCACTTCTTCAACCCCGTGCCCATGATGAAGCTCGTGGAGATCATTGACGGCCAGCTCACCGACAAGGACGTTCACGACCGCGCCATGGAGATCTCCCGCGAAGTCGGCAAGACGCCTGTGAGCGTGAACGAGGCCCCCGGCTTCGTGGTGAACCGCATCCTCATCCCGATGATCAACGAGGGCGTGGGCATTCTGGCCGACGGTGTGGCCTCGCGCGAGGACATCGACGAAGCCATGAAGCTCGGCGCCAACCACCCCATGGGGCCGCTGGCACTGGCCGACCTCATCGGCCTGGACGTCTGCCTGGCAATCATGGAGGTGCTCTACTCGGAATTCGGCGACACCAAGTACCGTCCCCACCCGCTGCTCCGCAAGATGGTGCGTGCCAACCTTCTCGGCCGCAAGACCGGCCGCGGATTCTACGACTATTCCAAGTAAACTGAGAATTGTAGGGACGCACACCCGGCCCCTGACGGACGCACGGCCGTGCGTCCCTACATACCTCGACTCTTTAGATATGAGCTACGCAGACATAGCCGCACGGTTCGCCATGCACGGCAAGCCCGTCGACATCCAGCCACTGGGCAACGGCCTCATCAACGATACCTTCGCCGTCGCCGACTCCGTCGGCGGCCGGTACGTGCTTCAGCGCATCAACACGGCCGTGTTCCAGGACGTCGACGCGCTCCAGGAGAACCTGTGCAAGATTACCGGCCACATACGCCGCTGCCTGGAGGAGAGGAGAGTGGAGGACATAGACCGCCGAGTGCTGACCCCGGTCCCAGCGGCCGACGGCGAGGCGTATGTCCGTGCACAGGGTGAGGTGTGGCGCATGACCCGCCTCATTCCCGACTCCGTGACGTACGAACAAGTGACGCCGCAGATGGCCGAGCTGACAGGCCGTGCCTTCGCCGACTTCCACACCATGCTCGCCCGCCCCGACGCACCCGACCTGAAGGAGACCATCAGGGACTTCCACAACGTCGCATTCCGCATCCGGCAGCTTGGAGAGGCAATGTCCGAAGACAAGGCCGGACGGCTGGCCGGCGTCAGTGAAATCTGCAACGAGCTGCTCTCCCGCGCCGACGAGATGACACTGGCACAGCGGCTGGAGGCTGAGGGCAAGCTCCCGCGCCGCATCGCCCATTGCGACACAAAGCTCAACAACATACTATTCGACGCCGACGGCTCCATACTCTGCGTAATCGACCTTGACACCACCATGCCAGGCTTCGTGCTAAGCGACTTCGGCGACTTCATCCGCACCGCCGCCAGCACCGCACCCGAGGACGAGCCCGACACCTCCAGAGTGAGAGTCGACATGGACATCTTCCGCGCCTTTGCCCGCGGATACATCGGTTCGGCCACCTTCCTGACGCCACTGGAACGCGAACTGCTCCCCTACGGCGCACAGATGCTGACCTACATGCAGACTGTCCGCTTCCTAACCGACTACATCAACGGCGACACATATTATAAAATAAAGTACCCGGAGCACAACCTGGTGCGCACCCGCAACCAGCTGGCCCTGCTACACGACATCGACGGCCGACTGCCGGAGATGCAAGAAATAATCAGCAAATAGCAAACGACTGACCAAATGAAACGAACCGTACTCTCTATCCTGATGCTGGCGCTGAGCCTTGGCGCCATTGCGGCACCCCCCGCACCCATCAAGACCAAGATACCGCCCCGTCCGAAGGGCGCTACCGACATGGTTAACTTCCGCACCACCCCCATGGACAGTGTGCGCGTGGGCTTCATCGGCTTGGGCATGCGCGGCCCGGGCGCCGTGTATCGCTGGGCCAATATCGACCGCACCTCCATCAAGGCCCTGTGCGACAAGCACCCCGAGCGTCTGGCCAAGTCGCAGAAATACCTGCAGGACGCCGGACGCCCCGCCGCCGCCGAGTATAGCGGCGAGGAGGGCTGGAAACAGCTCTGCGAACGCCCCGACATCGACATCGTATACATCGCCACCGACTGGAAGAACCACGTCCCCATGGCCGTCTACGCCATGGAACACGGCAAGCACGTGGCCGTGGAAGTGCCCGCTGCCATGAATCTCGACGAATGCTGGCAGCTTGTCAACACCGCCGAGAAGACCCGCCGCCACTGCATGATGCTCGAGAACTGCGTCTACGACTTCTTCGAGCTCACCACCCTCAACATGGCCCAGCAGGGCCTCTTCGGCGACATCCTGCACGTCGAGGGCAGCTATATACATAACCTCGAGCCCTTCTGGAAGGCATACGAGGGCAACTGGCGCCTCGACTTCAACGAGCGCAACCGAGGTGACGTCTACGCCACCCACGGCATGGGTCCGGCCGCGCAGCTCGTCAACCTGCACCGTGGCAACCGCATGACCCACCTGGTGTCCATGGACACCAAGGCCATAACCGGTCCCAAGCTCGTCGAGGAGCAGCTGAAGCGCGAGAGCCCCGGCTTCCAGAACGCCGACCATACCATGACTATGATCCAGACCGCCACCGGCCAGACCATGCACATACAGCACGACGTCATGAACCCGCGTCCATATTCCCGCATGTACCAGCTCACCGGCACCGACGGCTTCGCCAACAAGTACCCCGTGGAGGGCTACTGCCTGCGCGAGGTCAAGCCATTCGAGGGAATGCCCGATCACGAGAACCTGTCGATGCACGATTTCCTGCCACAGGACGTCAAGGAGGCGCTGATGCTCAAGTACAAGCACCCCATCCAGGTCGAGACCGAGGAGATGGCCCGCAAGGTAGGCGGCCACGGTGGCATGGACTACATCATGGACTACCGCCTCGTGTACTGCCTGCTCAACGGCCTGCCCCTGGACCAGGACGTCTACGACGCCGCCGAATGGTCGTGCCTGGGCGAGCTCAGCCGCATTTCCATAGCCAACGGCAACGCCCCCGTCGAAGTCCCCGACTTCACCCGAGGCGCCTGGAAGAAGCAGATCGGCTACCATCACTTCATGAAAGGCGAATAAAGCTGAGAGCTGAGAGACGGGCGACATACATCGGTATCGCACCGATGGTTGTCGCCCGTCTCTCACTTTCTAAGCTCGCCCATCAGCTGTGAAAAGTTCTCCTTCCACGACATTTTTTCGCTCTCCGCAAGCGGTGTTCTATAAACTGTCAATAGATTTTTTCGCTCGTATTACCTCTATGTCAGAATAAATTAGTAACTTTGCATCTAATAGCGAGCATCATCTGAAATGACCTAAATCATTATCAAAGACATACGGCGAGAGCCGACAACCCTTTGGAAACGTCTTCGTAGTCGCACAGGCTTTGGTCGGCCTTCAGATGCTACAAGGAAGTTTCCCTCTTTATCTATGCCGACAGTTGAGAGTAACATATCGCCTTTGAATATTCCTCTAAGTCAACTTGCTTCGGAAGCTGACGTGGAGAATAAGGTTATTATACCTCTGTTCAAAAATTTAGGGCTAATTCAAACCGAAGCTGATTATAAATTACGCGTACCTGTTCGAATCCATGCAGGTCATGAAATTGTCTCCAAACAAGCGGACATTGTCATTTTCAAAGATGGAGTTCCATACATAGTTATAGAAGCAAAAAGTACTGATGCACGTATTAATGATGATGCAATTGCCCAACTAGATTCCTATGCTATGTGGCTTCCCGCGCGTTTTGGCGTTGCTTGCGATGGAATTTCTTTTGTTTTGAGAGGGTATTTTGAAGGCAATGAGAGAGTATATCTGATTAATAAGAAGCTGAGTTTTTTGGACTTAGATCTTGTTTCCTCGGTTTTATGTTCTGGAAATGTTTCACATATTTCTCAAATATCTCGACACATTATCCAAGACCAATCAGACAGTTTTTCTACCTTATTAAAACAGATTCATCAAGATATTAGAGATATTGATAAATTAGACCCAACAAATGCTTTTGATGAATGGAGCAAGCTCCTTTTCATGAAAATTAATGAAGAAAAATGGAGCAAGGAGCATGGCGGAACTAGACGTTTGAGCTATTCTCAATTTAAGGTCGAGGTTGAACGCGAAAACGGTTCTGACTATATCGCAAATTTGTTCAAGCGAACTTGCGAAAATTATCCAAATATCTTCTCTACAACAGATAAAATCAACCTGAGTATCGCGGCTATTGATAGTATCCTCAAAAAATTTGACGGATATTTCATTAACGAAATACCCATGGATGTCAAAGGACGTGCATACGAAATATTCCTATCATCTACTTTTCGGGGAAAAGGCTTAGGTCAATTTTTTACACCGCGTCAAGTAGTTGAATTCATGATTGAATTGGTCGATATAAAACTTCATACAGTTTTACTCGACCCTGCATGTGGAACGGGAGGATTCTTGATTAATGGATTCCAAAAAATCCGCTCCCTTATAAGTGAAGCTCCTGATTCTCTATTTGAATCATGGGGCACAACTCGTGAAGGATTCCTTACTACTGTAAAGAATTGTCATATTTATGGTGTCGATGCCGAACCAAGAGCGACAAAGACTGCAAAAATGAATATGATTATGTGGGGAGATGGTGAGAATGTTGTAAGAGGGAATGGTTTAGATGATGTTGATATGATCGGTACTCCATATATCTATCAATCACAAAATATTACACTTATTCTCGCAAATCCTCCATTTGGCAACAAGGAGAAAGAAGAAACAATCCTTAGCAAATTTAATCTTTATAGGTCTAATCGTGTCGCTAAGACTGAATCTCTTTTTATCGAAAAGGCATTAAAGGAGCTTGCACCAGGAGGGGAATTAGCCATTGTAATTCCTGACGGCGTCCTTGCTTGTCAACCTACTGCTTGTGTTAGAAAATTAATTTCTGACAATTCACAAATTGAAGCAGTCATATCGTTGCCTAAACACACATTTGCTCCAAGTGGTGTTCCGACAATTTCGACAAGTGTTTTGTATATAAAGAAGTATTGTCAAGCATACTTTGATGAGATACAAAACATTACCGATGATAGCCAAATCCAAATTATCAAAGAACGTTTCGGCTACCATGACTATAATTTGTTTATGGGGGTTGCGCAACAAATAGGTTATGAACCCAATGGCACCGCCTCTCGTTCTGGAATTAATGATTTAGATGGAATTCTCGGTTCTTATCGAGAAGCAATGGATAATAACTTTTATCCCAATCTTGATTTTTATGAGATCACAGATAACTCTTTCATCATTAACTTCAAATCCCTTAAGGAAAGAATTGATGCGCGTTTCTATTGGTTCAATAACGTTATGTCAAAACGCCAGTTTGAATACGTAGAACTCGCTGACTATATTGAGAAAGCTGGTGAAGTTTTTTACCCAAAAGATTCTGCCCCGTCCGATACTTTCAATATTGTCAGCGTTACAAATAGCCATGGCATAATTTTAGATGAAGATGACGAAAAAAAGTGTGAAGTTGAAGGAAGGAATATCTCAAAATCAAGAATTGTAAAAAAAGGAGATATTGCCTTCAATCCATATCGTATTAATGTTGGTAGTATTGGTATAGTTGGAGAAGAATATGATGGTATGTTAATTAGTCCATCGTATGTTGTTTTCAGGACTAAAAATGGTCTTGACGCAAAAGTTCTTTGTGCCTTACTTAAAAACGAATTTTACAACCTCTATATTGACATATATGGAATTGGTACTATTAGAACTGCACTCTCATATTCAAAACTACAACACCTTAAAATTCCCAAGGCGCTTATTGGCGATATATCTTCACTTAACTATTCGTATATTCGCATTAACGAGCTTAAGGAAGAGATCAAAAAAGTTAATGACGAAATGCAAGCTAAAATCTCAGAATATCTTCAATAATGAAATTCGATAAACTCATTCAGATAAAAGAACTTCGAGAAGTTTGGCCAAATGAAGCACTTGACTTTACTCTATGGCTCGCTAAAGAAGAAAAACTTTCTTCACAGCGAGGTCCTCAGTATGGGAGCAAGTACAAGAAATTCAACGTAACACATCTTATATGAGTATTGAGGAAACAACAAACGCGATATCTTCTCTTATATCAAAATTTACTGGCAAAAATAATTGGATATTTTTGTTCGCTGTTGCATCTGCAAGTGCAGCAGGTATTTACTATCACAATCGTTCTTATGACGTATGGTGGCTTGTTTCAATATTTGTTTTTTGTTCAACTATATTGATCCTTAATGCCTTAACTTATATTTACAACTATATCTGTAAGTTCGTACGTTTTCGCATACAAAAGCGAAAAGACCTTATAGCATATCAGAAGCAGCAAGAGCAAAGACAATATAATAGCATTCAAGCAGAGAAGAAAAGAATTGAAGAATTGGGCGAATATCTTTGGCCTTATGTAGAATATGAGAATATAGAGTATATTGACTACGCTTGTGCAATTCTTGAGTTGCCTATGTCAAATAACAATAAATATATTCGTTTTTTGCGGCATCCCAAAGAGAACTATGGGAAAGAATATGAATACTACAAAGCTATCTCTCAATTAGTAGGAGTGTTCCAATATTATGACAATTTGCGTGCTTGTACAGTTCGTTTCCTCGATATGTCTGTGCAAAAACATGGATGTCTTATAGAAATAAATGAGTACTTCTACCTGTTATTAGAAAACTATATTAATACTAAAAAATGGGAACGGGTATATTGGAGTTGCGGCACCGCCGCCGCGCTTTCATAAATCGAGCCCATGACCCCATCAATCCACTGTATTCTATCGTTTATGAAAATCACAATTTCAAATAATTTAAGAGAAGAATCTACTATCCTCTTTTTCTCTGTTAAGTGTGAAGATTATAGACATACAATCTCAATATATCTTGATAATCTCACACAGGATGATATTTTCCTGTATATTTACGAATCTAAATATATCTATAATGGCAAATGTCATATTTTTAAGAATAGCACGTCTACAGCATTAACAAATGTTATTTCTTCGGATTTTGACCGTGCTTATGGGATTTCTGATTATCATAGTCTTATTTCATATTTCAAATCAAAATATAAAAATGATGAGTATGCATATAGCAAAATTATTGAAGATATTAAATCGAAAGGAATTGGTGTAGATGAGGAGGTTGAAAATAGGGAAGAGGATAACTATGAGTATTTGAAACGGTATTTTTAATTATTGGTGTCCGATAGACGTGTTTACCTGGCTATTCTGAGTGATATTATGTATTGACAAGCCCCCTATTTTAGTATTTGCATCGGCTGTCCGATAAAAATGTTCTCCTTCCGTGTGGTATTCATTGATAAGGATGCCATATTCGCTTAATTCAATCTCTCCTAATGGACTTTTATCTCAAATAAAGCCCCTATACATTCAATATCGGCTGTCCGAGGAAAATAAAAAGCCCAATGGGGCTTGTAGGTTTTATCGGAAACCAATATTCGCGTATCAGTTTTGGGAAGCGTTATGATAACAGCTATTCTCAGTCATACGATAATTTCCTTGATGAGCAGGATGACTATGACATAATGGATGATGACTTTTAGTAATTTTGGCTGAAATAATTTATCGGGCGATTTTCGGTGCTGGCCAGACTGGTTGCATCGGTGGTACAAATGCGCGGACCATAATTACTAAATTTATTGTTCTGTTTCAAAAATTATTACTAACTTTGCAGCGCGAAATGGTTGCCGCCCTAAATGTCAAGTGGGGCGGCTGAAAAGGGAAAGCCGTGAGAGTCGGCTGCAGTACCCGCTGCTGTGAGTTCCCAAAGACCTTCGCCCCACAGGTAAGCCTCCAGGCTTATCACGTCACTGCGGTTTCTGTGGCCGCGGGAAGGCCGGGGCGGATAAGTCGGAACGAGCCAGAAGACCTGCCATCTACGCTTCCGTATCCGCCTTCGGGATGTAAGGTCCGGGTGCAAGCGGCTCTCTGGCTGCCGGTCTTCTGCTACGTGCAAGGTACGCATATCATTTAATGTATGGTGTGCCACAGCGACTCCGCCACGCTTCCCATTGAGTCTGCCTCATCCCATTCCCACCAACAGCCGACATTCAGCAGGCGAGTTACGGTTTTGACTGTCCCAACTAACTCAAAACAATAGTCAAACCATGAAACGAATCCTACTGATTCTAATCGTCTTCGCCGCTGTGGCGCTTCAGAGCGCGCAGGCCGACACGCCTGTCTACAAGATGGGTACCAAGGATGGCAGCAACGGCGAGCAGATCGTAGACGGCGAGTTGCTGTTCTACGATTCGGGCGGGCCTGATGGAGCCGCCTCCGGCTTCATGACCGGCTACGTCACGTTCAAGGCGAAGGAGGCGGGTCAGCCGCTTACCATCGAGTTCTCCCAGCCCGTGGCGTTCAACAACACCGACGACTCCCACCTGTACGTCTATGACGGTTCCAGCGGCTATCCCGCCACTTCCGGCTGGAAGAAGCCCGTGCCGGAGGGCTACAAGGCCGACCTGGTGAACGGCTCTACGTTCTCCTACACGTCCCCTTCGGGCGTCATTGAGGTGCTCTACTATGCGCCCTCGTCGTCGCCCAAGGAGAACGGCGACGGCTGGGCAGCCAAGCTCTACACCGCGCCGCCCAAGCCCATGGAATTTCAGGGCGTGACGGCCCTGAGCGCCATCGCCGGCCTCTGTTATCCGGGCGTCAGGGACTGCATCATCGGAGGGTTCGACACCAAGGCCGACGGATCCCTCGACCCTATGCGCGCCACTACCATCAGCTTCTCTGTCAGCGGCGACGCTCTGACAGAAGTCTCCGACGTCCGCCTGCTCATGGACGGCAAGCAGTTCGGCCAGACACTCTCATCCCTCAATTCTCAACCCTCGACGATTTCCTTCATCGATACCCTGTTCATCGGCAACGGCATAACCGAGTTTCGCCTCGTGGCCGACTTCAAGGCCGACGCCGTGCCGGGACATAAGCTCAACGTGCAGCCCACTGCCGCCGTCATAGGCGACACGGCACGAATCGTCGAAGCCCTCTCCGCATCAGAGCGCACCATCGCCAACATGCTCCTTATGCCGGCCGGCTCCTCCATCTATACCGTCGGAGAGGCGCCCGTCAACTTTTACGACGATGGTGGTCCCGACGGCAAGTACACACAGAACTTTACCGGCGCCACCACCTTCCTGAGCGGTGTCGAGGGCAAGAAGGTGGCCGTCGATTTCACCTCACTGGCGCTGTTCAACAACGCCTCGGCCATCAGCGTCGGCAACAACGACGTCATCCGCGTCTACTCCGGCCGCGAAGCCGTGGATTCCTGCCTGCTGGCCACCATCATCCAAAACGATACCGTCAAGCTCTATTCCACCGCCGCCGACGGGTCCCTGACCGTCACATTCGCCTCTAAGACAGGCTATCCCACCGACGGATTCGAGGCGCTCGTGAGCCTCTTCACTCCGGTGGCCATGACTGTGAAAACCGCTTCCGCTACGGCTCCCTATACCGGCACGATTGCCGGAGGCGCCACCGAGTCGTTCCTGCTGCTTGACCTGCAGACGTCAGGCACCGAGCCTGCCGCCAAGGCCGAGAGCTTCAGCTTCTCCGTCTCCGGAGCCAAAAAGGGCACCCTCTATGCCCTCGGCTCCGATAAGGAGGCTGCCGGCTCCAAAATCGGCGAAGCGGAAATGGCCGACGGCAAGCTCATTCTCTCGGCTATCAGCCCTCGGCTCTCAGCATTAGGCCAGGGCCACAACTACTTCCGCCTTGAGCTGACAGCACCCGTCGATGCCCGGAACGGCGACGAAATCTCCGCCACCGCTGTCAGTGTCAAAGTCAACGGCGCCGACAAGAACTTCGACCTCTCGGACGAGGCCAGGCGTTCCGTTCTCAACGAGGCCCTCTCCGAAACAGGCAGCAAGTCATACACTATTTACGGTGACTGGCAGTTCCGCAACAAGCCCTCGGAATACAGCTACTATGGGTATGACGCCGACGGCAAGCAGGTAACCACATTCATACCGGGAAAGGAAGGCAACGTAATCGAGATGGAATTCTCCAAGCTCAACATCACCTTCCCCAGCTACAGTTATGGCTCCAGCTCAGACCCCGTGCTGAAAGTAATCAGCGGCCCCTCCGAGAGCGGCCCCGTGCTGTACGAGATGACCAAGGACACCAAGGCTGTGGTTCCCACCGCTGTGTTCCGTTCCTCCGACCCCTCCGGCGCGCTGACTATCGTCTTCGACACCAAAAGCACACGCGGCAGCTCTGGCGCCGGCTTCGGCGCCACCATGCGCCTCTACAAGCCCGGACCCATGCAGGTAAAGAGCGTCAAGGGCTTCCAGCCCGCGCTCGCCGAAGTAGCTCCGGGTTCCAAGGACAATCCTGCCGTGGGCATGCAGGTAACCACCGAGGGCAACCTCGAACCCCTCAAGCTCACCAGCCTCAAGGTCAACCTCAAGGGCTGTCGCGACATCGTCAAGGCCGTCAAGCTCTACACCACCGGCAACCGCGACGGTTTCGACGCCTCCACCACCACCCTGCTGGCAGCCGATACCGTGGTCGCCTCCGAATCCGTGACCTTAAGCTGCGACTATACTCTGCCCGAGCGTGACAGCTACTTCTACGTCACCTACGACATGGCCGGGACCCTGGCCAGCGACCTTCCCGTGGACGCCTCCATCGAGCAGGTGACCATAGGCGGCGCCAATCCCGGCGTCACCGACCCTGACCCCCAGGGGCATTCGCTGACCAAGAACATCTACCTCTTCCGGGGCAACGACGACGTGGTCACCGTGGACGGCTCGATGATGTTCTATGACGACGGCGGCAAGGATGGCAAGTACACCACCGACCACAAGGGCAAGGTTACGTTCATGCCCGCCGAAGGCAAGATCCTCAAGTTCCGCTTCCGCAGCTTCTACACCAACGTCAACGATGACTTCGAGGTTTACAACGGCACCTCCACTGCCACAGCCGACAGGCTGGTACGTCTCTACTCCTCCAAGACCGACCTGCCCGACATCATGTCCACGGCCGACAACGGCGCCCTGACGGTGGTCTTCAACCCCTCCAAGAACAACATCAACGACGGCTGGGAAATCGAGATCCAGGCCTTCACCCCGAAGCCGCTGAACGTCGACAGCATCGTCGTCGACTCCGTGGCCCCCTCCAGGCTGCTGCGCGGCTCCGAGGACAACACCATGCTCCACATCGCCGTCAACGTATCCGGCGAAAAGGGAGACCTCGACTTCAGCAAGGTCTGCGTATCCTCTCCCGAGACCATGCTCGGCGGACTGGCCCAGGCCACCGTATACTACACCGGCACCGAAGAAGCCTTCTCCACCAGCCGCCCATTTGGAACTCTTGAGTCAAACTTCCAGACTCTCGACTTCACCGGCGAACAGGTGGAAAAACTTCCCGGCACCTACCATTTCTACGTGGCCTACGACATCAAGCCCGGCGCCGCCGTCGGCGAGAGTTTCTCAGCCAGCCTCGACTCCATAGTCATCAGCGGCATCGCATATACGCCCTCAGCCAAGGTGACTGCCACTGCCGCCGTCGGCGAGGCCATGCGCGGCCGATACGTCATCGGCAAGTCCGCCGACGCCGACTTCCCGACATTCAAGGCTGCCACCGACGCCATCCGCAACGGTATCGACGGCCCAGTGGTGCTCGAGGTCGAGGACGGCGAATACACCGAGCTCGTGCAGCTCGACGCCGTCCCCGGCAACTCCTCCGTCAACACCCTGACGCTCCGCAGCCTCTCCGGCGACCGCGACCGCGTAAAGGTGTCCTATGCCGACTACGACCAGCCCAGCGCCTTCGGCGACCAGTACGGCGTGCTCACCCTCAACGGCATCGACCACGCCACCGTGGAGGGCATCACATTCACCACCTCCAACACCAAGTTCGACGCCATCGTCTACATCAAGGGCGAGAGCCGCAACGACACCATCCGCAACTGTCGCGTCTACACGGAGACCACCAGCTCCTATTCCGATGACATCAACCTGCTGCGTACCTACGCCGCTGACCGCGCCAACTGCAACAACGACGGCCTGGTAGTGGAAGGCAATATCTTCGAGGGCGGCTACATCGGCACCACTGTGGGAGGCACCACCTCTGTCAACCTGCCCCGAGAGCGCGGTGCCGTGATACGCAACAACACCTACCTCAACCAGGGTTCCAAGGGCATCTACATCTCCGGCGAGAACGACGCTCTCATCACCGGCAACACCGTAATGCACACAGGCTCCCTCATGGGTACCGGCTACAATGCCATGGACCTCTACCGCCTCAACGGCGAGAGCACCGTGGCCGGTAACATCATCGACGTCACCGACTGCAAGATGGGCACCAGCTCTTACGGCTCCAACTGCGTAGGCATCTACCTGCGCGACATCACAGCGGCTGAAACGGGACATCGCCTCTTCTACAACAACGACATCCGTCTGAACGGCAACACCGCCAACACAGTCCTAAACACACTCTACGGCATTCAGGTGGCCAACAACGACACCGTGCGCCAGACGTCTTGTTTCCTCTACAACACCGTAGTCGTCAGTGGCAAGGCAAAGTCACAGTCCAGCGCATTCTATGTCAACGCCCCCATGGGCGGCTCAATGGTGCGCAACAACCTGTTCCAGGCTGAACTGGCCGCCTACGCCATCCGCTTCCAGAAGTACGACTACATAGGCACCGGCGTCTACGACCACAACAACTTGTGGTCTGTGGATTCCGCCACCGTAGGATGCGTAGGCTCCGCCGATTACAACTTCGCCGAAATGGCGGCCGCCGCCCATCTGCTCGCCGCCACCAACGAGGAGGCCGAGTTCCTCGACCCGAGCATCCATGAGCTGGCAGCCCCCGGCGGTCTCCGCACCGGCGTGGCCGTGGACTACGTCACCACCGACCTCAACGGTACCGCCCGTCCTGCCGCCAACACCACCCTGGGCGCTTACGAATATGCCGACCAGAACGTGGCTCCCGTCATGGCCGAAGGCTATCCCAGGGTCAGCGGCATCACCTCCTCAGGCGCAGTGGTAAGCATCCTGGCCGACCGCACCTCGCAGGCATTCGTGGCAGTCGTCGAGGCCGACGGCGACGTTCCCACGGCCACGGAAATCCAGACTTCCACTCATCTCTCCATTCTCCGGGCCAACCGCGTCGGCACGGTCGAGATTGGCGGACTGATGGCCGGAACCCGCTACATCGCCTATACCGTGGCTCGCAGCTACGGTGGAGCCGTAAGCGCAGTGGCCGCCTCACAGCCCTTCGTCACCGAAGCCGCTCCCACCGAGGTCTCCACATTCGAGAACTCCTTCCCCGACGGCACCAGCTTCGACGACGGCACAGCCCATTTCGCCGGCTTCAAGGTAGTCCCCTGCGCCGACGGACCCGGACAGGCTCCCGCCGCCCGCGTGGCCATGATGGCCGGCAAGTACGCCTCTGTCAAGCCCACCAATGCCTACGCAATCGCCCTCGACGGTTTCTTCATGCTCAACCGGCAGCCTGTCAAGCTCACCTCCGCAGTCGGCTCCACCACTCTCCGCGTCAAGACCATAGAGCCGGGCGAGTGGCGATACGTCTCCATTCGTGACATGGGCACCATGTCCATACTGCGCTTCGAGACGGCCGATGCCGACACCGTGCTCATCGACGACTTCTCCGGTCAGCCCAAGCCCTTCGCCGCCGACATCAGCTTCGCTCCCGAGAGCGGACAGGAAGGTTCGCAGGCACGGCTTACCGCCTCCATCGAAGGTGGCGCGTGGCCCTACACCATCGAATGGAAGGACCAGACAGGCAAGGTAATCGGCACGACCTCCGAGGCCAGCCCGACCCTGACGCACTCGATGGCCTACACTCTCAGCGTCACCGATGCCTGGGGCAACACCGTCGGCGACAAGACGTCCATCCGTGTGCTCGGCAGCCTCTATCCGGCTACCTTCGACGACCTCGCACTGCCCGAGGGCAAGACCGACTGGCACGGCGACAATAACGGCCGCTCATCGTTCTTCTCCGGCTCGTGGGAGCTGCCCAACTACTACATGCCCGACTATAAAGCCTGGGCCTGGTTCGGCTACTCCAGCTCCACCTCGACGGCCTACAAGGGCATACAGGACCAGTTCAACAATGTGGTAGGCGGCGGAGAGCGCTCTGCCAACTACGGCGTAGTCTTCTGCGATTCCTACATGGGGCCGTGTCAGGCCCTCCTCTCCAACACTGAGGAGGGCGACACCGTGCACGGCATCTCGCTGACCAACTCCGCATGGGTAAAGGACGCCATACTCAACGGCGACGGGATGTCGACCGCAGAAGGCGGATTCAAGCAGGGCGACTGGCTCAAGCTCACCCTCACCGCCACACGCGCCGACAACACTACCGGCACACGAGACATCTACCTGGCCGACTACCGCGACGAGGACGTACGCGAACACTATCTCCTGGATAACTGGGAGTGGTTCGACCTCGGCGACCTTGGCAAGGTGAAGAGCATCAAGTTCACCATGGAGGGCACCAAGCGCAACAGCTTCGGCCTCACTACGCCACAATATGTGATGGTCGACAATCTCGGTGCTGCCTGTGTGCGCGACACACTGCCCGTGCAGACCATACAGCTCCACGCCTACGGCGCCCGTCCGGCACGCCTCAGACTCGCCTCGTTGCTCGGACTGGACGTCAACGCTGCCAAGATCAGTTACAGTCTCGTCAACCCCGCATCCAACATCGAGCTGCGAGACAGCGGCGAAGTGCTCGTCAGCGGCCAGCGCAACTCCGACCACTGGGTACTGGCCGACGTCAGCCAGCGCGGTCACACCTGCCGCGTCGCCATCCCCGTACACATCGACCAGGAGGTGGGCGTCGACGTTACCCTCGACGGACAGGTAGCCATCTGGCCCGTACCCGCACGCGAGACACTCAACGTAAGCGTGGACCTCGACGGTTACACTGTCGATATCTACTCGCTTGACGGACGCCTGGCTGGTCGGTTCCCCGACTGCTCCGGCCACGCCACCATCAGCCTCGACGGCATCGCCGCCGGACATTACGTGGTTCGCCTATCGCATCCTCGACTGAACTATACCAAGCGCATAGTCGTCAGCAAGTAACCGACAACTCTTACAACTTTTCCTTTCCGGGGATGGCTGCATCGGGAGATGTGGCCATCCCTGTCTTTTGCGGCATTGAAAAAAATGTATTAATTTTGCACCATGCAAACTTATGTGGCGGCCGCGGAGCCGCAACCGGAAGCCTGAGAGGAACCGTCGGAAGCGATGAAATTCCCGTTGTTCGACAATCTCCTCCAGAAGTGGCGCGAAGGGCCGCGCCTCGGCATCGCCTTCAGCGGAGGTGGAGCCCGGGGCTTCAGCCACATCGGCGTAGCCCTCGCACTCGAGCGCTTCGGCCTCCGCGCCTCTGTCTGCTCAGGCGTCAGCGCCGGAGCAATAGCCGCCGCCATGTACGGTTCCGGAATGTCCGCCCAGGATATGCGCGAGTGCTTCCACCAGCACCTTCGCTTCGCCGACTACAAGGAGTGGACCGTACCGCGCGAGAGCCTCATGTCCCTGCGCAAGTTCAGGCAGATGCTCCGCCGCTGGCTGCCGGTTCAGCAGCTCGAGGACATGAAGATTCCCACAATCATCTGCGCCACCAACATCGACAAGGGAGTCTCTACCGGCTTCACTACCGGCGACATGGCAACCGCCGTCGTCGCTTCCTGCTCAATCCCGGTCCTCTTCCCACCCGTCCACATCAACGGCGCCAACTATATCGACGGCGGCGTGCTCCGCAACCTACCCGCCTGGGCCATCAAGGACAAGTGCGACCTGCTGCTCGGCTCCAACTGCAATCCCCTTGACCGCAACTACCGCCACCGGCGCTCCCTGCTTGCCATCGCACTACGCTCATACCAGCTCGTGATGAAGGCAAACGCCCTGCAGGACCTCGAGCTCTGCGACTTCATAGTCCAGAACCGAAATCTCAGCCAGTATTCCACTTTCTCGGTCAAGGAGATGGACCGAATAATCCTTGAAGGATACGACGCCGCCTGCCCAGTGATAGAAGACATCGCCAACCGCCACTACCGATAACCCACGATGCCGCCCATGCCCGACCAACGACTCATCATCTACCAGGTCTTCCCTCGGATACTGACCAACACCAACACGGCCTGCATCCCCTGGGGTACCTTAGGGCAAAACGGCTCCGGCAAGTTCGCCGACTTCACCCCCGAAGTCCTTGGCAAAATCGCAGAGCTGGGAGTCAATGCCATTTGGTACACCGGAGTCTTGGAGATGGCCACGATGTCCGACTTTTCCGTCTTCGGCATCGAGCCCGACAACCAGCATGTGGTCAAGGGACAGGCCGGATCGCCGTACGCCATCAAGGACTACTATGACGTCGATCCGGCGCTTGCCGTGGACGTCGCCCGACGCCTCGAGGAGTTCGACGCGCTCGTGGAGCGGACCCACAAGGCCGGAATGAAAGTACTCATCGACTTCGTTCCCAACCACACCGCCCGCCAGTACCGCTCCGACAAGGCACCGGCAAGCGTGGAGCCATTCGGCGCCTCCGACGACACTACGGTGCGCTTCTCCCCTGCCAACGACTACTACTACGTCACCAACCAGCAGTTCGCCCCGCAAGTAGACATCTCCTCGCCGCCGGCATATGTCGAGTTCCCAGCCAAGGTCACCGGCAACGACTGCTTCACCGCCTTCCCCTCCGCCAACGACTGGTACGAGACCGTAAAGCTCAACTACGGCCGCGACTACGAGTCCGGACAGACCCACTTCTATCCCATTCCCAAGCTGTGGGAGAAAATGGTCCATATCCTGAGCTACTGGCTTGCCAGGGGCGTCGACGGCTTCCGCTGCGACATGGTCCACATGGTGCCCCTCGAGTTCTGGCACTGGGCCCTTCACACCGTCCGCAAGGAGTATCGAGAGGCAATCTTCATCGGCGAAATCTACGACATCGGCCAGTACCGCCCTTACCTGCAGCACGGAGGTTTCGACTATCTTTACGACAAAGTCGGACTCTACGACACCATCGTCGGCATCGAGCGTCACGGCTATTCCACCGCCCGGCTCACAGGTTGCTGGCAGTCCCTCGAAGGCATCTCCGACCGCATGCTCAACTTCCTGGAGAACCATGACGAGGTGCGCTACGGATCTCCGGCATTCGGCGGCAATCCATTGAACGTCACTCCGGCGCTCGTGGTCAGTGCCATGTTCTCCTCCGGGCCATACATGATTTACTATGGCCAGGAGGTCGGAGAGTGCGGCCAGGAGGCCGAAGGATTCTCCGGACTCAACGACCGAACCACCATCTTCGACTACTGGAGCTACGAGAGCATGCGGTGCCTGCTCGGCGGTAGCCTCACATCCCAGCAGCATTGGCTCCGCGAGCTATACAGACGCGTGCTGAGCATGTGCAACACCCAGCCTGCCCTGCGCGGCAGCTTCTTCGATCTCATGTACGTCAACCTCTCGCGCCCCGGATTCAACCCGCACACCCAGTTCGCTTTCATGCGGGCCGCCGAGACGCAGACCCTGCTCATCGTCGCCAACTTCGCCGACATCTCCTCCGAATGCTCCGTCCACATTCCCGCAGCGGCTGTCGACATGATGCATCCGGCCGTAGGCAAGGGCCTCCGGGCACGCGACCTACTCTCCGGCCGGCCTGTGACCCTCGACCTGTCACCCGACTCCGACACCCTGCTCGAGCTCCCCGCCAAATCCGCCCTCGTTCTCGAGCTGCCCCAGCCCTCAGCTCTCTCCGACGCTGTAGGGACGCACCCTGGTGCGTCCGAAAAGGCCAACCCAACCGAAAGAACATCTAAAAAACTACCATAAATGTCGTCCAACCTACCCCCTATCAAAGTCTTCGCGGGCACACGCTCGCACTACCTCGGCGAAACCATCTGTCGCGAGCTCGGCATCGAACTCGGCAAGATGAAGACCGAATTCTTCGCCGACGGCGAATTTGAAGTCGGCTTCGAAGAGTCAATCCGCGGCGCCGAGGTCTACCTGGTGCAGTCCACCTTCCCCTCTGCCGACAACCTCATGGAGCTGCTGCTCATGATCGACGCCGCTAAGCGTGCCTCAGCCCGGACCATCGTGGCCGTCATCCCCTACTTTGGCTGGGCCCGCCAGGACCGTAAGGACAAGCCCCGCGTCAGCATCGCCGCCAAGCTCGTGGCAGACCTACTCACCGCCGCCGGCATCGACCGACTCATCACCATGGACCTGCACGCCGACCAGATCCAGGGCTTTTTCGACGTCCCCGTCGACCACCTCTACGCCTCCTCCATCTTCATCCCCTACATCGAGAGCCTCCATCTCAAGGACCTCGTCATGGCCAGCCCCGACGTCGGCGGCGCCAAGCGTGCCAACTCCTACGCCAAGTATTTCGACGTGCCTCTGGTGCTCTGCCACAAGCAGCGCGCCAAGGCCAACGTAGTCGCCAACATGACCGTCATCGGAGAAGTCAAGGATAAGAACGTGATACTGGTCGACGACATCGTCGACACCGCCGGCACCATCACCAAGGCCGCCGACCTGCTCATGGCCCAGGGTGCCAAGTCCGTGCGTGCCCTCTGTTCCCACCCCGTCATGAGCGACCCTGCCACGGAGCGCGTCAACGCATCCGGCCTCACCGAGATCATATTCACCAACTCCATACCCTACAAGCACGAGGACTCCAAGGCAACCGTGCTCCCTGTCGCCAAGCTCTTCGCCGACACAATCCGCCGCATCCACAACAACCAGTCAATCTCCGCACAGTACCTCTTCAAGTAATGCACAATGAACAATGAACAATAGCGGAGACGCACCAGTTAGCGCGGACCTATTGTTCATTGTTCATTGAATACGTTTTTGGCGGCGAAATTTGCACAGTTGCCAAAAGCTTTGTAATTTTGAAAAAAATTTCAGAACACCATAAATCGACCAATGGAAAACAATCTTCAGCAGACGTGCCTGCATGACCGCCATGTCAAGCTCGGCGCCCTCATGAGCCCCTTCGGAGGCTTCGATATGCCCATCCAGTACAGCACCATCACCGAGGAGCACAACGCAGTGCGCCAGAACGTCGGCGTTTTCGACGTCAGCCACATGGGCGAGGTTCGCGTCAAAGGCCCCGAGGCTGAAAAATACGTCAACCACATCTTCGTCAACGACGTCACCGGCGCCCCCGACGGTCAGATCTTCTACGGAATGATGTGCTACGACAACGGCGGCACGGTCGACGACCTGCTCGTCTACAAGGTCAACGACAACGAGTTCTTCCTCGTCATCAATGCCGCCAACATCGACAAGGACTGGGCGTGGATCGAGGAGCAGGCCAAGGGCTTTGACGTAACCGTCGAGAACCAGAGTCCCTACTACGGCGAAGTAGCCGTGCAGGGTCCCGAGGCAGAGAACACTCTCGTCAATGTCCTCGACATGTCCGTGCGTGACCTCAAGTTCTACAACTTCACTACTTTCGACCGCGACGGCGAGGAAGTCATCGTCTCCCGCACCGGCTACACCGGCGAGGACGGCTTTGAGATTTACGCCTCCCACGCCTTCATCCAGAAAGTATGGGACAAGCTCATGGACGCCGGCGTCACCCCCTGCGGCCTCGGCTGCCGCGACACCCTCCGCTTCGAGGTCGGCCTGCCTCTCTACGGCGACGAGCTCAGCGCCGAAATCTCCCCCATCGAGGCCAGCCTCAGCATGTTCGTCAAATTCGACAAGCCCGAGTTCATCGGCCGCGAGGCCCTCTGGCAGCAGAAGAGCAACGGCGTCAAGCGCCGCATCATCGGCATCGAGCTCGAAGGCAACGCCATTCCCCGCCACGGCTATCCCGTCGAGGCGGAAGGCAAGGAGATAGGATACGTCACCACCGGCTACCGTTCCATTTCCACCGGCAAGTCCGTGGCAATGGCCATGGTCGATAAGCCCTACGACAAGCTTGGCACGCCACTGGAAATCCGCATCCGCAAGAAGACCTTCCCCGGAAAGGTCGTAAAGAAGCGCTTCTACGACAAGAGCTACAAGAAGTAAAACCGAATGCTGATCTTGGCTGACTAAGATTAGTTACCCTCAGATTCAGATAAATAAAAAACAACCATACAGACATCATGAGCAAAGTATTGGCAGAACTGCTTTACGCAGACTCCCACGAGTGGGTAAAGGTAGACGGCGACATCGCCACCGTCGGCATCACTGACTACGCCCAGCACGCCCTCGGCAACATCGTATATGTCGACATGCCCGAAGCTGGTGACACCGTCACTGCAGGCGAGGAGTTCGGCGCCGTAGAGAGCGTCAAGGCCGCCAGCGACCTCATCTCCCCCGTTTCCGGCGAGGTCGTTGAGGTAAACGATGCCCTCGAGGACACCCCCGAAGCCATCAACGAGGACGCTTTCGGCGCCTGGATCATGAAGGTTAAGCTCAGCGAACAGCCCGCCGACCTTCTCGATGCCGAGGCATACGCCAAAATCTGCGAGGAGTAATCCACCAGTCCGCGAAACATCAACCGGCGACTGCTGCCCATCTGGCCGGCAGCCGCCGTTTTCACCTTTATAAAGGCTTTACGCTCTGAAATCTGAGAGCAATAGAGACGCACGGCCCGTGCGTCCGGTCAGGTCCTGATAACACCTGGGGCCCTCAGCTGACAGGGAAAGCCGCCCGCACCAAATGTCCAACAAATTCATACCCCATACCGAGGCTGACATCCGCCACATGCTTGAGCGCATAGGCCTCCAGAGCGTCGACGAACTCTACGCCGACGTCCCCGCCGAGGTGATATTCAACCGCGAATACAACATTCCCTCGGCAATGAGCGAGATTGAGCTCCGTCGCCACTTCGACGAGCTCGGCCGCAAGAACAAGTCCCTCTGCATCTTCGCAGGCGGCGGCGTCTACGACCACTACTCCCCGGCCACCGTCTCCCACCTGCTCGAGCGCAGCGAGTTCTACACCGCCTACACCCCCTACCAGCCCGAAATCTCCCAGGGTACCCTCCAGTACATCTTCGAGTACCAGAGCATGATCACCGAGCTCGACGGCCTGGAGTGCACCAACGCCTCTATGTACGACGGCTCCACCGCTGCCGCCGAGGTCATGATGATGATGGTAGCCTCCGCACGCAAGAAGAACCGCGTGCTCGTCTCCGCCACCATGCCCGAGCAGGTTCTCCGCGTCATGCGCACCTACGCCCACTACCACGGCATTGAGCTCACCGAGCTCGCGGAGAAGGAGGGCGTCACCGACCTCAGTCTCGTCGATGCCGAGCTCGCCAAGGGCGACGTGGCCGGCATGCTCGTGCCCCAGCCCAACCGCTACGGCATCATCGAGGACTTCGCCGGACTGGCCGACAAGCTCCACGCCGCCAAGGCTCTCTTCGCCATGTACGCCGACCCCAGCGCCCTCGCAGTGCTCCGCACTCCCGCAGAATGGGGCTGCGACATCGCCTGTGGCGACGGCCAGACCCTCGGCATGCCCCTCAGCTTCGGCGGCCCATACCTCGGCTACATCTCCTGCACCAAGGCACAGCTCCGCAAGATGCCCGGCCGTGTAGTCGGCGCCACCAAGGACGCCAACGGCAAGCGCACCTTCGTCCTCACACTCCAGGCCCGCGAACAGCATATCCGCCGCGAGAAGGCAACCTCCAATATCTGCTCCAACCAGAGCCTCATGGTCCTATTCGCCACCATCTACCTCTCCCTGATGGGCAAGCAGGGCATGGTCGAAGTCAACGAACTCGCCAGCGACGGCGCGCACTACTTGCACGACGCCCTGCTCAAGACCGGCAAGTTCCAGGACGCATTCCCCGGCAAGCCCTTCCTCAAAGAGTTCACCCTCCGTACCGACCTTGACGTCAAGGCCCTCAACGAGAAACTCATGGAGAAAGGCTTCATGGGCGGCCTCGACCTGGGCAACGGTCTCGTGGAATTCGCAGTCACCGAGAAACGCACCAAAGACGAAATCGACAACTTCGTAGCTGCAATCAACGAATAAGGAGACACACAACATGAAAACCTACGACAAGACAATATTTGAGGTCTCCCGTCCCGGACGCCGCGGCTACGAGCTGCCCCGCAACGAGTTCAAAGGCGAGACCCTTAAGAACATCCCCGCTGGCCTGCAGCGCCAGGCCCTGCTCGACTTGCCCGAAGTCAGTGAGCTCGACACCGTGCGCCACTTCACCAACCTCAGCAACAAGAACTTCGGCGTCGACACCGGCTTCTACCCCCTGGGCAGTTGCACCATGAAGTACAACCCCAAGATTAACGAGGAGGTTGCCATGCTGCCGCAGTTCGCCGCCCTGCATCCTCTGCAGTCCGCCGAGACAGTACAGGGCGCCCTGGAACTCTACTACAACCTGCAGCAGATGCTCGCCGAACTCAGCGGCCTGGCCGAGTTCACCCTCAACCCCTACGCCGGTGCACACGGCGAGCTCACCGGCCTCATGGTCATGCGCCGCTACCACGAGAGCCGCGGCGACAGCAAGCGCACCAAAGTCATCGTGCCTGACTCCGCCCACGGCACCAACCCCGCCTCCGCAATGGTGGCCGGACTCGAAGTCGTTGTCGTCAAGTCCAAGTCCAACGGCTGCATTGACGTCGAGGACCTCAAGCCTCTGCTCGACGACACCATCGCCGGCATCATGATGACCAACCCCAACACCCTGGGCCTGTTCGAGGCCGAGATTCTCGAGATTGCCGACCTCGTGCACAAGGCAGGCGGCCTGCTCTACTACGACGGCGCCAATCTCAACCCGCTGCTCGGCAAGGTACGCCCCGGCGACATGGGCTTCGACATTATGCACATCAATCTGCACAAGACCTTCTCCACGCCTCACGGTGGCGGCGGCCCCGGCTCGGGCCCCATCGGCGTGGTAGAGCACCTGCGCGAGTTCCTGCCCAACCCCCGCGTGCGCCAGTGGCCCTGCGGCAAGTTCTACGTAGACTTCGGCAAGGACTCCCTCGGCTCCATCAGCTCGTTCCTGGGCAACTTCGGCGTGATGATGAAGGCCTACGCCTACATCCTCACCCTGGGCAAGGAAAACATCAAGAACGTCGGCCCCATGGCCACTCTCAACGCCAACTATATCAAGGAGAGCCTCAAGGACGATTTCCTGCTCCCCATCGAGCGCGTCTGCAAGCACGAGTTCGTGTTCGACGGCCTGCGCGACAAGTCCACCGGCGTCACCACCCTCAACGTGGCCAAGCGCCTGCTCGATTACGGCTTCCACGCCCCCACCATCTACTTCCCGCTCCTCTTCCACGAGAGCCTCATGGTGGAGCCCACCGAGACAGAGAGCCTGGAGACCCTCGACGAGTTCATCGAAGTCATGCACAGGGTAGCCAAGGAGTCCCGCGAGAACCCCGACCTGGTGAAGGCAGCCCCCGTCACCACCCCCATCAGCCATCCCGACGAGACCACCGCGGCCAAGAACCCCATCCTCAACTACCGCGCCCTCAAGGCCGAAGAGAGCAAGTAAACAGCTGAAAACTTAGAGCTGAGAGCCGAGAGACCTGCGTCAGACGGTACTATACCTCTGCCACTGGCGCCCGCTTTAGCGCGGCGCATCTCTCGACTCTCAACTCGTAATATATGTAATACCAATGCAGAAAACAGACCTGATAATAATCGGTGCCGGTCCCGGCGGCTACGAGACTGCCCTGGAGGCCGCCAAGGCCGGCCTGAGCGTCACCCTCTTCGAGGGCGCCGAACTCGGAGGCACATGCCTCAACGCCGGCTGCATCCCCACCAAGTGCCTCGTCAAGAATGCCGAGGTAGTGAGCCAGTTCAAGAACTCCGAGCAGTTCGGCATCGACGACTTTACCTTCTCCCTCGACTTCAACAAAGTCATGGAGCGCAAGAACAACGTCGTCGAAACCCTCCGCGCCGGCATCGCCCAGATGATGAAGATGGCCAAGGTCAACGTTGTCAAGGGCTTCGCCGCCTTCACTGACGACCACACCGTGACCTGCGACGGCGAAGAATACACCGCCGACAACTTCATCATTGCCATCGGTTCCGTGAGCAAGGCCCTGCCCATTCCCGGCGCCGACCTGGAGTGCGTCATGGATTCCACCCGCATCCTCAGCATCGACCACATTCCCGAGTCGCTGACCATAATAGGCGGCGGCGTCATCGGCATGGAGTTCGCAGGCATCTTCTCCGCCCTCGGATCCAAGGTGACCGTCATCGAGTTCATGAAGCAGATCCTGCCCCCATTCGACGCCGACATCGCCAAGCGCCTCAAGGCCGCCCTCACCAAGCAGGGCATCAAGATCATCACCGGAGCCGCCGCCACCTCCATCACCCAGGACGCCGACTACCAGTGCGTGGTCAACTACACCGTCAAGGACAAGGAGGAACAGGTGGTCAGCTCCGACCTGCTCATGGCCGTCGGCCGTGCACCCCGCCTCGACACCTGCGGACTCGACAAGGCCGGCGTGGAATACACCAAGCGCGGCATCGTCGTTGACGAATGGATGCGCACCAACGTGCCCCACATATTCGCTATCGGCGACTGCAATGCCCGCATGATGCTCGCCCATGTGGCATCCTTCCAGGGCATGCACGCCCTCAACGCCATCCTCGGCCACGACGACGACATTGACTTCAACGTCGTCCCCAGCGCCGTTTTCACCAACCCCGAGTGCGGCATGGTCGGCCTAACCGAGGCTCAGTGCAAGGAGAAGGGCATGGACGTAAAGATTGGCCAGGCCTTCTTCCGCGCCAACGGCAAGGCACTCGCCATGGGCGAGAGCGAAGGGCTCGTCAAGCTCATCTTCGACGCCGTGAGCGGATGCCTTGTCGGCGCCCACATCATGGGCGTCCAGGCTGCCGATCTGGCACAGCAGTGCGCCGACCTCATGAGCCGAGGCACCACCCGTGACCAGATGCTCGACATCATCTTCGGACATCCTACCGTGAGTGAAGTCCTCATGGCCGCCGCCCGCAACGTCAAGTAGACCCTGCACATATACCTTTGCCAAGAGGCTGTGTCGTAATTAAGGTTTACGGCGCAGCCTCATGTTTATCTTTGTTCCGCAGTGTATAACTTTCCGATTTATACTACATAATAACGCGAGCTGATTGACATGCAGAAGCCTTTCGTCATCTCTCGCATAGCGAGAGATGACAACAACGACGGCGAACTGCTCAATGTTTATCTCGACGCAGTCACGGTGGGACCATCCCGAATGCCAAGGGGCCCGGAAGCCTTCTCGATCCACAACGAGGTTTGTTGTTATTGCCATAAATGAGAAAATTTGTAACTTTACGGGCTGAAATGAAAGCTGAAAAGAAAACGGGAGGTAAGTGTGGGGCGTCATGCAAGCTGCAGGCGGCCAGACGCGTGACATGGGTCGGCTTTTGGACGAACCTCGGCTTGTCAGCCGCCAAAATCGTGGCTGGCGTGTTCGGGCATAGCGGAGCGATGATAGCCGACGGCATCCATTCGCTGTCGGACCTGGCGTCAGACCTGGTGGTGCTGGTGATGGTGGGCATCTCGCACAAGCGACCGGACCGAGAACATCCCTTCGGCCACGGCAAGTACGAGACGCTGGCCACCCTCATGCTGGCGGCCCTGCTGATCATGGTCGCCGGGGGCATCTTCTGGGAAGGGTTTACGAAGGTCATCTCCAGTAGCAAAGGCACGTTGCTTTCACAACCCGGCTGGGAGGCGCTGGCCGTGTGTATCGCCTCCATTGCCTGCAAGGAGTGGCTCTACCAGTATACCCGGCGTGTGGGTGAACGGATACATTCCGAGGCCATCGTGGCCAACGCTTGGCACCACCGTTCCGACGCATTCTCGTCCATCGCCACGCTGGCTGGCGTGGCCGGGGCCATCTTCCTGGGTCCCGGCTGGCGCATCCTCGACCCCATTGCCGCAATGGTCGTGGCCGTCTTCATCGCCATAGTGGGCATCAGGTTGGTAATATCGGCTTTTCGCGAGCTGACAGGTGTAGCCCTGGACAACATTACAATCGACGAAATAAAACGTTCCATCTCGTCTACCGCCGGAGTGCTGACCTTCCACCACCTCCGCACGGCCAAGAGCGGCGGCGACTGCATCGTGGAAGTGCATCTGAAGGTTGACCCGGATATTTCCGTCTGGGACGCCCACGCCATAGCTACGGCCGTAGAGAAGAACATCAAGGCCAACCTCAGGGATGCGAACGCCGTCTATGTCAACACCCATATCGAGCCCTATAAAGGCGAGCCTATCCTGCCCGACGGTTCCTGCAAGTAAATGATAACTCCCGGGGAAGCGTATCTTTCGGATTCGCACTTCACGGACAAGTGGAACACTTCGATGACCCATCGACCTGGTTGAGCATATGAAAGTTGACGGCAAGTCGCTGATCTCCATCCTCAACGACATCGAACCGATGTAACCCGACCGCAAAGTAACCTACACAAAAAGTTAAGAGCCGGGAGCTGCGTCGTTGCAAACTCCTGACTCTTAACTTTTTATTCTTAATTATGAGTCGCAGGCTATTCGTCCTTGGTGAGTGGGATGGCGCAGTAGAACTTGCGCTGGGAGTTGGGCTGGAGGCCGGTGATCCAGAGCACCTGCTCGGCGGAGTCGTCGTTGAGGACGGCCTGGTAGGCCTTCTTGAGGTCCTGCTCGGTGCGCAGGGGCATGTCGTTGACAGTGAGCAGGATGGCGCCCTTTTTCACTCCCTCGGCGGCGAGCAGGCTTCCCTTCTCCAGGTCTACGACCTTAAGGCCGGCGCGGATGTTGAGTTTCTTCTTCTCGGCGTCGGTGAGGGGCTCGAGCTTGGCACCGAGTAGGGCGTACTCGTTGCGGATGGTCACGGATGCCTTGCCGTGGGAGTCCTTGAGGGTGGCGGAGCGGGTCACGAGCTTGCCGTCGTGGTAGTAACGCACGGTGATGGGGTCGCCGGGGCGCAGGGTGCTGAGGCGCTCCTGCAGTTCGGGGAGGGTGTGGATGGTGGCGTTGTTGATGCCGACGATGATGTCCTTCTTGGTCAGGCCGAGGTCGGCGCCGGTACTTCCTTCTTCCACGTTGTCTACGTATACGCCGGTGGTGGTGCCCTTGATGTCGAACTCCTTGGCGAGCTGGGCGTCGAGGGATCGACAGGTGATACCGAGAATGCCGCGCTGCACGCTGCCGTAGGTCTTGAGGTCGGTGACTATCTTGGAGACGATGGTGGTGGGGATGGCAAAGCTATAGCCGGTGTAGGAGCCGGTGCGGGAGTAGATGGCGGCGTTGATGCCGATGAGCTCTCCGTTGAGGTTCACCAGTGCGCCCCCGGAATTGCCTGGGTTGATGGCGGCGTCCGTCTGGAGGTAGCTCTCGATGCCCATGCGGCCCTTGGCCTGACGCGAGCCCTCGAGGGCTCGGCCCTTGGCCGAGATGATGCCGGCCGTGACGGTGGAGTTGAGTCCGAAGGGGTTGCCGACGGCAAGCACCCATTCGCCTATCTTGACGTCGTCGGAGTTGCCGAAGACTATGGGCTTGAGATCGGTGGCGTCGATCTTGATGAGGGCGAGGTCGGTGGCCTCGTCGCTGCCGATGACGGTGGCGGTGTACGTGGAGTTATCGTTGAGGAGCACTTCGAGCTTCTCGGCTCCGTTGATGACGTGGTGGTTGGTGACTATGTAGCCGTCGGCGGAGACAATGACGCCGGAGCCGGTTCCGGTCTGCTGGGGTTCCTGCTTCTGCTTTTTCTGCTGCTGGGGCTGTTGCTGCTGGGGCATTCCCCAGCCGAAGAAGTCGAAGAAGTCGCCGAAGGGGTTGCCGTAGTATTGCTGGCGGGGAGTCTCGTAGCTTTGGATGCATACCACGGAGTTGACGGTCTTCTCGGCGGCCACGGTGAAGTCGGTCTCGAAGGACGGGGTACGCGAGGTGGTGCGCAGGAACTGCTGGTCCTGGGCCACGGCCGTGCCGCACAGGGCGAACGCCAATGCTGCCGACAGGCAGACGCGGCGTAGGGTGTTGCTGTTCATATATGTCGTGCTTTTTTGTTCCAAGTGTTAAAAAGTCGGTTATCTATATAATGCAAAACTCGCGCCGATATTACACACGACGCATGGCATTTAGTATTAATTAAGATTAGGTAGGGTAAATGCTAATTATCGTTAAGGGTAAAAGAGTCCGGTAAACCAAACGTCGAGCTGAAGCTCGACGGCAATTGCATAGTAATAGTTCTGGAGTTGTAGGCTTGATAGCGTGACAACGTCAAAAGAGGACGCCGAAGCTGATCTGCGCGAAGTCCACGTGGTTGAGGTCGAGGTTCTGCTGGTAGACGGTGGCGTCGTTGATGTGGTAGTAGCCGTAGCCGAGCATGATGTATGATGTGAGGATGCGGCTGCGGGCCAGCACGAAGCCGCCGGCCCCGGAGACGAGGAAGCCTCCCTTGCTGGCACCGTCGTGTACAGTATTGAAGGAGTAGCCGGTCTTTAGGTTGAAGAAGAAGCGCGACGGCCTGGTGCGGAAGCTGGTGCGGATGACGCCGTAGAACGGTATGAAGAGGTTCTTGTTGTAGCTGCCTATGGAGCGTTGCAGCCCCACGCCTATGCCGAGGAGCTGGAAGAGCTTGTTGGAGTAGCCTCCGTAGAGGTGGGCGTCGAAAGTGGAGAGGTCGTTGCCGGTGATGTCGACGCTGGAGCCTACTTCTAGGCCCCAGGAGAAGTGCTTGCCGCTGAGGCCGGGAGGCGCCGCGTTGGGGAAGATGGCGCCGACGCTCCCTTGCCGTTCATGCGTGGTGGCGGTGTCGCCAGCCAAAGGAGCGGCCGACGCCCCCATGGCACATAGCAACATTGCCAACAGTATGGTCTGAATGCACCGCACCTTCTTTAGTCTTTTAGCTATACGTTATCGCGGACGCACGAGCCGTGCGCCCCTGAGCCTTACTCGCCGAGATAGGACTTGAGCAGGCGGCTCTTCTGGCCCTTGAGGCGGCGGATGGCCTTCTCCTTGATCTGGCGCACGCGCTCACGGGTGAGGTCGAACTTGGCGCCAATCTCTTCGAGGGTCATCTCCTGGCAGCCTATGCCGAAGAACATCTTGAGGATGTCGCGCTCGCGGTCGCCGAGCTGCTGCAGCGCGCGGTTGACCTCCTTGGCCAGGGACTCCTGGTTGAGGCGGGTGTCGGCCATGGGGCTGTCATCGTTGACGAGCACGTCGAGCAGCGAGTTGTCCTCGCCGTCAACGAAGGGTGCGTCTACGGAGATGTGCCGGCCGGAGACCTTGAGGGTGTCGGCGACCTTGTCGGCGGCCAGGTCAAGGCGGTCGGCGAGCTCTTCGGCGCTAGGGCGGCGTTCGTTCTCCTGCTCGAAGCGGCTGAGCTCCTTGTTAATCTTATTAAGGGATCCTACCTGGTTGAGGGGCAGGCGGACTATGCGGCTCTGCTCGGCCAGGGCTTGGAGTATGGATTGGCGGATCCACCACACGGCGTAGCTGATGAACTTGAAGCCACGCGTCTCGTCGAACTTCTGCGCGGCACGGATGAGGCCGAGGTTGCCTTCGTTTATGAGGTCGGGGAGGCTGAGGCCCTGGTTCTGGTACTGCTTGGCCACGGAGACCACGAAGCGCAGGTTGGCGCGTGTGAGCTTGTCGAGAGCCTTCTGGTCGCCGCGGCGGATGCGCTGGGCCAGCTCCACTTCCTCCTGCACGGAGATGAGCTCTTCGCGGCCTATCTCCTGGAGGTACTTGTCGAGCGAGGCGCTCTCGCGGTTGGTGATGGATTTTGTTATTTTTAGTTGACGCATAGATGCTGTTCCAAAAATTAGTGCAAAGTTAATGCTTTTTCCCCGGAAAGGCAAATTGCGTCTCCGCCACCTTAATCTATAATGAGTTGCGGATGTGGGCCTACTCTCAACTGGCAAGTGCAAAATTAGCGATTTCACGGAAGAACGCCTTTTT